>ENA-OYYT01000240-OYYT01000240.1-human-gut-metagenome-genome-assembly--contig:-NODE-240-length-30208-cov-5.653633_pt1 | contig 30208 bp, 26 predicted proteins | sample MGYA00243251_ERZ653453 | MGnify/ENA primary metagenome ERZ653453 (study PRJEB26926, sample SAMN06165174) | human gut metagenome | biome: ENVO:00009003; feature: ENVO:2100002; material: ENVO:00002003...
GCTCGGAGATGTGTATAAGAGACAGGATTGAAATTTTGCGAAATAATCGTATAGCGAGAATAGGATTTATTCTCTTTGCGATAGCCGTTGTAGAGTGGGCTTGGTGGAACGCTTCAACACTTTATAAGCCACTACATTTAGAGTCCGCCTCTCTGCGAATGGTAACGAGATACTTAATTTGTGGAGTACCAATGCTCGGATTTTTATTTTGTTTACACAAAAAATCCGATATATTGAACTCCTTGGGACTTAATGGCAATATTCTAAAAGGTTTAGGATTTGCTGCCTTGTGTTGTGCGCCCATGCTGATAGGTATGCCAATCATCGGTTCTTTTAATTCCAACCTGACATTTGATTGGTTCTTACAAATGGTTGTTATTGCAGCAGTATTTGAAGAGATTGTTTACAGAGGATTTATGTTCGGTCAATTGTTCCGTTATGGAAAAATTGGTTTTATATGGGCAATAATTCTCCCTGCAATATTTTTCGGTATAGGGCATCTTTATCAAGGTGATACTTTGGTAGAATCTTTAATGGCTTTTGGTGTTACCGCACTGGGCGCATTATATTTCAGTTGGGTATATGTAGAGTGCAATTACAACCTTTGGGTGTCTATCGGACTGCATATGTTTATGAATTTCTCGTGGATTGTGTTCCCTGTCGAGGGTAACGAAACCTCGGTTGGCGCTTTTGTGCCGAATGTTCTCCGTTTGGCGTCTATCGCATTTACTGTAATCTTCATTTTAATATACAAAAGGAAAAACGACAGCAAAGTATTTAATTATTCTATCGTGCGAATATAATCTTTGCGCGTCTTTTCCGCCACCTCATAAAGTCCGTAACTTCGCTGAAAACATCAGCAAGTTATGGACTTAATTTATAATTCGGTCGAGAACATACCCGGTTTTGAGGCCCGTGCTGCGTTCACAGTGCGCTCCGCCGCAGTGTTCCGCGAGGACGGCGACATTACCCCGGTGCCTATCTCCGACACCCTCAGCTATATGCCGTGGGGCGGCGACAACGAAATGCCCTACAATATCCTCGACTTGATTGAGAAAGACGAAACACTCGCAACTTGTCAACTTTTCAACGCCGAGGTGTGCTATGGCAGCGGATTGGTTTACGACACCTCCAAATCCACCGCCGCCGTCAGTCAGGAAGTCGAGGATTTCTTTCTCGACAACGACATCGCAAGTTACTTCCTCGGCGTGTGTCAGGACTTCAAGCACTTTGGCTTTGCCGTCAGCGTCGTAATCCTCAACGCCGACGGCTCGAAGATCGTAAGGCTGCAACGAAAGGAAGCCTGTTACTGCCGTTTCGCGGTGGCCGACTCCGCCGGACGTATCCCTAAAATCCTTTATGCCAACTGGCGGCAACTGGCGCAACAGCCCGACGGGGTGGAGGTAATCGAACTGCTCGACACCGCTTCACCGTGGCGCGACCTCAAAGAGCGCATCGCACGAAACACCGCGACACGCAAATTCGCTGTCCTCACACGCATACCCACTCCCGATAGCACTTATTACCCAATCCCGCATTATGCTGCCCTGTTCCGGGGCAAGTGGTATGATATAAAGCAGCTTATCGGCATCGCAAAGGAAGCCAAGCTGCGCAACTCAGCACCTATAAAATACCACATCGAGATTGCCGCCAAATATTGGGAGAGCGTATTCCGCGCCGAGGGCATAACCGACCGACGCAAGCAACAGGAGCGTATAGTCCGCGAGAAGCAGACTATCCTTGAATTTCTCACCGGCGCGGAAAACTCCGGCAAGGCGTGGTTCTCCACTTTTTACATATCCCCCGACGGCAAGGAGCAGCACGACGTTGTGATAAACAAAATCGACGACACCAAAGAGGGCGGCGACTGGGCCACCGACATTCAGGAGGCCGTCAATATGATATGCTTCACCCTGCGCGTTCACTCCAACCTCGTAGGCTCTGTGCCCGGAAAGGCGCAGACCAACAACTCCGGCAGCGACAAGCGCGAGCTTTACACCATAGCCCAAGCCTTGCAGAAACCATACCGCGACCTCCTTTTCACCGTGCATCGCCTGATTATACGCTTCAACGGTTGGCGCGGAGCGAAACCCGACTGCCCCTTCATCCAATTAACAACCCTCGACACCCACCAAGACGCTCAAACCGTTACCTCCAATGGCAAAAATCATATCGACCAATGAGCAGCTTACCGCGCTCATACCGAATACTCTTATATCCGTCAAAGGCGAAACTCCGCTCTTTGACAAACTCGCCCCGTTCCTCGCTCTCGCCGAGGACTGGGTGAGAAACACATTCACCTCCGAGCCGACCTACAACACAATCTGCGGCTACACGGATAGCAACCCTATCCGCATGGCCACCGCCCGGCTTGTCGTCGCCGACGCCATGCGCCGCGCCATTCCCTCGCTCGATGTTGTGCTTACGCCCAACGGCTTCGCCACCGTCGGCACCCAAAACCTTGTCGCCGCATCGAAAATGCGTGTCGACAGGCTTGTCGGCTCGATGCTGACCCACCGCGACGACTGCATCGCCGCGCTCTTGCCCGAACTGCCGGTCGCATCAAAATGGCTCAACTCAAAACAGGCCGCTTTCTTCGGCGCGACCCTCTTTCCCGACCTCTCCCTCATCGACGCGCTACCCCCCGCGCAAGGCTCGCGGTGGGAGAGGTGGCTCTCCTTGCGCCCCCAAGTCCTCGACCTCGAAGCATCGTTGGCCGAGGAATGGTACTCGCCCGAACTTATGGCCGTCTTGCGCCGCCGCAACCTCGCCCATACCCTTGCCGACTCCGACCGCCGTGCCGTTGCCGACATACAGGCGCACATCCTCGGCTACCTCCGCACAGGCTCATTCAACTCCCGCCGACTTGCCGACACCCTCACATACATCCGCAGCCGCCCCGACCACTTCCCCGAATGGCACAATTCCGCCACCGCACAACTTTTCTCGCCCCCAATCTTCCAAAATAAAAAGAAATCACCGGGCTACTTCTTTTGAGTATAGGCACAATATTTAACAAGTTATGTCGTTATTATTGCAAACGAAATCAACTCGCTATGAAGCAAATTCTAAATATACTTGTAATGCTCTCTATTACTTTATTGACATCTTGCAACAAAGAGGATAGAGAGCCTGATTATACACCGCTTACCATTCATCGACAATTCAATACACAAACTATGCCTGTAAAATTGTCGGAACTCAAAGACTTTACTGAATACAAGGATAAAATCTTTATCGTCAATTCCATAGATGAATTGCCCGAAGACAAGTATTTTAGCATCGAGGATTTTGTGAGAGCTAACATCAATTTCTCCGAGTATTCTCTTGTTATCGTGTATCAGCTTATTTTAGGTGATATTGTAACATATCAGTATGGTTGGTGTTATGATAATTGGGAAGAACGCTATCAATTCAACACCATCTATGACCGCATAAAGGACTCGGAATATGTAGACGGCGAAATTGAGAATTTCACATATTTGCGGAGTGCAATTCTTGTCCGACGTATTCCTTCCGATGCCAAATGCTCTATTTTAATGGATATCTTCGAGCATTAACTTTACGTCTTTTCCGCATAGAGGGCTTTACCGTACTTTCGCAGTGCGTTAAAGCCCTTTTTCTATGCAGACTTTCAACATCAATTTCAACGTGCCGCAAGGTTGGCACGAACTCGGCGACAAACAATTGCGCTATGTGTATCAGCTTATCGCCGCCGACATCTCAGCCGACGAACTCAAAACCCTATGCTTGCTCCAATGGGGCGGCGCAAAGGTCGTAGGCCGTCAGGCTTCGGGAGCGTACTTGCTCCGCAAAGGCCGCTTCTTCTTCGAGGCCACCCCCGAAACCATCGCCGGGCTGCTTCCGTATCTGGATTGGCTCGTTTCCGTGCCGCCCGCCCCCGTGCGACTGTCGAAAATCAACCGCCGCGACGCGCTGCCCGCCGACTTTCAGGGTGTGCCGTTTGAAACCTACATCGTTTGCGACAACCTTTATCAAGGTTACTTGCAGACCCGCGACGAAGCCCTGCTCGACCAACTCGCCACCGTGCTTTATGGCCGCGCTATCACCCTAAAACCGTTTGAGCGCATATCAGTATTCTATTGGATGGCTTCGCTCAAAGATTTCTTCTCGCGCCGCTTCCCCGACTTTCTCCAACCCGCCGCTGCCACATCGGGCGGCAACCTCTTGGGCGACGCGCCCAATCCCGCCGCACAGCTTCAGGAGGCTATGGACGCACAGATACGCGCCCTTACCAAAGGCGACCCCACCAAAGAGGCCGAAGTCCTCGCCCTCGACACTTGGCGTGCCCTCACCGAGCTTAACGCTCAGGCTAAGGAATTCAAGCAACTCAAACAACAGACAGCCAAGTGATGCCGCAACCGCTCTCCGACTGGCAAGCCTCGGCTTTCTTTGAAACCCTGCTTGCCAAAAACAAACTCGCCCGGAGCGAGCGGTTTGTGTTCTGCCGCGTGTCGGGGCTGGACGGCTTCGAGGAAGCTCTCGCCGATATGCAGACCACCGCCAATTTCTGTTGCGTATCGGATATAGCCGATGGCTACACCGAACTCAACAACTCGCCCCGGACGCACCGCGTCAAGACCGTGTTCCTCGCAATGCGCCACCGCGCCGAGGATATGGAAGCCCGCGCCTACTGTATGGAAACGATGCGGGAGCTATTCAGGCAGCTTATGTCGGTGCTTATCTTGGAGAAAACAAAACTCGAACAATCGGCAATCTATCTCGACCCGCGCATCAGCTTCCACGAGATAGACCGCTATTTCTTCTCCGGCTGCGCCTGTGCCTACTTTCAGATAGCCATTGACAAATACACCGATTTACGCTACAATGCCGATGAATGGGAATAACGCCAACCCCGAACAGGAACGCGCCAAATATGTACGGGCCTTTAACTCCACTATGATAAAGATATGGCGCGAGCAGCAAACCCTGTTGGGCACGGTCGATACCGGCGCACTCTACCGCTCAACCGTCGCCGTCGGTATCACAGCCGACGGCAAATTCACATCCGTAACCCTCTCTCAGTCCTTCCGCACATACGGCATCTTCGTTGATTACGGCACCGGCAGCAACACCCCTCGCGGTAAGTCCGGCGACCTCGGCGCGGGCTTCACCAACCGCCGACGGCGCAAGCGGTGGTTCTCCCGCAAATACTTCGCCTCGGTGATGAACATTCAGGAATTTTTCGCCGACAACCTCGGCCGCGACTGCTGCCTCGCTGTCGCCAACGCCCTCAATCCCGACCTGATGCGCCGCTCGGTATCACTCTAATCCCAAATATCTTCAGATTTCCAATCAGTGCTTGCCCTTAACAGCAGGGAAGCATCTGACGGAATTTTGTCCGTTACAATCGCTATTTGACTTATACGATACTGGCTTTCATCTTCATCGGCTTTTTCATCGTAACGAACATAATGCTCTTGATAATACAGCAGATAATCTCCAGTCTTAATGGAAAAATCATCATCGCCTACATATTGCGAGAAACTTTGCACCTCATTGTATTGCCAATAGTCAAAAGCGAACAAAATTGTTCGTACAGTTATTATGCTTTTTGTTGAGAAGTCAACCCGAAGCCAATTTGGATTTTCTTCTATAAACCGAGCTGTTTGAGTAGCATATATATCATCGACTGAATTGATTATATCCATATGATTTTGCCCTTTCCACGGGAGTAAATCATTGTTTTTATCCCACGGAGCAATCACAGTGTTTAATTGAGTAAACTGACGGTTTATATATAATGGCTCGCTGGTATGGTGGCAAGAGGATAAGACCAAAGCGATAACTGTAAATATGAGATACTTAATGGATTTCATTGGAGTAATGTTTAATACATAATTAACGGATTTTTAAGCCATTTATTGTTGGCATTTTGTTGTCTTTTCCACCGTCCGGTTGGGCCTGTAATTTTGTGTCGTTCAACTCACAAAATTATGGCAACGACAACCATAAACACCAAAAGCCTTACTGACCTCATCACCGAATTTCGGAGGATTACAGCCAAAGACGCGATAACCCCCGAAAACCTCGGCTATATACTGCAACGCATCGCCGACCTTCTCGCCACAGCCGGAACGTCGGAAACCTCCGCCGTGCTGATGCAGTGGTACAGTGCGCTGTCGAAAGCCGCGCATTACATTTCAAACGTGGCGCAGGGCACTCCCGACCGCAACCATATTTACCTATCCCTCACCAAGACAAGCACCGCCACAGGCGTAAACGCCTCCGTAGTGTCAGCGCAGATACAACAGGCCACCACCGAGCGCGCGGGGGCGATGCGGGCGCAGCAGGTCATTGACCTTAACGCCGCGAAGAAAAATGTATCTGCCCTCGAAAAGACTACCGCCGAACTGACCGACAACCTCGCGCAGTTGCTCGAGAAACTCGGTCTCGGCGACGGAAGCACCATAACATCGGTGTTCAACACCGCACAAATCTCCTGTCAGATTGTTGAGGGCAAGCTGCACGTCCTCGGTGCGCATCCGCTCGTCAAGGCCGGATATGTGCCATACCTTTTCCGTTGGACGCGCAAGCGCAACCAGTTCAAAGACCGGCTCGCTTCCCCCGAAGACCGCGCCCGCAAGAAATACTGCCCCAAGACTAAGGGCTGGCACGTATATGGCTCGTGCCTCGCCGTGAAACTCTCCGGCTCCGAAGTCCTCTTTTCCACCAACCACCGATGCCAGTTGCACTCCGGCGCTTCGGGCTATTCATCCGCGCCCTCGGCCCTCGTCAGCCATCACACCGGCGCGGACGGCATCACATCCGTAGGATGGGGCCGCTCGATTATAAAACTCCGCGACCACCGCAGCAAGGAGAAACGCGACCGTATGATACGCCTCCGCTTCGCTATCGGCTTCGCCAAGAAGATACTCCCCGGCAAAATCGCCGTCACCCCCGCCAACCTCGTAAGCTCTCTTGCCGAGTTCTCGCTGGTATATAACCCAACCTCGAAACTATGGGTACTCTCGAAATGAAAAAAGATAGCCCTTGCGTGCCGTGGCACACAAGGGGGAAGCTATCAGTCAGACCTCGCACGGATAGCCCTCGGCTTTCATGGCCTCGGTGGAAGCTATCCCGCATACTCCGCACCGATCGCCCGACGGATGGGGCAATCCGGCATACGGCAGACGGTATCCATTTTTCGTTAGCTTGGCTTCACATTGTTAAGAGGTGTCCGGGTCGATGAGTGCGGTTTTACTTGCGGTCAGAGGTATCCACGTTTTATAGCTCAGTTTTACTTCAATGAGAGGTATCCGGGTAAGTTAGCTTGGTTTCACTTGACAACGCAAAGTTACCCTCCAACCCCAAAATCCCAAAAGACACCATAATCCAAACCCTTAAACTCTCTCCATTATGCGCATCAACATCAGAAAACACCGCCCCACATTGCAGTTCATCGCCGCGTGGCTGCTGCTCGTGGTGGGATGCGGGCTGCTCGTGGCAGGCTTCATCGTGCCGCCACCCGGCGAAATCCATAACTCCGTGCTTATCGCCTATGGTGAAACCCTCACTTTCGTAGGCGCGGTGTTCGGCATCGACTACCATTATAAATATCGCGGAAAAGATACCCGAAACCTTGAACCCGACAACGACACCGAGAAATAAACCCCATAAACTCATAAACTATGCGCAGCATATCTAAAATCATCATCCATTGCTCCGCTACCCCGGAGGGCAAGCACTTCACCGTGGAGCAAATACGCTCATGGCACACCGCTCCGAAACCCAAAGGCAACGGCTGGCGCGACATCGGCTACCACTTCGTTATCTATCTCGACGGCTCTATACACACAGGGCGACCAATCGAACAGATCGGCGCACACTGTTCAGGCCATAACGCCCACTCAATCGGCATCTGCTATATCGGGGGATGCGATGCTGCCGACCCCACAGGACGCACCCCGAAGGACACCCGCACCCCGGCGCAGAAAGACGCCCTTGTGTCGCTTGTAAAGCGGCTCAAAGCCCGATACCCGAAAGCTACCGTACACGGACACAACGAGTTCGCAAACAAGGCTTGCCCCTCTTTCAATGTTCAAAAAGACACCGACCTATGCGCACTCTGACACCACTCGCCGCTCTGTTTCTGCTGCTGGCGACCCTCGCCGCTTGTCGCTCGCAGAAAGCCGTGCAGAAAGATGAAGCCCTTGCTGTTGACTCCCTCGCCTCAACAGCGCAGCACCGCTCAATCGCCTCACTTGACAGTGCGTTTGCCCGGCTCTCTCTCGACTTCGACACCCTCGACATCACTATCGAGCGCGAAACCCCGTTGCTCCCCACCGACACCGCCGCACTCCCTCGCAAAGAAACCCTCAAACTCCGCGCCGTCAAAGGCAAACTCACCGACACCCGCGCCCGGCATCGACAACTCGCCGAGCAACACCAACGACGCGATACCCTCGCTTACCACCTCGCCGCTGCCGACCGCTCGGCGGAACATACCGCCACCACGCGCCTGTATGATCCGCCCTCGACAACCGGCATCCTCATTATCCTAATCCTCACCCTCGGCGCAGCCCTATGCTTCTACATCCACCGCCGAAAGTAACCTCACTCATAGTTTTTTCAGGATGTTTTGAGCCGACACGTTAAGCGACTGCGTGGCGGCTTTCTTTATGGTAGGATATGCGTTGACAGACAGGCAGCGAAAGCGTGTTGTGGCGAAGCATTTGCCCTGCCTTGTGGCAGAGCCGCGCAGTTGGCATATATCTAAGGAGTGTCGCCGCAGACCACGGAGCGGGAGCGACGGAGAGCCGGAAACTTCCTTTATCCCCTTTGCCTCAGATGAACGAGGCCGCGCCACATGGCCGTGCCCGGTAATGCCGTGAGGCCAACCCGACTCCCTGCATCTTCCCGGCTTCGGGAGTGCCAACGCCACATCCGTAGAGCCGCCCCACACGCTCCGGCGAAGCACCGCCCAATCCACGACACTTCCAAAACCCGCGACCCCGACGATGTTTTCCCCGGCCTTTTCATCTTGCCGTTTATGCCGTCTATTTGCACCTACCGGCACACCTTACACGCAGACTGCTTTTTGCCACTATTTTACTTCACAAAGTTACGCCCCCGCCGCTGCACCGAAAAGGACTGCCGACCGACTCCCTCGGCGGCGCGGTGTTTGGCAAAATATTTTTCAGAAAATTCAGGGGCGCAAGACCCGCATAATTTCCCGCTGACGCGCCCCAAGCTGTGAAAAATATTCTCCGGGGCATAAGCCCTTGCGCAAATCCTTGTCAGTGCGCTCAATGCGTGTGCGTTATACTTGTTCGCAAAACAGCGAAAGCAATCCGCTTGAAAAGGTTGCAAATAATATCAACAACATAAACTCACAGCAGAATGAAAAAGAAAACATCCAAGAAGTCAGAGCCGCAGGCAGTTAAGGAAGTCGTGGAACAGGCAGTAGCCCAAATCGCCGAAACGCGAGAGGCCGCGCAGCCCGCAGCAGAGGCAGCAGCCCCCGAAGCCCCCAAAAAGCGCAGATGCGTCGAGTTCAAATGCCTCACTGACACACTCGAACACGCCACGGAAAAGGCGCAGCTTCTCGCCTTCTTCAACGACAAAGGGGAGGAAGTGAAATTCTGGATCTCCAAAGCACTCTCGCACTTCGTGGCCGACGGCGACGAACCCGGAATGACAATCTGCCAACTCCCCGCGTGGCTCTACTACAAGACAGGGCTTGACAAATACTTCCCCATAACACGCTGGTTTTACGCAGCCGTCTGACCCTCACCGCACATCCCCCCGAAAGCCGGCCTCCGCGTCGGCTTTCTCTCTGCCACCCTCAAAACATCCTTGTTTCTAATTCCATAAGGATATTCTTCAATTTCCTCATTATTATACCCCTATCCTCATTCATCACTATTACTGTTGTCAGTCCATCCAAATAATACAGTATGCCGTATTTTTGCAATAAAATATGAAATTCTTTGTTCATAGCTTTTTTTATTGCAAAAGTACATTATATCATTTTTACCCACAATACGATAAATAAAATCCTTATACTCATATAAATAAAATACTAACATAGGAAGTCGGGTGCGGTGCGCGTAGGGGCTGCGTATTGACCCACCCACGTGCAACGGCGGCAGTCGGCCTTGACCGCAACCGTTCCGAACTCCGCGATGCTCCCACCTTACGGCAAGTCCGGCCAGCCTTACGGCGCAGGGCGTGAAGCGGTCGGGAGATTGCCGCGCTCCATTTCACCTATGCTTATGCCGACACCTCCCGATGGTCGGTTGTCGGCAACGCTCCGGCTCAATTCCGGCAACAAACTCCCTATCGCCTCGATGCTCTCCGCGATACCGCTTTTCGCTCTTTGCCCCGACTTGTAGCCCCGTAAGGGAGTGCTTACGCTCCATTCTCCACTCGCGCCATAGCCGACACACGCCGCCGCACGTTTCCCACCCGCAGAGGAAGCAGCCCTTATCCGCACCGCAACCCTCCGAACATCGACCCCGCCCCAAGCCCTGACGGGCGGCGCGGCTGCGGCACACACTCATTACAGCGACGCGCCCAACCTCTCAGACCGTTCCGGGCAGCCTATGGCGCAGGGCAAGCGGGGGCCGGGAGATTGTGCGCTCAGCTTCGCTTATGCTTATCCCGACACCTCGGCAAGCCTTCGGTGTCGGAAACGCAACGCTCGCCTCACTTACAAACTCCCTATCGCTTCAGGCTACGCCATTGCGATACCCCCGGTTTGCTCTTTGCCCCGACCGTTCCTCGCTCCTTTGGCCGCGCCCACCTCCCTTCGTTCCGCCCCGCCATTACCGCCCCTCGCCAACTGAAAGCGGTGTTGCGCGTGTGAGCATCCGCCGCGCTCCTGTTCACACGCGCAACGAGCCTCTTACCGCACATCGCCTCTGCATATTCCGCTCCCGACTGACGGCGGCGAGCCGAAACAAGCGGCAGGGCGGTGGGGGGTCTTTGCAGACAGCAGTTAAGGGGGGAACCCCTTAACAATCCCCGAAAAGGCTGTATATCAGCCTTTAATCTTTTTCACCCCTTTACAAATCGGAAGCCTTTGTAATCCTGACACCCTGAAAGAGGGTGCAATTACGCTGTGGCTCTGTCTTTTACGGGGTGAAAAAATGCGCCCAAATTCGCTACTCAAAGCAACGAATTTGGTTTATGGCAAACTATACGACAACCGCGAATGTAGTCCTGTCGGTCAATGGCAAACAGGCTCAGAAGATGCTGACGCAGCTTCAAAAGGATGCCTCGCGTCTGGAAAAACAGATTGCTAAGGCCGCGACCGCCGGGGATAAGGCCACGTTGAAGGAACTTCAACGCGAGCTTACGCAGACACAGAAGTTGATGCAGCAGCTTAAAGGGTCGGCGGCTTCCGTCGACCAAGTGCTGCGGCGGCTCGACAAGGCGACACCGAAGGAGCTTAACCGCACCTTGAAACTGCTGCAACAGCAGCTTGCCGGAATACAGCGCGGCACCCCCGCGTGGGATGCGCATATTGCTAAAATCCGCGCTGTCAAAGCAGAATTGCAGCAGGTGAACGCCACTCTCGCCACCCAAAAATCGCTGTGGGCGAGAATGAACAACTGGCTCAACAACGCGCAGACGGCTATAATGGCTGTCGCGGCGGCGCTTACGGGGCTGATTATGGCGGGGCGAAAGTCGGTGCAGTCTTATGCGGATATGGAGGAACAGATGGCAAACACCATAAAGTACACCCGTATGACCGCCGCCGAGGTTGCCGAACTCAATGAGATTTTCAAGGGTATGGACACCCGCCTTGCCCGCGAGCAGCTTAATCTTCTCGCTCAGGAGGGCGGACGCCTCGGCTACAATACAGTAGCCTCGGTAAAGGAGTATGTCGAGGCCGCTTCGATTATCAACGTGGCTCTGGTCGATCTCGGAGAGGGTGCCACGCAGACAATCGCCAAACTGTCTAATATTTTCGGTGTGGAGCAGATGTTCGGTGTGCGCGACGCCATGCTCAAAATCGGCTCTACCGTCAACCACCTGTCGCAGAACTGCACCGCCGCCAAGCCGTTCATCGTGGAGTTTGCGCAGCGAATGGCGGGTATCGGCTCGACGGCGAAAATGACTATCCCGGAGATTATGGCTTTCGCCGCCACTCTCGACGCACACGGCCAAAAGGTGGAGATGTCGGCCACCGCCCTGCAACGCACCATTATGGAGCTTTTCAAGAAACCGGCGGAAATGGCGCGCAAGGTGGGACTGGAAACCAACGCTTTCATCGAAACCCTCAACCGAAGCACCACAGAGGGCGTGATGATGTTCCTCGAAGCCCTCGGCAGACTGGGAGAGGACAAGGCCCTCGCGGTCCTCTCCCCGCTGTTCCAAGACCTCGGCCTCGACGGGGCCCGCGTGTCCTCGGTGCTTTCAAACCTTTCTTCGCACCTCGACTTCCTGAAATGGCAGTTGGGCGAAGCCGCAGAAGCGTTCCGCGACGGTACCTCGGCTTCAAACGAGTATGCCATTTTCAACAATACCGTTCAGGCGGCTATCGACAAGGCGCGGAAACGGGTCGGCGAGCTTGCAATCGAACTCGGAGAAAAACTATATCCGCTGATGAAGCACATTTATACTTCCTCATCGGTTTTTCTCCGTGTCCTCAACGTGATTGTGTCGTTCCTTATAGAACATAGGAAGGCTATCGGCAACATCGTTACCGTCATTGCCGTATATTACGGATGGATTGTGGCGGTTAAGACCGCCTCGGTGCTGTGGCACTCAGTCCTCGCCATAGGCAAAGCCGCTATGGTGGCGTACCGCACGGCGATAATACTCGGTCGTATCGCCGTTATAGCCTTCACGCAGGGCATCGGAGCGGCAACCCACGCCCTGCGCATCCTCAACACCGTCATCAAGACAAATCCCTTCGGGCTGCTCCTGTCGGTGCTTGCCGCTGTCGCTATCGCTGTCAAAGCCTTGTGCGACCGCACTTCGGAATACACCAAGAAGATGCGCGAGGCTCGCAACACCGCCGCAAATTTCTCGGCTGAACTCCACAAGGAGATGCAGACCGTTGACAGACTTGTTGGCAAGCTCGAAGCCTGTAAGAAAGGAACTAAGGAATACAAGAACGTAAAGGATGAGATTATCAAGCAGTACGGCAAGTATCTGAAAGGATTGATAAACGAGCGCGGCGAGATTACAAACCTCACCGCCGCATACAACCGCCTCGCGGCGGCTGCTCGTATCGCCGCAAAGGAGCGGTCGATACAGATTGCCCGCGAAACTGCCGATGAAACCTACCGCGACTCATTTAAGGATCTTGCGGCTAAGTTGCAGCAGTCGCTTCTCGACAACAACATATCGCTGCGCGATGCCGTGCGCCTGACCAACAGCGTTGTTATCCAGTTGCAGACCACCGGCACCATATCACAGGACATTGTGGCCGAACTGCAAGCCATAAAAGGGAATTTCTGGGATGCAAACGGTATGACAGACCACCCCGTAAACCTTGTTAACCGTATGATTGCCGGGCAAACGGAGTATCAGGTAACTATGGGCGAGATTGACAACATAGAGCGCGAAACAAACCCTCTTGCCGGATATTCGGCGTCGCAGTTGCAAAGTATAATAGCCGACTTCGAGCAAAAAGCGGCAAACAATCAGGGCGGGCGCATAATACTCGGAATAGATCAACCGAACCCCACGGTGCGCGACCTATCCCCAGCCGAACTGCGCGACTTTCTCGATGAAGCCCGCGCACGCCTCTCGGTGCTGCAAAGCCCGGCGCAAGAGGTTGTCGGCGGCAACCCTGACTTCTCCCTCGATGATTTTACTCCTTACGAGAGCGACAAAGACCGCAAGGCGAGGGAGGCGGAGGAACGCCGCGCCGCAATTAAAGCCCGTCAGGACTTCAAGGACGCGCTGAATGCGGCCAAAGGCACGTGGGAACAGGGCGACGCGCAGAATATCGCCGACTATTCGGCAGGGCTTAAATCGTGGTCGGAATTTTTGCTTGACAAGCATAACCTCGAACTGAGATATTACGAGGACCGCGAGGCTGTATACCGTCAGTTTAACCTGACCGAGGACGAGGATTATCAGGAACTCCTGAAAAAGAAAGAGGAAATGGTGGCCGACTGGCTGAAAAAGAACGCTGCCCTCAAAGTAGACGAAGCCAAGCGGCTCCAACAGGCCGAGGAAACACAGGCGCAAATGGACTTCCACACCCCCGGAACCGACATTTACAACAATGAGGAAGCATTGCAGCAACGCCTTTTCGACATACGCATCAGGTATCTGCGGCAGATGCAGGCTGCTTATAACGAGGCTTCCGAGGAATGGCACAGTTACGCCGTTCAGATAAATCAGGCCGAGGCAGCCGAGCAACTGCGCCGTCAGAAGCTCCTTGCGCAGCGCGTGGCCGAGTGGAAGAAACGCTATGAGTATCAGGAGGCGCGGCAACGCTTCGACCTTGAAAATGAATTGCTGCTTGAAGCCTACGACAAGGGGCTTATATCCTACCGCGACTATCTGCAAGCGCAGCGCGACCTGAAAAAGAAGTATGCCTCGGAATATATGCCGGAAGCGGCGAAACCCGACACCAATTCTCCACAGCAGCGCGAGGCCGACAGGAGGTGCGACCTCGATGTTGTCAAGTCGCTCTATCAGCAGGGGCTTATTGACAAGAAGCAGTATGAGGAAGCAAAGGAACGCATCGAGAGGGCATACCGCAAGAAGTCGCTCGATGCCGTGCGCAAATTCGGCTCGACCGAAACAAACCAGTTGCTCGATATATACGAGGCTTGGAAAAATTTTTTTGATGCCACCGAGGAAGACGGCGGCAACTGGGCGACACGCCTTGCCGCACTCGCATCTTCTGTGTTCGCGGTGATGAACGCCGGGATGCAACAGGCTTCGCAGTTTATTCAGGCCGAGGCCGACATAGAGGTGGCTAAGGCGGAGAAAAAGTATGACCGCGAAATTGAGCTTGCCGAGGGCAATTCCTACCGCGTCAAGAAAGCCGAGAAACAGAAAGAGGCCGAGATTGCCAAAATCAAGAATGAGGCGAACCGCAAGATGTTCGCAATGCAGATTATTCAGGCAGTGGCGCAGACTGCCACCAACGCCTTGAACGCCTACGGCTCTGCGGCGCAAGTGCCTGTTATCGGGTATATCCTCGCGCCTATCGCTGCGGCTATGGCCGTCGCAGCCGGAGCGGTGCAGATTGCCGCCATTAAGAAACAGCAACAGGCTTCCGAGGCGCAGGGGTATTCCACGGGCGGCTTCACTCCCGACGGCGGTGTGGACGAACCCGCAGGGATCGTTCACGCCGGGGAGTGGGTGGCTTCACAGAAGCTAACCAAGAACCCGCGTGTGCGCCCCTTGCTCGAAGCACTCGACCAAGCGCAGCGCAACAATACCGTCGGCTCCATACGTGCCGACGATGTTTCGCGGAGCATCGCCGCCCCTATGATGCTCGCATCGCAGCTTCCGCAATCGGTTCAGCCTAATGTCGTGGTGAATGTGCCCCCGGCGTCTTCAGCAGACGACGCTATCGGGCGCACCTTGTCAAAGCTCAACGACCGCTTGAACGAGCCTTTTGTTACCGTGAACACCGTCAGCGGCGATCACGGAATACAACAGGCTCAGGATGAATACGACCGCCTTATGAAAAATAAATCACCCAAATCCCGAAAATAATTCTTTTTACAATGCAAATCTACATCGCCAACAAACTCGCGGCCTTGAAGCAAGGCACTTCTTTTGAATATGTGTCGGAAAACCGCCTTTTCAGCGGCAGCGACGGCTACACGCTTACTATCACATTCCCTTTGCGCGACTGTCCGCAGAACACGGCTATCTTCGGCCATATCAACCGCGCCGATGTCGCGGCGCAAAAGGTGGTGTTCGACTGCGAGATACGCGACAAGGGATTTTACAAGTTCGGCTGCATCACGGTTACGGAAATCAACGAGGCCGAGGTCAAGACGCAGTTCCTTGACGGGCGCAGCGAGCAGAATTTTGACAAGACTTTCGATAAGGTATATATCAACGAGTTAGACCTCGGCGCTCCACAGACTACCGCAAAATCGGGTATTTCACCCTCTAATGCGTGGTCGCCTATGTATAATCGTGATGAAGCCGTAGCCCTGCCGTGGGTCAACGACGCTTCGGGAAACATTCAGAACTGTGCCACTTTTGCCGACGGCAAATATTCATGGCACTCCGACACCACGGGGCTGTCGTGGCAGCCCTATCTCCTGTATATCACCCGGAAGATATGTGAGGCCGTAGGTTACTCCCACGACTTCGCCGCGTGGGAGGATAAGGAGGAATACAGGTATCTCCTTATCTGTAACGCACTCCCTTATGCGTGGTATGCGCCGGGTTATTCCCGCGCCCTGCCGCATTGGACGGTAGAGGAATACTTCGAGAAACTGGAGCTTTTTCTTGGTTGTGAATTCGACATCGACCACCGCGCCCGGCGAATAGGGTTCAGGTTTTCGGCCGATATTCTTGCCGCCGTAAAGCCTGTGATGCTTGACAATGTGGTTGAGGAACACTCAACCGAGGTTAAGGTCGAGGATGTGCAATGCGAGTATGCCGAAGCCAAAAACCTCGTATATAAGGACTGCGACAATAGGATGTGGAAATACTACTCCTGTGAGTGGTTTGTGAAATCGTGGAAAAAGAATGCCGCTGTATATAAATCTCTCTCCGAATTGCTGGCGGCTAACAAGTGGCTTGCAAGGTGGAATGGCAGCAATATGCGCGGCTCAAATATGAATAAGTTGCTTTATGTGGAGGATATGGACTGCTATTTTGTTATCCGCGCAATAGACCGCACGGACACCGGCAGACGCACTTTCGGGGGGAAGGTTATCGTATGGGAATACAAATGTATTCTCCAACCCGTCAATCTGCTTGGCCCCCGCATTGTCGATGAAGCCGACGACGCGCCGCAAGATGAGATTGAGTTTGTGCCCGCGTGGATTGACTACACGGATGAAACCTATGGCCGCTGCCTGTTCCTCGCATTTTCGGGCTACGATGAGGAAAACACCTATACAGGACGCGACAGCAATTTTGATTGGGATGAGCATTACAGGCAGATGAACGAGCGGTTTTCGCAGACCTCTACGGTGCAGACACTCGAAGCTGGACACAAGGAGAAGAAAGCCGAGTATTACGACCGCATTTATATCGGGTGGTGGGATGGCGCGGTGGACGAATGGGGCAAACTTCCTCACCCATACGTTGAGAATATAATCATACGCGAGGACTGGAGCAATTACCGATACGGTCATTTCTCGCTTCGTATCAACGACCGACACGCCGGACGTTCAAGAGGTGTTTACCCGATTGAGCCGTCGATGAAGACAACATTTAAGTTCATCGCCGACAATATCCCCGATGTCCGCGCTCTTTTCCTTATCCGGGGCAAGCGGTACATCTGCGAGAAGCTGACGGCCACGTTCACCGAGCAGGGAATGTCGCAGCTAATCAAAGGCGTGTTCTATCCCGTAAAAGAATAGAGGGGTCATTATTAAATTTTTTAGCTTTTGGCAGTCAAATAGTTACCTCAAAATTTGGTACATTGCAATATATTGCTTAACTTTGCAATACGTTACCACACAAGCAGGTACGCGGTGATACAGAGGTATCAAAAAGCGGTACACTTTTCGGTACACTCGCCAAAGATGAATTTTGTAACTATCTAAAAATCAAGATACAAACCCCTCTACGTTCCTACCGTGAACGGATCACCAATAAAATAAGCCAAATTGCTAACATTCAGCAGTTTGGCTTATTTCTTTCCTGAAAATTGTCTGCAAATTGTCTGCAAATTGTCTGCAAATCCAAAAATTTGTGTCAACATTTTGTCAACGGAGCTGCGCCGTCAACGCCGTGGTTCAATCTAAGATTTGCTATTCAGCGCATAAATTGTGGTGTGAGGTTATAATTTTATGAACCTTAAAACATCGCTGCCATTGCAATGCCATTTGCCGTTCTGCTTTGCAGTGGGTTTATCCATCCGGATTTTGCCTTCGCGGACGAGCTTTTCAAGCCGATACTCGCCACCGACCAGTTTTGCCGCAACGGTTTTGCTGAATGTAATACCTCGCTTTTGGAATACAAGGCATATCAAATCAAAAGAGTAGCTATCATTCATTATACACATTCTTATTTTTTGCCTTCGAGACGCTTTCTTTCTGCTTCGAAGGCTTCGAGGAAGTGGATTTCGACAGGAGAAAGTTGATACTGGGTGCGCTCACGGAATTTGTCGTACTCCTCATTGGCTTTGAGTTTGGCAACTTCAGCTGACACGCTTCCGGCATAGTTCAGCAATTCTTTCCCAGACAGCTTCAGGAAATCGTCGAGTTTCTGAATCCAGTCTTTCATATACATCGGCACATGGCTCTTTGCTTGAAGTTCGGCAAAGTCAAGATATAGGTTGACAATGCGGTTCAGCATATCGACCTCCTCTTCCGACAAATAATTCTTGGCAATCTCCGCCTCATATTTGGTTGGCATGGCTCCTCGCCATGAAGTCAAACCCATGAAATCGTTTTTGGCATTGGCACGATCATAAATTACCTCTGCAGCAGTATGTCCGTGGGCGGCAAAGTGCATCTTGTTCTGAACCGTTTTGAAGAACTGTTGGGTGATAGTTGTACGTGGGTCATAGTCTATGCTGAGGGCATAAATCTCCAGCACCTTGCGATAGAACACCTTCTCCGAGCTTCGGATGTCACGGATTCGGGCCAACAATTCGTCGAAATAATTCCCTTGTCCGGCGTTTTTGAGCAAATCATCATTAAGCACGAAGCCCTTGATCATATATTCTTTCAACACCTGAGTAGCCCATTGCCGGAACTGCACGCCACGATGCGAGTTGACACGATACCCCACGCTGATAATCATGTCAAGATTATAAATGGGAATCTTACGTTCAACCTGTCGTTTCCCTTCCGTTTGAACTTGTGCAAAAAATGCACAAGTTAAATCTGCGGTTAATTCTCCTCCATCGTAGATTCTTTTGATATGCCGTTGTATGGTTGAGCGGTCGCGCTGAAACAACTCCGCCATCTGGTCGGCCGTAAGCCACACAGTCTCATTGGAGAGCCTAACCTCAATCTTCGTCTCTCCACCCTGCGTCTGAAAAAGTATAATCTGTCCGTTATCCATGTATCCGAGGTTAATTGATACTGTGATAATATTCAGTGAGAATATTGTCCACCCCTCTCGATTGAGAGCAAGGTTTTGCGCTGATTGCCATCCAGATTCCCAAATTTAAACCCGTGTGAGTCAATAATCTATTTTGGAGTGCGAATCCTATTTTCGAGTCTCAATTATGCCATACGCAATACCCACATTAAATATATAGGTACGAATCATGAGAAATATTTGATTCAAGGAGTTTGCACTATGAGTAACTCTTTCAGCATCCAAATCTTTCAGAATATTGTAGTTCTCTAAGTAATCATCGCTGTAATGTATTGCTAAGTCACGCGAATGTTTATCTTTCGTTATTAATGGGTCATCAAATTGTGATAGAGCCTCCTCAATTTTATCGGCTTCCTTTCCAAGCGCAGTGAAATTTTGGGACAAAGGTTTCAGATATTTACGCCAAATTCCTTTATTTCTGACACGTTCATTAAATCCATATACACGTTTGTATGATTCTTTAGAAATAACTATTAAGCTTTTTATCGCAAAGCGTTCCTCGTAAAAAGTGGTTCCGCTCAAATATAGCCTAAACGCCGCACAATAATCCAATACCATTAAATTGAGTTGTACGCTTGCTTTATAAAAATTAAGAAGTTTGATGTTATCTGGTATCTTTTTCTCTATGAATTTTATGCTCTTAACAAAATCATCAGTCTTGATTTCAATGTCTCGAATTGTGTCACCTAAGACATTGTATACGTATTTAGCTTTCTTCAATGTAACTTCTAACATATTTTATTTAATGGAATTAAGATATTTATCAACTATTTGCACCTTACGCATAGTGCAATTTGCCATAGACGACTCTAACTGCGTTATAAGAGACTCGATATTTTCAATTTCCTTAGCCAACTCTATTTGAGTATTGAGCGGTGGCAATAGAATCGAGATTGCCTTCAAATCATCATTATATAGTCTGGAAATGACCGACCCTTCCGTTTTGTATTGATTCCAATCCACAAGATACTTGAAGTAGAAATGAAGATAAGAATTGTTAACAACATTTTCATCTGCATCAATCCAGACAATATTAGAGTCCTGAAAATATGCGTCATTACCATCAAAAACAATACTTCGTCCAATGGTTCCAGCGGCAGATAAAAGAACTTGCCCTTTTCGAGGGAAAGGATATTTTGATTTGTAACTATTGAATAGTTCTCGACTAATATAAGCATCAGGAATACTGCCGAACGTGCCAATTTTATAAAAAGGCACGTCTCCAGTAGTGGATGTTTGGTGTTTCAATATCCGTTTGCACATTTTTATTTCGCCCAATTCCGAAATTCTACGAATCACCCCCCCCCTATAACTTTCAGAGTGTCAAGCAGTTGTAAAATTTTAGCTCGATATTCTTCTATTGTCATTCGGGTTTGTTTAAATTCTGTGTCTATTTTACTACATTCACTAACAATTTTCTCCTGAATTACTTTGGGAATATCAGGAATTGGGAATTGGACTAAATCATCCTTGTAGAAGTGCGGTTGCCCTGCTTGTTGAGGCCTTAGTGAATATAACAATTCCTGATTAGCTTTAAGGTAGAAGAAAATATATTTAGTCTTGATAACATCATCAGTAATAATTGTAATACAATCGGAAGCGAAAATTCTTTCCTCCCAAAAGTTGACATAACCAGCATTTGCGCCGGAAGCACTTATTGTAATGACATTAGCTTCTCGATTGTATTTATCATTTGTATAGGCATAAGAGACACCTCCTGCCACAACTTTATATTCTCCCGGGGTTGTTTCGCTTTTGGTAATAGCCTTTCCTTTCTGAATATTTTCCAGACCTACGAACTTGCCCAGTTTAAGAATCTGGAAAGAACTATGTACGACAATACTTTTCTTGGCGGATGTCCGAATTGATTTGTCAAAAGAAGGTCGAGAAAAATCCAACATATCTTTTAGACTATAATATTGGGCAATGCCTTGAAGCGTATCGCTTTGTACAGTAGCCTCTTCAAAAGATAGTTTTACAGCATGAGCCACTGTGCCGGTAGCATATCGGTTCTTGTCATTATATAACAGTCCTCCGGGGTTGGTAATAACAATACCCTCGCTTCCTTTGCGGTTACTCCAATCGTATCCAAGAAAAGTTTTTTGTTCAGAGTTATCTGTTGGCGATGTTATAACCAATGTCGTCTGGTTTCGCACCAATCCGAAATAGAATATTTTTTCTTCTTCAATCGGAAGCACGTATTCATAAAACAAATTTCTTACAATCTTGTTTTGTTCCTCTTTTGTAAGCCTCTTAAACGACTTTGTTTTTGAACGGTTAGCAAGGAGCGAACTTTTTAAGAATGAGACAATGTAGTTGTTAAAGTATTCGTACTTTGAGAATGTGTTAAAGTCGACAGTTCCTGAAATAAAGCGACGATAAACATTTTCGTCAATGCCGATTTGAGCAAGATACTCATTAAAAATATCCAAATCTTCCCAATTGCTTAATTGGGAACCTGTAATGATTGCTTTTGAGCTATCTTGAATAAGTTTATATCGAGTAGGCGGTTCATTATATTTCTCTATGAATAATGTAATTGTGCTTGTAGGTGTAGCGCCAAAAGTATTACGACCGAAACAAATTATTGCACGTATGTAAAAATGCCTAAGAATCAATTCTCGCGCTTTCGTATAACTAATGGGATTATTATTGCTTAATATCGAGGATGGAAGAATGACAGCAGCCAATCCTTTAGGTTTTAAGAGCTGTACTATACGTTCTACAAAAAGAGTTTCAATTTCAGATCCGTTGTTTGTTACAAAGTCAATAATCTCAAATTGATTATTCTTTAATGCAAGGTGACTTTTGAACGCGTCAACCGAATAGGGGGGATTAGCAACAAGGACATCGAACTTTCCATTTTCAATGCCTTTCTCTGGATAACACTCCAAACCATCACCAAAAATGATGCGAGCTTGTCCGGCTCCATTCATAAACAATGAGACTTTTGAGACACGAGCAAGACGATAATCTTTTTCAATACCAAAAACAGACTGTCCTACCCAAGTGTTATTTTCAGTCAGATCAGATTTACCAATATGATTGAAGTAAGCATTTACCGCTTCTATCGCTTCTGTAAGAAAATGCCCCGCTCCACAAGCATAATCCACAATTTTAGGCATTACATATCGGTCGTCCCGCTTAATTAAACGTTCAATAGGCAGACTATCCCAAATAAAACGAGTTATCGGCATAGGAGTAAAGAATTGCCCTTCGTTTTGTTTGAATCCTTTATTTAAGAGTTGTTCAAACAAATCACCAAGAAATTGATGCTTGGACGGGTACACAATTCTGTATTGTTCAAATAATTGAACAACCTCAACAAGGATTTTCCCATTTTGAAAAAACAATTCTTCATTATGAACATCCTTAAATGCAAAATCATTATTTGAATAAAATTTAAGGATGCGAATTGTATTATTAAGGTCTTCTATCGCTGAAGCTCGTTGCTGACCAGTATATTGTTGGAAAAGATTTTCGGCATAATCATTCGGGACATAGAAGATCTCTTCTTTCATAAATTCTTCCATGCCTTGTTTATGAAGCCGTTGTAACCTGTCTTGAAGGGTTTCGTATGTATCTGTGCCTATACGATATTGAAAATCTACTATGTCATCTTGACCCTTACTTAGCTCATCTACAAGTTTGCAAATGAAAAGTGCGATAAGGCGGTTGAAAGCGTTTTCCTTATCACTGACATTATTGTGACGTAGTATTTCTTCAAATCGATTCACGATTCTATCATTTGGGGTGAAATCGCGAAGATGCTTTTTCCTAAGAGGTTTAACGCCTATTTTATATGCAACAGTCTCATCATCGAATATGAGATTGTCGTGCATTTCTTTTTTATAAGTTTCACACCATACCTCAAAAAGGTTCTGTGCATTGCCCGCAACTTTAGGATTAGAATATATTAAAACGGATTCATCTTTTTTTGCGAGCTTAACAATATTGGCATCATCCGAACAATTAATGACGGGACATTCATGTGAAAGAGTGCCATCCTTAAAATCGGATGCATAAATTCCGAGCCACTGAGTTGTTCTTTCCTGCTGCCAATAAGAGAATATCTGTCCACCATCCTCCTTGGTTTGTTTAACTGCCTTTGCAAATTTGCTCCCGGCTGTTTTACATTCAAGGATAAATAGGACAGAATCTCTATTCGGGGTATAGACAATAATATCAGCGCGACCACTTTTTTGTTCATGACCCAGTGTCCAAACTTTTTCAAGTTCAATGGTTTCAGGCCGATAGCCTTTTTTCAATAGTTGATGAACGCATTCAAAAACAACAAAGTTCTCGTTTTGATCGAATCCCGTATTGCGTTCCCGGCCAACAATAGATTCAGGGTAGATGAGTTTTTGAGCTGACATATCTACCTCCATTTGACAATGGAAGTCTCCGAACTCCTTTATATATGAGTTGCCTCTCTTGGTGAATCCAAGATGCTCAAGAAGCGCAGGTAACGTTGTTTTAGTTATCATTTCAAAACCCCATTGGGCTATTACAATTGGAAACTTCCGTATAGCATCTGAAGGTCGACCAAAGCCTGTAACGACTAGATGAAAGTTTCCAAAGTTCTCGGCTCACGCCGTATGTCTTTGTGATAATTACTTGGTCATTTTCAGATTAGCGTTACTTACCAATTACAAAGTTACAATATTTCCGTGAAAGTTTAGGCGTCAGGCATAAATAAATTTTAACGTCTGCCTGATATGCCGCGTTTGGGTTGAGAGGGCTTCATAATTCGGTGAGCTTGCATCATGCAGCGATAGGCAAAGCGGCGGTCGTCGTCATCCGGATTGCGTCCCCACGGGAGGTCTGATGAGGAGCCACAGCCTCCGCATGACTGGGAGAATTTGGTTGCGCCATCGAGATAGCCGAGGGACAGAGACATCGCGCATTTCAGAATCTCGTTTGGCTGCTCGGCTATTGCTGTGAGAAAGTCGCCGTTAATATCGGCTTTCAGTTCCGACGGCATAGCGTCCAGCAGTGAACTTATTTTTTGATTGAATGTTAGTACCAATCATGTTTTTCGTTTCGGTTCAGAGCTGCTATGCGGCTCATTTCCTCGTCACTCAGCTCAAAGTCGAATATCGAGATGTTTTCTTTCATGTGCGCGGGGTTGCTTGAGCCGGGAATTACCACTACACCGCGCTGCAAGTCCCATCGCATGATAACCTGCGCGACGGATTTGTTGTGGGCGTCGGCGATTTCTTTCAAAACCGGGTCGTTGAGCAATTCCTTCTGGTGACCCCTTCCGCCAAGCGGATACCATGCCTCGACTGCGATTCCGAGCTTCTGAATGTGAGGTACCACCTTGGTATCCTGATAATATGGATGCACCTCGTTCTGTACCAATACAGGCTTTATATTGACCTGTTTTATAAATTCATCTATCTCGTCGATATAGTAGCACGATACTCCGATGGAGTGAATTTTGCCTTGCGCAACATACTTTTCCATAGCTTTGTATGCCTTAACATCATTCGTGCCGGGGTGATGCAGGAGCATCAGATCCACATATCCGATGTCGAGTTTGCGCAGACATTCCTCTATCGCGGCTTCCGGATTGGAGTATTGGTTGGGGTAAATCTTCGTGGCCACAAAGATTTCTTCGCGTGGCACGTCGGATTCCCTTACCCCTTTGCCGACCTCAACCTCATTACCGTACATATGGGCCGTGTCGATTTTTCTGAAACCGAGGGCGATGGCTGATTTTACAGAATTGACACATACATCACCTGTCAGACTGTAAGTGCCAAGACCTACAATCGGCATATCGTAGCCGCTGCTGAGGCGTATTGTCGGAGCTTGTCCGTTTTTCCCTTCTGAAAGGGGGAAATTCGCGTAACCATATTGTTGTCTTTATTTTATGCCAAGTCCGGCAATCCAGTTCTCAATATCGCTTCTTGTGGCATTGCCGCCGAATCTGCGCCCTGCCTTCCAGTTGGCGTCGGGAGCAAGAGAATGTAGGTTACGGTCACTGTTTCCTTTTTCGGCTCGTCATTATCCGTGGTGCAGGATGCACAGGCCGTCAGTGACACCATTGCCATTATCATTGATAAAATCTGGAGTTTCATTTCATGTATTCTTTGAAAAACAATTCTATATCGTGGAAAGGTATGACATCCATTCTGTCATACAGGTCGGTGTGGTTCGCCCCCGGTACGATATGAAGAATCTTGTTGTTGGGAGTTCCGGGCTTCCACTTGTCTGTCAGCTTTTTGTATGTGTCATTGCTGAAATACAGCGAATGAGCCTTTTCTCCGTGAACGAGCATTACCGCGCTTTCGATTTCGTCGGCGTATGTCAGAAGCGGCAGGTTCAAGAATGGCAGCGGAGATGTGGCATTGAAGCCGCCGTTGGAATTGAGTGAGCGTTTGTGATAGCCTCTCTCGGTCTTGTAATAATCGTAGTAGTCTTTCACAAACTGCGGAGCGTCTTCCGGGAGAGGGTCAACGACACCGCCACCGAGTGCATAATATCCGTTTCTGGCATCTTCCGTGCGCTGCTGTGAAAGCCTTTTGCGGAGTTCAATTCTATCTCCTCCATCAGCCGAATCAAAGTACCCGTTGGCATTGACACGGCTCATGTCATACATAGTGGAGGCGACCGTCGCCTTTATACGCGGGTCATTGGCGGCGGCATTGACAGCGAAGCCACCCCAGCCGCAGATGCCGATGACACCTATTTTCTCCGCATCCACATCCGCACGGGTAGTCAGGTAATCAACAGCCGCGCTGAAATCCTCGGTATTGATGTCGGGCGAAGCGACATATCTGGGTGTGCCACCGCTTTCGCCGGTATATGACGGATCGAAGGCGATAGTAAGAAATCCTCTTTCGGCCATCTCCTGTGCGTATCGTCCGGACACTTGTTCCTTTACAGCTCCGAATGGGCCACTGACAGCAATCGCGGGCAACTTTCCGCTTACGTTATTCGGAACATACAGGTCTGCGGCAAGGGTTATTCCATACCGATTGACAAAAGTGACCTTGCTATGGTTAACTTTGTCGCTTTTGGGAAATGTCTTGTCCCACTCCGTTGTCAGAATCAGCTTTTCAGCCTTGATAATGTTGTCTTTGTCGTTCATTGTGGTTGGTTCGTTTGCTGATACATTCGCCGTCATGAATGAGGCAAGCATCATTGTTAGAATTGCTTTATTCATCGGATTATCTTGTTGATTTCTTTAGCCGGTATCCCTGCTGCCGTTGTTTCGGGGCTGATGTCTTTTGTGACTATGGCACCGGCTCCTATTATCGCGCCGTCGCCGATTGTCACACCCGGAAGTATTGTCACATTCGCGCCAATCCATACTCGATTGCCTATCTTGACGGGGGTGCAGGTCATATTCCCTCTTGATAAGGGATTTTTATCATGGTTTACAGTGCAGATGGTGCAGTTATGTCCTATAAGACATTCGTCGCCTATGGTTATGCCTCCCCAGTCCTGAAATGAACAACCCATATTTATAAAGGTGTTTTTACCTATGGTGATATTCTTGCCGCAGTCAGTGTAGAACGGCGGGAACATACCGAAACCGCTGTCAAGCGTCTTTCCAGTCAAGTCGGACATTATATCTCTTACCTCGTCGGGAGTATGATAGCTGCCGTTCAACTTCGATGTAAGTCGCAAAGCGTTCTGGCTCATACGGTGCATAACCTCGTGGGTCTCTGAACCGGCGATGATTGTTGCGCCCGAAGCGGCATATTCTAAAAATTCAACTTCCGTCATGTCAGTGTTGTTTTCTCGATGCAAAATTACCACGGGATTTCCTAAATATAGCGACCAATCTTACGCACGGAGATACCCCGATTACGGAAGTGTAAAATCATTCTATTTGTCTGGCCGTTAGAGCATACCAAGATTACGGCAAGCAATACCTGAATTACACATACCCGCGTTCCGACGATTGCCTTTCCATTGATTCTTGCTAACTTTGCAAAAAGAAACTTTGATATGGAAATCTACGAGGCCGATACCATAGAAAAATATAACCGGTATTTCGGTTTTGAAACACGTCATCCTCTGGTGAGCATAGTGCATTTTGATGACACGGTGCATCAGCCAACACATTGTATGCACTTCGGGTTCTATGCCCTGTTTCTGAAAAATACAACCGGATGCAAAATAAAATACGGCAAAACGACTTACGATTTCGATGACGAGACGGTTGTAAGTTTTGCTCCCGGTCAGACCGTCGGTATTCTCCGCACGGAGGATGGTCCGGCACCGGTTGCCACAGGTCTGCTGTTCCATCCTGATTTTCTGAACCGCACCCCGCTCGGACAGAAAATCAAGCAATATTCGTTCTTCTCCTATGCCTCGAATGAGGCTTTGCATCTGTCTGCCGAAGAGAGAACCATATTGCAGGATTATATGGATAAGATCAAGCGGGAATTACAGCAACCGATTGATAAATTCTCAAAATCGCTGATCATCTCCAATATAGAGGTGATGCTTAATTACTGCATGAGGTTCTACGAAAGGCAGTTCGTAACACGCGAGGAACTGAATAACAGTACTATGAGTCGTTTTGAGCTGCTGCTTGACGATTACCTTGATTCCGGTAAAGGATTGACAGAAGGGCTACCGACAGTCAGGTACTTCGCTGACAAGGTATGCCTGTCACCCAATTATTTCGGTGATTTAGTCAAATCCGAGACTGGTAAGACAGCGCAGGAGTATATTCAGCTCAAAATGGTTAATTATGCCAAAAGCTCGCTCTTCGACCCAAAACTGAGTACAAAGCAAATAGCTGAATTACTGGGTTTCCAGTACCCGCAGCACTTCATACGTTTCTTCAAGAAACAAACCGGAAATACACCAAGAGAATATAGATTGCAGCTAAATTTCACATGACTGAACTTGAAAAATGTATAGCAGGAGGATTTTATGACTGCCATGACGAGGTCTTTCTTGAGCTGAAAGCCGTTGCGACGCAGTGGATGCAACGCTATAATTCTCTGCCGTATGAGCAGAGAAAAGAACGTTACTCAATGCTGAAAGAGCTGTTCGGGCATGTCGGCGAGAACTGTTCCGCCGGCGATGGGTTTATCTGCGGATTCGGTTGCAATATCTATCTGGGCGACAATGTGTCGATCAACTATCGCTGCACTCTCATCGACTGCAATACAATCAGAATCGGCAATAATGTCCTTATCGCGCCCGGGGTGCAGATAAACACCGCGTCGCATCCGGTTGACTGGAACGACAGACGCAATCCTGATTTTGAAAGGAATCCGAAAGCCTATTTCTGTAAAACCTACGCAGAACCAGTCACCATCGGCAACAACTGTTGGATAGGTGCGGGAGCTATAATACTCGGAGGCGTGACGCTGGGTGACAACGTTACGGTCGCGGCAGGTGCGGTCGTGACCCGCTCTTTCCCCGGCGACTGTCTTATTGGAGGCGTCCCGGCAAGAGTAATCAAGAAGTTCAATGCTGAAAAGTAAAGGATTATCAGCGGCTGCACCAGGGTGCAGCCCTACGATGCGCCGGATTTTGCAACACCCTCCTACATATTGATGCAGAATGGAGTGCTAAAAATGTATGAATGGATAAGATATATGAAGAAATCAAGGTATTTGAGTAATTAAATTGAGATTGTGTTGCGACAGTCAATAATTCTTGTTATCTGTGTGGCACGATAACCTAAAAACAAACGAAAAATAGCAATAGCGATGAGAACCAAGAAGATCATGAATCTGTTGTGCATGGCAGTGCTGTGCGCAGCAGCCATGGCTGTAAGCTCCTGCAGCGACGACAGCCCGGAACAGGAGGCATTCAAGCCGAAGCCCGATAACTGGCGGGACCAGCTATACCCTAAAATGGCAGGCGTATGCAAGCCTATCGGGGCTGTAAGCGGAACACAGTTCTTCGTGCTTGACTACGGCATCGCCGTAGAGGACAAAGACAACCCTAATTACAAGAGTCTCTTCACGCCCGGCACGGAAAAGGAGTACTACGTGGAATACGAGGGGCAGAAGTATTTCCTCGGCGACACCGTGCCCATTCCGGGCAACTCGTCGCCTGTGCGTATTGAAGAAATTGCGGAAAGGGGCGGAAAGTATCTTCGGGTCACCAATTTCGGATCATATAACTTCGAGCCGGAATGGTACAACCATGCACCTCTGGAATACGGCTATACGTTCGTGTGGCCCGAAAAGGACATCCGCACCCATATCGAGGTCTACATCAAGTTTAATCCTAACTATGTGGAGGACAGGGAAACCGCGTACAACAGTCTCAAGGATGGCGAGTGCGCCTTCATCGTGCCCACCTACTGGGTGGGCGAGTGGATTGACGGCGAGTCCCTTGGCGACAAGTTCTACCACGCATACGCAATCAAGCGCTGACAAGGCGCATAGATAGATGGAAAGGGCCGCGTCCGACTATAGGGCGCGGCCTCTTTATCCGGGGGCGGACGCACCAGGGTGCGTCCCTACATTGCGGACGATGGCAGGTGTGGGGGGAGGGTCAGTTGATGGCGGGGAGCTTGGCGCGAAGCTGGTCGAAGTTGTCGGCGCGGTCCGTCAGCTCGCCGCGCGAGTCGTAGAGGAAGAAGGTCGGCAGGCCCTTCAGGGCGTAGTTGCGGGCGTTGAGCGATGCCTCGCCGTCGGGGTCGATGACGGTCAGCCAGGGGATGTCGCGCACCTGCTCGCGCCAGGCCGCTATGTTGGTGTTCAGGCACACCATGTAGAAGTTCATGCGCTGGCCGTAGGTGCCGTAGAGCTTGCCCAGCTCGCCCACTACCACGCCGGAGTTCTGCTGCCCCATGGTGGTGAAGATGACCAGCGTCGGCTTGCCGTTGGCCGTCACCGCCGACAGGCGGCGCGGCGTGCCGGTGACTATGCTCACCGACACGAGCCATGTGTTGCGCGAGGATTACGCCGCTGTGGTCACGGTGGAAAAAGGCCGGGACAGCGTGGACTTCAAGCTTGTAACGCTGTGCGGGGCCGGGGATGTGGTGGTAACGCAGGACTACGGCGTGGCGGCCATGGCTCTGGGC
>ENA-OYYT01000246-OYYT01000246.1-human-gut-metagenome-genome-assembly--contig:-NODE-246-length-29503-cov-22.729863_pt1 | contig 29503 bp, 22 predicted proteins | sample MGYA00243251_ERZ653453 | MGnify/ENA primary metagenome ERZ653453 (study PRJEB26926, sample SAMN06165174) | human gut metagenome | biome: ENVO:00009003; feature: ENVO:2100002; material: ENVO:00002003...
TAGAGAATGCGAAATCCTCGGTAGTGCTTTCATGCAACACCCTGCAGTATATGAAAGCGCCATTGGCTAAGGCGCTGCAAAGTCTTGGCTCTCGTGGCATTGACTGCATAATCACCATTCATAAAAATTCCGTACGGGACAATGATTTCATACAGTCAGGGATAAAAGTTGTCCTGCGCTCTTCCAGGCACATCCGTGCCGCAATTATAGACAGATCGATTCTATGGTTCGGCAGCATAGACCTTGCCGGCAATCTACATCAGAAAGAGGACAGCGTCATGCGCGCCTTTATGCCAGAAGTGGCTTCTGAAATGCTGGGATATTTGATTGATGACGAATGAATCATTCGCTATTTTAAAATCTCCCAATATCCCCCCTTTTTCCCGACTCGACGAATTTTTCCTTCTGATTTCAAATATTTTATATGATATCTCACACCATCCTGCGATAAATGGCAAATTGCGGACAACTCTTCTATGGTTATTGACGGTGAGTGCTGCATTGCACGAAGAATCACCTCTTTAACACCCTGATATGTTTTATCGGTAGTTTTATCGGTAGTTTTATCGGTAGTTTTATCGGTAGTCGCAGGATTGTTCCGGTAGTAAGTGACAGTAGAGTAGGCAATTTCGCTACTGAATGTCACATCCATACCAGTCAAACTTTTCCATTTGCGAATCTTATCGATTCCATAGCCAGCGTTTTCACCAAGTTTTGCTGCTCTAAACAATTTGATGATTGCAGGATTTCGCGGCTGAGAAATAGTTTCAGAGAGCAAACGATCAATAGGGATATGGAAACTGCCCGGATTTTGCAATTCAATTCTGTCTGTATAGACCCTTATAGTCGGATGCATTGGACTGAAATAATCCGAATGCGCCAAGAAGTTTACCAGACCCTCCTTCAAAGCATATAGTTGTGATTCATCTTCAGGTGACACACCTTCAGGTGTCGTAGTGAAAGGATTATCCGTATAAAGCCTAAATCTCTGAATGATAACTTTGTAATACTCCCACAGATTCTCTTGCTCCTGCATCCTAAAAGTATAACGCTGTGACGCATCGTTGTAAGAAGTCCCTGGAATCTCTATATAATCAACCCAGAAACTAGGGAGTAATCTATGGATACTGTCGAGCTTTCCGAGCATCAGCAAACCTCCGACACTCAATTCCGATCCTCCTCTGGCATAAATTCCTGTTTTGCTACAAAAAGTATTGTCATCGGCATCTGCATAAGGATAACTTTCATTGAAAAGTTTGATATGGCGTCTGAACGTATCGAATGAACCCGGATCAATATCTTCGAAAGACGTACCGGCAGCTGATTCATCTGACCTAATACCAAAGGCCTGATCGCGCAACATTGCATTGACCTCCATTTCTGTTGCGCGTCTGTCTCCTGAACCGGAGCGAATGAAGGTATTTGTTATACCCGTATACCAGACTGGTTTGAAAGGTGAAGATGGAATATAAAAAGCTAAAACAGTCTTGCCTTCAATGGAATATTTCTTGGATATAGGAAGAATCGGATGATTCATTTTATTTCCAGACCTAAGAGTATTAAGAAAGTCGGATTCAATTTTTTCTCCGTTATTTACGCCTTCCACCTCGAATTTCTTCCCATTCTGAACAACACCGAATACAATCCACCCTCCAGATCCATTCGAAAACGCACTTACACTCTCCCAAATATTTTTAGGAAGTTCTCTACTTGCACTCTTTACCTCAAAGTCTTCCCACTCAATATCTTGAAGCCGACTTAGCAATTCATCTTTCGTCATATCCTAACCATTTTTAGTCTATTACAAAATTAGTCATATTTCTTAAATAACGACTAAATTTCACTTTGTGTTGCAAGGCATTTTCTCAAAAACCGTCCTTTTTTTTCTTAAGGTAACTCTCAAGGTAACTGGTAAGGTAACTTTGATTTGCATAGGATGCAATTGAATGCGGTCTAGTGCGATTCAACGCAAAGTGGCTCATCTAAAGACTTACCTTAGATGAGCCTCCTAAATTATTACCGCTTAGCTACTTAACTACTAATACTCCTCCTCGTTAAAGAAAAAGCCAAAACCCTCCACAGGCCATTCGGAGGCCGTTTTCGAGGATTCCGAAAGATTTTAAGGCAGATTTCAATTTTCTTATATGCCGTCAGATACCAGTCGTGGTTTCTTCCTAAAATCCGCTGTAAATGTCTTCGCTTCTTTGTCGCAAAAGTACAAAAACATATGGAAAAACCAATACTTTTGGTGGCATTTGATACGCTAGGCAGTTTTTTAGTAATTATAATTATTCTAAAAACGCGCTTTTTTAGAAACATTGAAGATACCATCATAGCCAATCATATTTCAGTCAGAGACATCGTTTCGTACTCAAATTGTCGATTTGGAAAACGAAGACAAAAAATCTGCCTGATGGACATCGTTATCTCAAGCTTTTTTCCAATGCCAGAATCAAATTGAAAATACCGGATGAGGGATTGTCAAGATTTTTCAACCTCCTCGCACGTTCTGTCGCTTCAATTCGATTCTTCCACAAGAAAGCCTTTTGAGTGTCCGTCAATGCCGCCTTTTCATAACCCGCCCAGCAATCGTCTATTTTCAACAATTCGCTATAGGCTTCCGCAGTTGAGATTTTTGTCCTCCAATCCTTTCCATGGAGAAGAAACCAAAACTCAATGGCCGGATTGCTGAGCAATTTGTACGCCCGACAGTCTTTTATTCTTTCATTGACGACAGGTACATCCATATCATACATGAGAAAGACGAGAATCTTGTCGGTCTTCGATATTTTCAGTTCCTTCTTCCTGACATCAATCAATCTCTGCGAAATACTATCTCCCTCTATCTTAGGGACAATCCTGATCGGAGAACGATATGCCTGTTTAAGATAATCCAGATAAGCCTCCTCCGTTTCTCCCTCGCAGAATATCAGGAACACAGGCTTCATCGTTCGTGACGGAGATGCCGTACGTTGCTTTGCCATAATCAGTCCTCCAGAAGTTGCTTCAAGTTCATGACAGTTGAATCTACAAACGGAACCGCATCAAAACGCCCCTGGATGTATCCTTTCTCAGCATCCATATTGTCTCTGAAATCCTTATAATCATACAGAGAATAGACCTCAGTCGATCCGTCATCCAATTTGTTGACGAATACGACCTGATCTTTCCTCAGACGTTTCATGTCAATCAGATTCGTATTATGCGACGTGAACAACAGTTGGGAATTTTCAGATGCATGAATTAGGTCAATGATAAAATCCGCCAGACGTGTATGAAGTCCCATGTCAAACTCATCCATCATCAACGATTTACCGTTCCTGACAACGTCAAGAAGCCTCAAAAGAATCTGGAACAACTTTCTCGTGCCATTGGACTCCTCGACATCAAGGTCAAAAACGACATTCGGAGCCCTTTTGTGTATCGTCTGAAACCTGAGGATGTCAATCATTCTGAAATTCAATTCCGGAGAGGCCGGGGATGACATGATTGGCGCCGGAACTTGTTCGTGTCTGACCTTTATGTCGCAAATGTCAGTATCACAGATAGATAGTGCTTTTAATATGACTTTCTTATATGCATTGAAATTTTCTTCTACAGAGACACTGTTCAAATCAACAAGTCCCAGAAGAAAAGTATTCAGAAAGTATCTGTACAATTCCTGAGGCAATTCACGGTTCATTGAACTGGCCCTGCTGAGGAACAGATTCTTTTTTCCGGTATTGATTGCAACATCCTTAGGTTTCACAATTATACCTGGAGAGAACGAGTAGACTTCTTCCGCATTCTCGTCGCGAGTGAATACTTTTGCCCGCTTTCCATTGGGATAGTAGTACAGGCACTCCCGAAGCACTTCGGTTCTGGTCAATGCAAAAGAATACTCATACTCAACCCCGGAGCAAACGAAATCGATAAGGAACTCACTTGGCTTTGCGTCATATCCATCGAACTTGAACGGCATAAAATTGAACACCGTACCTTCATTGTTCAGGTGAGACTCAAGAACCATCCTGCAGCAAAAATTGATTGCCTTGAGGATGTTTGATTTTCCGGACGCATTAGGTCCAAAGAGCCCGATAGTCTTCAATACTTTCGTCCCATTCCAGTCAATGACATTGTAGGATAAATCTCTTGCCTGTCTGCAGTTGCTCTTAGCCGCTATAAAGTCAAGAAATATCCTGTTCTTTATGGAGAAAAAGTTCTCTAATTCGATTTTAAGCAACATAATTACCCTTATTTTGTAAATTTTCTACAAATTTAAGGACTTAATCTCATTTATAAAAGCATTTGCAAAAAATTCTGCTTCCAAATCTACCTGCGAGTTTATGGAGCAGAAGCTCTTGACATATCCATCCTCAGGTTAGAATGGAAACCAAACATCCGCGATTGATTCCTACTGTGTTGCAATATCTTGACCGACAACAAATGGCCAAAAATCACCACGGGCAAATGCGGCGTGGTGATTATGGGGTGTAAAGGGAACTATGATGATTGGTAGTGTTCCCTAACGGATTGCGGAGTTATGGGCAGGAATCTGCTGCAGCCCTCCTCCGTAATCCTTTATTTTGTCATAAATTTAAAGATTGCTTAAAAGGAAATCCATGATACTGATAGTATATCGAATGTATCAAATGTTTGAGCGGGTTTACCGGAAGGGCAATTATTTTTGATTGTAACCTTGAAATCACCCTCCACCTTAAGTTCTTTTTCCCACGACTGCTTCTTGCTTCTTAATGCAGCGAATGCAACACCATCACCATACTCAACAATAATGTTGTCATTATACAATTCAGCACCGGATGCAGATGTCAATTTGACGTTAATGGATATACCTTTTTTCATCGATCCAGGCAGAGTGTGATATCCATATTCAATCCGCATTTTTTTGCATCCGCCGGAAATAGACGGTGATTCCAATTGACCTGGGGCATTTGTACCACCACTTAACCCCACAACAGACTCAACGGACTCGCCCACAAAAATGTTTTTAACTTCAAGTAATTTAGTAGTTGTAGTGGTCCAATTATCTGAAGAAGTAAAATTTCCCCAAGATGTAGAGGCAGCCAAGTATGCCGGATCCTGATATAGAGACTTGAGGTCCACAGTCTTCCAATTCTCCTCCACGACGACCTTTGCCTGCTGGACAATATTGAAAGACTGGACTTTTGCGCCATCCACACGTACTTCCACTTCAGCAGTTCTTTGAGTTGCTTCAGTGTTCTGGGCGACAGAGAATGTCACATTATCGGTGCGCAACGCCTTTGTCTCAACAAGGGTTATCCAAGTTTTTGCTGCCTCAGGAACAACGATTTCGTAGTCAAGATTCGTTGTGATTTCCACTGTCACAGAACCTCCTTCCGCAGGAACAGGTGTCGCATCTGCCTTCACATCAAGTTTACCTTCAGCAATTGAGAGAATCTTTCCTGACATCACGCCATTGCCGTTTACAGCCACAATCAGAATAGATGCGTCCACCACAGGAGATGGCGCAGTGATTGAAAGTTGCCCCTTAGTTGCAGAAATCGAATTTACTTTGACGGTGTAGCCGTTTTCCGGAAGAGCTCTCACGATGGCATTATCCGCAGAAATGAGAGAATACTCAACATTAACGGTCTCTCCCGCCTTGATTCCTATTTCATCTGCCTTAATGACCAGCGCGAAATTCTGTCCCTTTGGAATCACAATCTCCCTGTCCGAGAGTTCGATAATGACGCTGTTGTTCTCCACATCTTCACGGACATTCTTGATAAGACCGATTCCAGATGTTCCAGCGTCACCGATAACAACCCAATCAGTTCCGTTCGTAGAGAACAAGAATTTGCCGTCTTCTACTTTAATCTTAGGAACAGTAACCTCTGCCGTTGCCGGAACTTTCTGTCCATTGACCAGAAGCCATTCGCCGTCCAGAGTCCAATAATATTTACCATCAGAGTCTTGACTGATACTGATAACAGGAGATTTACCATCCTTGCCATCCAATCCGTCAGTTCCATTTTTACCATCCAAACCCTTTTCACCATTGTAAATGGTAATGGTGCCGGATTTTTTGAATGTAATCGTATAGCCGTTTCCAGCAGGCAATTTCTCGACAGAGACAATCTGGTCCTGGTTATTCAAAGCATCAACCGCAGTAACCAGGGATGTCAAGTTGCTGTTGATTTTTTCCACGAGCAATCTAAGTTCGGTGACTTTAGATTCGAGATTGTCAACTCTGCCCTTTATTTCAGTATCGTCGTACTCTTGACATCCTGTAAAGAATAACACAAGCACTGAAACCAAAGATAGGATTCTTGAAAATACTTTCATATTGTATTCCTTAAGATAAATGGCCTCCAATAATTTGCAGATCCTTACCGAAGACCTGGTTATTAGATATTATTAATGATACTCTTCTTCGATATAACTACCAATCCTTGCCCCATTTGTTATAGTTGGTGGGATGAGACGGGATAAAGACGTAATTGGTCAGCCGCCTCGGACTTATCTGAAGATAGCTTCCATACCATACTCTTATGAATTCATCCATGATATTGGCCCCCTCATAGGAGTCCTGTAGAATGGATCGCACATCATAGAAAACTGATATATTGCTATTGGTGAATTCACTCTTGTCATATTGTTCGAGAGCAAAGAGCGAATCATCCTGTTTCCTATAGCACGTTACATTGCTGACACCATATCTTCTCGGATTCAGACCAGCAAAAGGCTTGCGTGGATGCAGTTTGGAAACTGACGGCAATTCCTGATGCCAAGGGTCCACAATCTGGACAGGCTCGTCATTGGCGCAATAGCCAGACCAGGCGTAGTCGATGAATTCACCCACCCTGATTCCACCGGTGGCTTCAGTGTCCCAGAAATACTCTGTCGGCTCTTCATAGTCAGTGACTGTCAGCAGTTTGTTCGGACCAAGAAGTTCGCGCAGTTTCTTGATAAGTCTCGGGTATGAGGTGGTGTTGGTTTTCTGGAAACCTTTTTCCTCAGAAACTGCATAGTTGGCATTACGGTCCCAAAGATTCACCCCATCAAGTCCATAGTAATCAACAACTTTCTTCACGGAACGGGCAAACTCGCCAATTTGATTGTCCGTCAAATTGCAGAACCCTATTCCCTGTGCTCCGCCGTCGATGCAGATACAGACCTTGCGTCCGCTCTCCTGAACCGGGAGTACGCGCTCGGTGAAATGCTCGAGCACATAACGAAGGTCATTGTTCAGCTTGAGTTCCACCTTGTCCACCTTGCTGTCATAGAAAATGGATGCCTGACGCAAATTCACGATGTTTCCAAGTCCCTTATGATAGTTCCTGTCGCTCATATTCTCGAGGATGAAATCATTGGCAAGCCTCGGGTCAAAAACGGCGGTATTCAAGTAAAAGACGGTGAACATATCATTTCCCATATAGAGTTCATATCCATCCGGATCAGAATAGGTGTCTCTTACCGTTACATCCACATAGATGTTCTTTGAAGTTGTACCATTCCATAAGGAAGACACTGACAATGGCAGCAAGTACCTTCCTGCATCCAAAACATTGTCCAACGGATTCATTGCGAACAGACGAAGTTGTGTCACAGCAGTAGATGTAGCTCCCTCATGTAAATCCAGAGTCTGTTTGTCGAGAAATTTATAGAAAGGTTCAGGAAGCAATTTATAATCTTCGCCTTTCATCCGGCCATACTCTTTGACAACATCCACATCACCGACATTGATCTGAATTATCTGTTCCTCCTTCGCAGGATGCGAAGAATCGGCATAGAGACCGAAGGTCTTGAAACCGTTTCCTTTCCGGAATTCCACTTTCACAACATTGTCCGCAGTATTCTCTGCGCGGAGCGTGACCGCGGGTTCTTTGTCAGAAAGGTCTTGAAGAGCCTCAGAAGAATATTCTATTGACAAATCTTGACATCCTGCCAGGAGTGTCACGGATAAAGCCGCAAACAGAATCATGTATTTCTTTTTCATATTCTATTCCTCCTCTTTGTTGATTTCATGAATCTCGATTCCATCCGGCCAGATTATGTCACCGACAGCTTTCCCGTGGTTGCCGACCCAAGAATAGTCTTTGACCACATTTCCTTCGCCATCGTTGAATTTCCAATACCCGATAAGATCTTTCTGGTCTTTAGGATTCTCAATTCTATACATATTCTTCCATATTTCATCTCCAGTCCTGGCAACTCGCCATACTCTTGCCTCGGCAATCTTGCCCTGCAATGGACGGAAATCATTGTAAGACTTACCAATGAAAAACTGATAGGCTTCCGGCATTCCCAGAGCTCTCATTGCCAATGTAATCTTGTTATCAGCTGTCGGACCTGCGACTCCGGCCTCCTTCACTTCGTCAATCAATTTACCATTGACATAAATCCTTGCGACACGTTCATTCTGGTCGTATGTGCAGGCAACGTGATACCACGAGCCCGAATAGAGTTTCTTCGCCGGATCGCTCTTTGACGGTAGTTTTCCGAACTGGGAGCCGTTGCCGCTTCCGTCAAACTGAAGACATTGACGCTCGAAGTTTGCATCTCCTATGCGAAGTAGAAGATACTGTTCCACTCCCATGACTGTAGAAATATTGCAAACGCCATCCTTGTTGTCCAAGTCGAAACGGTCCACATTTACAAGAGCCTCATACGTAAGAGCGGTGAGCCCATTATAGGCATCAGCCACTTCCCCAGGAGTGTCCATCAGAGGGAATTCAATCCAATTATCCGTGAGTTGGGCCGCCACAGTAATCGCGGATGAGCGTTTCACCAGATAATAGGCAACGGACGAACCATCCATTGTCGAGATATCTTCAGAAGAAAGCCTTACGGGAAGAAGATATGTCTTATCCATCTCCATGGCGCCTGTCTGGTCTTCTCCCTGTCCCATAAGGTTTTTAAACCCGATAGACACCTTCTCAGAGTTCACTTTCCCGGCTTCAATGGTAACCGACACCGGCGAAAAATCCAGATATGCATCTGGGAGAAGTTGATAATCAGTGCCATAGCGATGATTAAAAGCATCCGTCAATGAAGCGTCCACTGAAATTGTCGCTTTGACGTCCTTATCAGAAGGGTAGGAAAGGGCGACGCAAAGGTGCTTTTCCAAACTGCTGACCCTGTTGCCAAAAGTCGCAGCCTGCGTCTGGCTGGTAGCGCTCACATCCAGATAAGCGCAATTATCGAATACATGGTCAACTGGCTCGAATCTGTTACAGGAGACGAGCAAAGCCAGAACAGCGATACGTATTATGAAGTTAAAATTTCTCATATTCTTTACGCTTTTAAGGATTCAATCTATGAATGATGGAGCGAAGAGCCGACCAGTTCATATCATAGTGATAATAGTCGGATTCAATGTCGTAAACCGCAAGTCCGGCCATAGGGCCATAGTTTATAACGTTATCCGCCATCGCATCAAGCACGGGCAATTCCACATTTTCAGGATTACGGAATGCTCCTTCTTTCGATACGGAGAGCAGCATCTTGTCTCTCGGTACTCCTGTCTCAAGAACATCGCTGAGAAAATTTCTGAGATCAAAGTCGGTTTCGATAATCTCCGTCGACAGCACGAAGAGGTCTATCTTGTCAATGTCTTCGTTAGATAGAAGTTCAGGATTACCCTCGAATACCAGCATTTGATTCTCCGCTTTTGCTGCAGACAGTCTGCCGATTGCTGCAGATGCGCTCTCTGAGGTCGACGCCGTGAAAGAGAAGCCGTCAAGCGAGTGTTTCGAAACAGTAGAGACCGCCTTGTCAATTGCGTTTCCGGCATTTTCAGACTTGACAAGATCAATTTGATATAGGACCTTGATGTTCACCGCTTTCATTCTCGCCATGTCCTCCTCGTCATATTTAGAGAAGTTCTCGCCATTGGTCAGACTTACCATATCAAGACTGTCAGGAAGACTCCTCAAGCTGCCCTTCTCGTTCTGAACGCCTTCCGGAGAATTTTCAAAACGTATATATGTCAATTTATGTGGGCGATTCTTGTAATCACGCACCCTTGCCTGGTACTCGGACCATTCTGCCGGATTGTTCTCCCACGGCATAGTCTCTTTTATACCGACACTCTCTACCTTCGTCCAATCAGAGCAGGATGCAATGAGCAGAGCGGAAGATGTAATAGCAATCAGCCGTTTCAATATATTCTTCATTGTCTATTGTTTTATAGAGTTGTACGATTTGCAGTCCCACCAAACTCGGGTAGCGAATGAATCTCCGCCACCTTCGGAAGATTCCGAATTCAACATTGAGATAGCACCGCTCAAGTTTGCACCATTTCCAGAGTATTCCTCGACAGGATATGTCAGTCTTCTGGCATGATTGTTAAGGTCAACATTGTCCGGACCGAGGTTCTGAGGAGCCGGAAGCAGTTTCGGATAACCGGTCCTGCGATATTCCGCCCAAGCCTCGTTTCCAAGAGGAAATATTGCAATCCACTTTTGAGTGATAATCTGCTCAAGATTAGTCTCTTCGTCACCTTTCTCATCCCATGCAACCTTGCACTCGGTCGTCTTGGACGCGGCGCTATATTTTCCCAACGGGTCAATATACTGAACCGGTGTGCTGCTGGCATCAGCAAGGTAATCGTCGACTCCTGATGCGCCTTTTTCGGCAAAAGAGAGACGGATCCCATTTTCATAGTATTCTTTTGCCTTAGCCTTGTCTCCGGCAAATCGAAGTTGATACTCCGCCAGAAGGAAATTCACCTCCGCGGCATTCATCCAAAGAATCGGACTGTCGGAATTGACAATAAGGTTCGAATAAGCATCTATCGCCTCACTTTTCTTTGACACGGTCGAACCAATGCGAATTCCTACGTACTGCGGATTGTCCCCGGTACTCTTGAGAAACATTTTTTCAAGTCGAGGGTCATTATAACCAGTCATAAAGCAAAGAATATCCGCCCCGACACGATGGTCGTTCCAGCTGTTGTAAATCAGAGGCATCCTGTTTTCGGTCGGTTTCATGAAAGCATTGTCCTCATTGGACAGGATGAGACCAGACGAGACAGCTTCTTCCGCCTTCCTGCGCGCAAGTTCTGGATTCCTGTAGCTGATTCGCATTGCCATCCTAAGTTTCAGCGAGTTTGCATACTTGAGCCATTGAGAGATATTTCCGGAATATACCCTGTCGTATGTGCTCCATCCGGAAGAAGGAAGTCCGACATTGGATGAAAATGCCTCAATCGCATCGTCAAGTTCCTCGAACATTTCGTTATAGACAGTTTCCTGCGAATCATATTTGACGGTTATTTTTTCCGTCTTCAATATATCGCCGTATGGAATCGGCCCGTAATTGTCAGTCAGACGCTGCATTACGGCCACACGGAAAAGACTTGCGAAAGCTCTCGCAATTTCGTCCACAGTGCCCCCTACGATTCCGCGATATGGGGCATAGAGTTCAGTTATGATGTCCGAGAACGTTGCCTTTCGCCAGTCTGTCGAAGGATTGAATGTCTCGAAGCGAGTCTGCCAAGTGTCCACTGTACTTCCGACATAACCGCCGAAAGGGCCTCCTGAAAGGCTTTCAATGAACTGATATTGATGTTCCTCTACCGGAACGACAAGACTTTGCAATGCAAGGACCTTTGTTCCTGTGCGATAGTTCTTCGCTTCCATCTGCCCGGATGTAACCTGATTCGGATTGGTATTCAGTCTTTCGAAGCGGTCAGTGCAAGATAGGAGCACCGGTGCAATGACGGCACATATTATCATATTCTTTCTCATAATACATTCCTCCATCATTTTAGAAATCAAGTCTCACATTTATGCCAAGGCTACGAAGCGACGGCATCATGAAATAGTCTATACCCTGATAATTATTCCCGGTAGAAGCTACGGACTCAGGATCGAACGGCGCCTTGCACCATATCATCCACAGATTATGTCCGACGAACGACAGCGTCAGTGCCGCTTTTTCCCTAAACCACTTCCTCGGCATTGTATAGCCCACGGATAATTCCTGAAGACGGAAATTGGTAGCATCATAGGTATAATACTGAGGCAGTCCACTTTGCGAACCTATCTTCTGATACCATTTCTGAGCAGAAATCATCTGTCGATTATTCACAAGCACGCCACCGGCATCTCTGGCATCTGCAGATACCTTAGATACACCATAAAGATCAAGATTGGCTTGGGTCGCGGAATAACAGACACCACCTATGCGTCCGCTGAAGAGCAGTCCCAGATGCAGTCCTTTCCAACTGAAGTCATTGCGCCAGGCCAGATTATACTTCGGGAAAACAGATCCAAGAAACAATTCCTTGCCATTGTCGGCGAGACTGACTTCTCCATTGTCGTCAAGTTCAATATAACCATAGTTATTCCTCTTCAGATCAGATGTTGTGTAAAGGTCCCCTAGAGTTCCTCCTTTTCTGAGTATGTATTTGGCTTTACCCAACGCCTTGATTTCCAGTTTCTCCAGGTTAAGGTTTTCACCGGTGACGGGATTGACGGCTCCATCGGCGAGATCCCTGATTTCGTTTCGGTTCCAGCTGAATGTGACTCCGCTGTCCCATGTGAAGTCCCGCCAAGTATGATTATAACCGACACTCGCCTCTACACCTGTATTTCTTACACTTCCAGTCTGAAGGTAGATTGTCGTGTAGGAAGAAGACGGCGGGAGAGAAGGGTCGAAGGTCTGGTTGTAGGTGTCAGCAAGATACCATGACAAATTCAGGCTCAAGTCCTGCCAGAACCTGGTCTCGACACCGACTTCATATGTCAATGTCCTTTCAGGCTTCAAATCACCAATCGGATAATGTGTCTTATCCTTCCATATTTTGTTCGTAGCATCATACTCATATGTCGGCATTGTCAAAAATCTCGGGAAAGGCATACCTACGGATGCAACGGACGCCCTTAGTTTGAAGTAGTTGACCGCTCCGAAATCCCAAATTGACGTCGGCACCCAAGAAATGCCGACTGAAGGGTAGAAGAACGATCTTTCGGAAGAGCCGGCAAGCTGTGATGCCCAGTCGTTACGTCCAGTGGCTGTGATATAGAGCATCTTCTTCCACCCGAGTTCCACACTGCCGAACACAGACTGAGTTTCATCGTTCCAACCGCTTTTTGACGCACGCTTCTTGGTGTCATCAAGGTCGAAGACATTGAACACATTGGCAAGTCCATTGTCTTGGATAGGGCCCCCATAACGAAGCTCGTCGGTTCCTATATTATTGTACGACGCACCAATATTGGCAACTATAGTCCAGTCTTTGCCCAATGCCTTATCAATATTCAGGATAACATCCGCATAGGTCTGCTTGTCATAAGTGCGCGCTTCCGTATAATGACCATTGAGTCCACCTTCAGTGAGAGTCGCAATGGATGACGCATATAGCTTTTGAGTGAAAATATTGTCGGCATTGTCAATACGGACACGTGCAGACAAGTTCATCCAATCCAGAATATCATAGCCGGCTGAAAAAGAAAGCATGTAGCGTTTCTTGTTGTTGTTACGCAAGTTGCGATAGTTGATCCAATAGGGATTCTGCATTCTCAGGTCACCCTCAAGGTCTGAACTCCAGAACTGCTCCATAAGTTTCGTTCCTGCATTGTAGCGTTCGAAGTTCTTGTAGATTTCGAAGTTGTCTCCTCTCGGGAAAAGATAGACCGGAACCAAAGGATTGGAATAGACTCCTTGATTGGTCATATTCTGATCCTTCTGGACAATATAACTTGCACTCGCATCTATCTTCAGCTTGTCTTTCAGGAAATAGCTCGTATTGCGGAAGGTGAAATTATAGCGGTCATATTTATTGTTTGGGATAATGCCGTCAGAGTTGACTGCCGCCGCCGAAAAATACGTCTGGTTTTTGTCGGTACCACCGCTGACAGTAATGGTATTGGTGTAAGTATGACCTGTCTCGAAATAGTCTTTCGGAGAATAATTGTAGCGTGCTGATTCCGGTATGAAAGGTCCCCAGCTATAGGTTCCGCTGTTACCTGTCTTTCCGCCTAGTCCAGTTCCATAACGGTTCTGAAACTCCGGAAGACGGAAGGGTGAGAGGAACTCCGTATTACTGGAGAAACTGACCTTCAATTTTCCTGATTGTCCTTTCTTGGTAGTAATCATCACTGCACCGTTTGCTGCCTGCGAGCCGTACAATGCTGCTGCAGCGGCTCCCGTGAGAACGGAGATGGACTGGATGTCCTCAGGGTTAAGGTCCGCGATGGACTCGGACGCACCTTTGGAATCGAATTCGGTTCCTCCGCCTCCGCCAAAGTTGTACATCGGGATACCGTCAATGACGTATAACGCATTGGAAGACTGACTTATGGACTTGTTTCCGCGAAGGACCACCTTGGACGCTCCGCCGACTCCCGATGAGGAAGTATTTATGGCAACACCCGCCACCTTTCCGGCAAGGGAGTTGATGAAATTGGCATCCTTTACTGATGTCAGCAGCTCGGCATTGACCTCCTGCACATTGTAACTCAAGGCCTTCTGGTCGCGGCGTATGCCGAGGGCGGTGACCACTGTGCCTTCAAGAGAGACTGCCTCTTCGTTGAGAGTCACGGTAAAGTTCTTGTTGCTGCCTATAACCCTCCTGACAATTTCATAGCCAAGAGAATTGAACTCCAGGCTCCCTCCCAGAAGATTGCCGGGCACGAGAAGCGTAAAGCGGCCATCAATGTCCGTCGTCGTTCCGGTTGTAGTTCCTTGCACGAATACGGATGCTCCAGGAATCGGCTGACCATTATGGTCAATGACGGTTCCGCTGACTGTACGCGGCTCCACCTTCGGTCTATTGGAAAGATAAATGTAATGCCCGTTGATTTTGTAGTCAATGCCAAGCGGGGTGAAAAGTTTGGCGCACACGTTTCCGATGGTCTCGTTTTTCATTGATATGCTTACCTTCCTGGCAAGATCCACTTGACCGACAATGAATGTGAACGGAGACTGTGCTTTGATGCTGTCCAGCGCGCTGTCCAAGGTGACGTTCTTCAACTCAAGATTCAGCCGGATGTCTTCTTTCTGTGGTTTTGCGAAAGATTGGACTGATGAAAGAGTCAGTATTATCATGGAACAGATGAGACAGCAACTTCTTTGCAGAATACTGTTTTTGTTCATAACTTTGGAATTATGGTGATAGGTGTTTGGATATACCTTGCTTTAGTGTTATTCGACCGGCTTATCTCCAGACCTGTGGATGTTCCAGCGTCCGCAGGTCTTTATTTGTTCCGGTTACGGCTGGGGTTGTTGTAACGTTTTATATCATGGCACAAGTTTTATATGTTAAACTTCTGTGATTGTTCTAGCGGATATGGATTGTTCCTGTCTTGTAGTCGCGCGTGTAACTGAAGTCGGCAAAGTACTGGAGGCTCTTCAATGCCATGTCAATGCCGTCGCTGACCAATAGTTCGCCTCTGGAGATATTAATCTCAGGCTCAGGACATTCCACAACAATCTGCACTCCGAACGAGCGTTCTATTTCACTTATGATGTCACTGAAACCAAGTCCCGCAATGTTGAGTTTGCCATTGGTCCAAAGCAGCTCGCCTTCCTGGCTCACCGCATTTTTAGAAAGTACGTTATCGGAAAGAGTAACGGTTTCTCCTGGGTACAGATATGCCACCTGTCCGGATTTGCTGTTGACTTTGACCTTTCCTTCTATAAGAGCGACATGGAACGAGTTCTTCTCGGGATATGCATTGACATTGAATTTCGTGCCCAGCACTTCTATATCACTGGCATAGGTGCTCACCACGAACGGCTGGTCAGGATTGTGGGTAACATTGAATAGAGCTTCTCCGCGAAGTTCCACGTTGCGTTTGCGATCCGAGAATTTCATCGGATACGTCAGTGTCGTTCCTGAATTGAGCTTCACTTGAGTGCCGTCAGGAAGTGTAATGTCCATTCTGCTTCCTGCGGGAACCTCAATGCTGGTCATAGTGTGTGCAAGCATCGAATCCGTGCGTTTCGTGGCGACATAACTGCCTGTAAGGAATACTATCATCGCAATGACAGCAGCTGCGGCACTGTAAAGGATTCTCCTGAATATCTTGAACCCTGATTTTTCCCTAGCTGGCCCTGCTTCCGCGCTTTCAATCTCGCGGATGGTCTTTCCGTTTGCGGCGAAATGCAGTAACAGAAACATCTTCAGTTCCTTATCAAATCCTTTCTGATGCATCTCGTCGCTCCGTAACCATTCTCCTACGGCTGCATTTTCTTCGTGTGAAGTTTCTTTTGCGAAATACCTATAAAGCAAGTTCTGGTCAATGTTTGTCATATTCATTTCATGTTACCTACTATATATAACAACTTAATCTGTCGGATTCGCCAAAAAAAATGATAAATTTGCATAGAGAGGAGATTTTAATGATGTCTGACATGCAGGGTGAGATCAAAAAGGACATTTTCGAAGACCTTTACAAAAACAATCTAAAGGTCTTTGAGGATTTTGCCTTCTTCATACTTGGAAATACGGAACAGGCCGAGGATGTCGTGGCAGACTGCTTTATCCGTTTATGGAATGAGCGGGCCAGAGTGTCACGGGAAAAGGCCATCGGATGGATGTACACTTCCATCCGCAATGCCTGCCTGAATCTGTTGAAGAAATCTTCCACCAAAAAAGAGGTCAACGAATCAAGCTCTGACAATGAGGCCTTCGCGGCCACATATTACCAGGCAGCACTCGAAAAGACAGACCTTGCCGGCTTGTACGTTGAAGACATAACCAATCGCCTGAAGGATTGTCTGGCACGTGTTCCGGAAAATCAACGCCGCGCTTTCCTCATGAGCCGTCTCGACAACATGAAGCACAAGGAGATCGCCGCCAAATTGAATATCACAGAGTCAGTGGTCGACCACAGCATACGTAACGTCACCAAACTCCTGAGCATCTATATGAAAGACTATCTGCTGTTTACATTTATCCTGCTGTTTTTGAAGGCGCACAGTTAAACTGAATTAAAGAAAATTCTTGACACAAAATTCCAAAAGCCTACACTTAACTGTGATTTATGTTAAATTTTGACAAAAATTAGGCTTTTCTCCGAAAAACAAGAAAGATGTGATTAAATTAATCATTGCGAGTTGCAATCTTCCATCCCATCGTCATCCATTCCCCTAAACGGAACTATTACCGGACCTATTGTTGTTCAGCAATAAAACCATATCTTTGCTTGTTGGAAAGCATCCATAACCAAAACAACAGAAAAAGATCATGGCAAAGAGCAAAATAGACTTTATACTACTTCTCCTTGCGACTCTCTGCTGTTCAATGGCTCACGCACAAAAGCAAGTTTCTGCAGAACTGAGAGATTCCACTGAGAGCGGAAGCGACATCATAAAGATAGTTGGAAATCACTCCAGCAAAGGAGCGGTCAATAACGCCCTTGACATATTGAGCGGTCAGGCAGCCGGTGTCAACGTGACATCCAACGGTCTGGACCGGATGGCTATGCTCAATAGCGTTCGGGTGCGTGGTACGACATCCATTATCGGTGGCAATGATCCCTTGGTGCTGATTGACGGGGTCACTTCTGACGTGCTCACCCTTTCAACCATCTACCCTGCAGACATCGAGAGTTTCCGGATATTGAAGAATGCCACGGAGACAGCAATGTACGGTTCACGTGGAGCGTCAGGTGTGATTGAAGTCAAAACGAAAAAAGGAACAGGACGTGGTTTTCAGATATCCTATGAAGGAAATGTAGGTTTCGAGCGGATGTACAAACATCTGGAAATGCTCAATTCCACAGAATATGTTGCCACCGCAAAGGCTTTGGGCGTCTATTGCAATAACGGAGGGTTCAACACGGACACTTATAAGGTCATTACCCGCACAGGACTTGTGAATAATCACTATCTCGCATTCAGCGGGGGCACGCCTCAGTCAAACTATCGTGCCTCATTCGGCTTGATGGACCACAACACAATCATCAAGAAGATGGACTATGGCGTTTTTGTCGCAAAAGTTGACGTGACCCAGAAAGCCTTCAACAATAGACTTACTGGAGAGTTCGGAGTATTCGGATCGTCGTTCAAGAACCATGATATCTTTGACACGCAGATGCTGTTCTATTCCGCAGCATGCCAGAATCCAACTTTCCCTGCCGGAACTGACGAACATGGGAACTGGCTAAAAAACGAATCAGCAACGCACATCAACCCGCCAGGAATAGTGCTTGAAGAGAAAAACGACTCCAAGGATTTGAACTTTGATGCCCACATTAAGCTGAGCTACGATATCAATACTGACTGGCGGGTCTCCGCCTTCGGTTCCTACCTCTACGGTTCTACCGAGAACGGGCAATTCTGCCCGACATGGGTATGGGCACAAGGCAACGTGTACCGTGGCGAGTTCAAGAAAGAGGAGTGGCTCGGCAATGTATCTCTGGACTTCATCAAGCAGTTCGGCTCACATAAGGTCTCTGCCGGAGTAAGCGGCGAATACCGCAAGCTGAGAAAGACGGCTTTCTGGGTATATGCCAAGGGCATACCCACAAATAACTTTCATTACGACAATCTGGGAGCGGCTGCTGTCAGACCATATGGTGGAACGGAAAGCACTTATGAAGACCAATCTCTGGCTTCGTTAATGGGGAGCATCACATATAGTCTGCTTGACAGATACACTTTGGCGTTGAATGCACGCGGTGACGGATCGTCAATGGTAGGCGCCAGCAATACATGGGGATTCTTCCCTTCCATATCATTTACATGGGATTTGAAAAAGGAAAGGTTTCTCATCAATGTAAAGCCGCTGTCCATGCTCAAACTCCGTGCTGGCGCAGGACAGGCAGGCAACCTTGGAGGCATCTCTGCATATACCACCATGAACACCGTAAGGCAGACCGGCATTGTCCCTATCAAAAGTTCGCCGACAGTAACACTTGGCATGGTGAGAAACAACAATCCCGATTTAAAGTGGGAAACGAAGACGACATTCAACATCGGTGCGGACATGGGACTCTTTGCCAACGGTCTTATACTTACGGCGGAGTATTACTTTTCCAAGACTACCGACATGCTCTATGCCTACGAAGTTCCGGTTCCGCCATTTGCATACAACACATTGCTCGCAAACATCGGTTCCATGTCAAACAGCGGATTGGAATTCGGCCTGTCCGGGCAGCCGATAAGAAAGAAAGACATAGAACTTAACGTTAATATGAACCTGTCGTTTCAAAGCAACAGACTAATCTCGCTGAGTGGAAAGTACAAAGGAATGAGCATGTCCGCGGCAAATGTCACCGCCATCGGGGCCTTGGACGGAGCGGGACAGAACGGCGGCGACAACAATGTGGTTTATCAGATAGTCGGACAGCCACTTGGCGTTTTCTATCTGCCACATTGCAAGGGACTCGTAAAAAATGAGAACGGCAGTTATTTCTACGACATAGAGGATCTGGATCATAACGGCAAGGTCGACATAAGCGACGGCGGCGACCGGTACATCGCAGGACAAGCCACACCAAAGGTAATCCTCGGTTCAAACATCAGTTTCAGATACAAGAATTTCTATGTCTCCATACAGATGAACGGAGCATTCGGGCACAAGATCTTCAATGGAACGGGATTATCATTTACAAGTATGGCTTGCTTCCCGGACTACAATGTGCTTAAGGATGCACCCCAGAAGAACATCGTAGATCAGAGAGTCTCCGACTATTGGCTTGAAAAAGGTGACTATCTGAACTTTGAGCATTTGACATTAGGATATGACGTACCCTTGAAAAGCAAGACGTTACGTTCATTGCGCATATCCGGCAACGTAAGCAACCTTGGAACAATTACGGGCTACAGAGGTTTGACGCCAATGATAAACAGCTACGTGGTGAACAGTACGATGGGTATTGATGACAAACGTAACTATCCTCTGTTCCGCACATATTCGTTGGGGTTGAGCATACAGTTTTAATACGGAAAAGGCATGAAGAAGATTATTGAATACATATTGGCAGTACCGTTGACTCTTTGCTTCTGCAGCTGTCTGGATGAACATCCAAAAGACCAGCTGGACCAAGAGGAAATTTACAACAACGCAGATAATATATACAAAAATGCAGTAGCTTCCCTGTACAACTACATTGGGAGCAATCAGGAGTCCGAAGGACTTCAGGGAACCTGCAGGGGCATCTACGACTACAATACGTTGACAACAGATGAGGCAATGATTCCGATCCGTGGAGGAGACTGGTACGATGGCGGCCTGTGGGAAAACATGTATCAGCACAACTGGAACGCCAATGATATCAGTTTATATAATGTATGGAAATACCTCTTCAAGGTAATAGTCTTATCCAACCGGTCGCTTTCCGTCATTGATGACCATAAGAGTCTGCTTTCGGCTGAACAGGCCCGTGATTTCACGGCAGAGGTAAGAGCTGTGCGGGCCTTGTTCTACTACTATGCGATGGATATGTTCGGACGTGTTCCTATCGTTACATCATACGACGTGAAATTGGAGCAGGTAACGCAAAGCGAGAGACGCGAGGTCTTCGATTTTATTTTCAATGAACTGCGGGATGTCGCGCCGTTGCTTGCTGACGAACATTCCAACAAGGAGGGAGACTACTACGGACGAGTGACACGGCCTGTAGTCAACTTTTTGCTTGCAAAACTGGCGCTTAATGCTGAAATATACACCGATGACAACTGGACAGACGGAAAGCGCCTTGATGGCAATGACATCTTCTTTAATGTGAATGGAGAGAAGATGAACGCTTGGAGTACCTGCATTTGGTATTGCGGGCAACTTGACAAAGAAGGGTATCAGCTGGAAAGCGATTACGCCTCGAACTTCGCTGTTCACAACGAATACTCCATGGAGAACATTTTCACCATACCATTGGACAAGAACTTATATTTGAACGAATACCACTATCTTTTCCGCTCACGCCACTACAAACATGGCGGGGCCTATGGCGGTTCATCCGAAAATGGAACATGTGCGACTATCTCAACCGTCAAGGCTTTCGGTTACGGCACAGACCATGTCGACAATAGATTCAAGACAAACTTCTATGCAGACACCGTTTTTGTTGACGGCAAGAAGATATATCTGGACAACGGAAAGCCATTGGTGTATATGCCAATGGAATTGAAGCTGAATCTTAGTGACAGTCCATATAAGCAGACAGCAGGTGCCCGTGCCGGCAAATATGAAGTTGACAGGACCGCATATTCGGACGGCAGACAAGTTGACAACGATATAGTTCTATTCAGGTACGCCGATGCCATATTGATGAAGGCCGAGGCTAAAGTCCGTAATGGAGAAGATGGTTCAAAAGAATTGAATGCAATTAGGGACAGAGCAGGCATGCCGCATGTAAAGGCCAATTTGAGCAACATACTTAAAGAGCGGCTGTTGGAATTGGTATGGGAAGGTTGGAGACGTCAAGATCTCATCCGCTTTGGCGAATACACCAAAGCATACGACCAGAGGACTCCTCTGGAAAACGAGTTCACCGGGTTCACAACTGTTTTCCCGATACCACAAAGATGCCTGGATTTAAACAAAGGGTTAAAACAAAATCCAGGTTATCAATAGAGAACTATAATCATCATTCTCGTATCAGAATGACTTTCAGTAATCTCACTCCGCATGTCCCACGCTGCGGTAATCCCACGTGATGTATTTCTGTGTCAGCTTCTGGCGGTCACCCAGGCTTATGTTGTTCTGACTGACCACCTCCTGCGGCCATCCGTCATTGAAATAATTTATGCGGACATATGAGTTGCACACCCCGTCCGTAGTCACCTGACTGTCAAATTCGGTATCAAGACCTTTCCGAACATCCTTTGCGGACTCCTCATCAGTAAAATACTCTATGAGATTTCCGAGCAGCACCTTTATGTCCTCTCTGGGAATATACGAATAGACATCTGCGGAGATGCCGTATTCATACGTGTCCGGATCAAGCCAGATTTCAGTTTTGGTATCAGAGGCGTATTCGTTTTCCGTCGCATCTTCATGGCTTTCCGTTTCGCCTATCTTGTATTGGTCTCCATGATAATTGAACAGAAGTTCTATCTCTTCCGTATATCCGTCGACCAGATTGTCGGAGTCAATCATTGACATCAATTTATCCAGCTTAAGCCCCACAGCGCGCAGGGAATCCGCATATGGCATTTTACTGATTGCCTTCGTCAGGACTTCTTTCGCCTGTTTTCTGATATCCTTGAGATTGTAGTATTTGACAATCTTGCCGCACTGGTCGGTACGGAATCTTATAGTCGTGCCCACTGTGGCATCATTGAGAATATCCATTACCTGTCCGATAAGATTCTGGGCCTCCGATTTGATTTGGTCGTCGGAAACAAATTCAAGGAAAGTATATTCCATGTCATACCCTTTTCTGGTGGAATCCGTAACCGTAAGCATCACTTTGGCGGCGGCGCCGAGTGTCATCACCGTGTCTTTGCCGTTGACCTCCCATTGGTTGTCATGTATCCAGTAGGTCATGGTGTCCCGCTTGCTGAACCAAGCTATAACCGGAAGAATGCTGTCATCCTGGACCGTCACTTCAGAAGAGTCCTGGACTTCAGATGAACGATGATGATGTCGGGCCGGGGCAAATGACATCAATGAGACCATGAGTCCCGAGACCATCGGAACCAACAAGAACTTTTTTACGTGTATCATATTTTCATGCATCATGTCAGACAGCAATTTCGGGGCAAATTTAACATATTTCGAAAAAAAGTAATTCTCAATAAATGAAAAAATCATACATTTGCCGCTCATTAACAAAAATGACATGATGAAGAACCATAAATTATTCGGGGCTATCGCCTGCTCCGTCATCGCGATGACAATGTCGTCATGCGGAAAATCAGACAAGATTGAACGGTTTCCTGAGGGAACGTCAATGATAAAGATGATGGATGAGGACAACGGAGGCACCACATTGGGCAATTCCAAAGTCTATATGACATCTTCCGGAAACTTCAAGAGCAATAATCTGCCGATTCTCGACTGCGGGAAGAAGAGCGGAATAGGAGACATCGGTCTGCCGGATTTCACTAACATGGCGCCGGAAGTCGCTGTGATACCCGGACACGGCTACGTCATCTGCGACTCTGACAACGTCAAGGAATTCCCGTCGAGAAAACAGGCAATCCGTGAGGATGCGCTCATGTACAGGGCATATGTCGATTCATGGATTCAGACAGACGGAAAGAATGTCGGGGCCAATGTCTATTTCCTGCTTGGCAGCCCTCTTGAACGCGGGCAGATGCCGGAAATGGACAGCGACCTCGGAACGCTAGCCTTCGATCTGGTCAGCCATAAGTCCAATTCAATCAGCGTAAAGTTGCCTTCGGAGGATATTGAGGTTATTATCAATGACAAGACACCTCTGGCCTGCTCCACCAAAGGTAAGACATTGACATTAACATTGACAAGCGCCCCGATGTCATACGAGACCGGCACGTGGTCACTCAGCATCCGCAGCGGAAGGGTCTATACGAAGGCGACAGTCGCAATTGAGCTCTGACAGGGCGGCGGAAGAGTTTTATAAAATCAATGTGAGCATTGGCGGGATGCGGCCACGGAATGTTTTGTAACTCACTGATAATCAGATACCATTTTAGATATAGCGTGGAAAAGCAGGCTTTTTTTGGTCGCGTTTCCACGCTGCATTTTATAACTCATTGAGAATCAGCGCCTCCAAAAATCAAACGTGGCTGCGTCCCGCCGGCTATAGCATGTGCAGAAAACTCCTGCCGAAATTCCACGACATAATTGACATGTCGTTTCTGGATGACGAGAGCAAGGAAGCGTATAAGCGGGGCCTCGCATCAGGGTTGGAAAGAACATCAAAAAGTGCTGATTCGACAAAAAAGTGCTCAAACGACAATTTGAAAATTGCTCAAACGACAATTTCCATAAAACACTGTGTTTTAACGGAAAAAGTTTTTGTGCGCTGAATGGCATTTATTATTTTTGGGGAACACGAAGATAATAAATTCAAGTTTATATGCGCAGAAAAATCACTTTTCTTACCCTGTTTCTGTGGCTGATGACGGTAACTTTTCCTGTCATTGCGCAGCAGAAAGCAGACTCGACCTACACCTTCCGCTTCGTTCCGCAGAAGGACATGTTCTACGTGCCTTGGAATGGCAATGACACGGAACTTGCCCGCCTGTTGGAATGTATCGAAAACAACAAAGCAACAATTCTTGACGGCAAACTGCCGCTACTGGTTGACGGTTACTGCAATTCGCTTGACAGTGAAGCCGAGAACCTTGCCACGGCGAAGATCCGTGCCAACCGTGTAAAATCAGAACTGATTGCACGCGCGGAAATCAAGGAAGAAAACTTCATTACCTGCAACCATGCGACAGAGGGTGATTTTGTCACCGTGCACCTGACGGTACCAGTAAAAGTAACAGCCGCAACGGATGCAGAAGCACGATGCAAGGCTGAAGCCGAACGCTTAGAAACAGAGAATCGTTCCGAACAGGAACGGCTTGCCGAAAAGCAGCGTAAGGAGGAAGAAGCCCGGCTTGCCGCTGAAAAGGCAGAAGCAGAGAAAGCCGCTCAACAAAATAAACTTACCGACACGCCGTCGGAAACTAAAATCACAAACGATTATCATTTTTCCCTGCGTGCCAACCTGCTGCGCTGGGTTACCCTGACACCAGATTTAGGACTTGAATGGCGCATCTGCCCGTCATGGGGCATTGCCGTAAACGGCTCGTGGACTTCTTGGAGCAGGAGCGACAAAGACCGCCGCTATGCGCTCTGGGAAGTGGTTCCGGAAGTTCGTTACTATATGGGTGAGAAGAAAGCCTGGTATCTGGGCGCAATGTTCAAGGCCGGACAGTTCAACTACAAGCTCTCCGAAACAGGCAAGCAGGGCGACTTGATGGGTGGCGGCATCACCGCCGGCTATCAGCTGCGGCTGAACAAGGCACTGGCTCTTGATTTCAACCTCGGTTTGGGCTACCTGAATGCCGATTTCGAAAAATATGAAGTCATCGACGGTGTACGTGTACGCCGCGGCAACGAAACAAAAGATTGGTGTGGTCCCATCAATGCCGGTGTGACATTGGTATGGAAGTTATTCTAACACGGAGGAATAGAATATGAAAGCAAGACAATATATAAATATGATGGGACTGGCAGCCGCCGTGCTGCTCCCTTCCTGCGTGAAGGACACGCTTTATGACACACTGCACCCCAACTATGTGGAGATTACGGAGAATGCCATCGGTGGCTGGAATCCCGGCCAAGGAGAGAGCGGCGAGGCGGAGGATTTGGGCTATTCTATACAGAACGACGGCAGTTACATGGTCTATAACGCTGACGGCCTGCTGGCATGGAACAAAGCCGCACAAAAGGACGAATCGATAAATTGCACCCTCACCGCCGACATCGACCTGACGGGTAAGGATTGGACACAGATAGGCACATGGCCAGGTTACTCCGGCGTCTTTAATGGGCAGGGACACCGCATTACGGGATTAAACTTTTCAGCAGCGACTACTGAACTTTTTGGGTTATTAAATTTACGTGGTGTGATAAAGAACCTACAACTCATAGATGTGAATCTATATGGCAATAATGGATCAGCAGCTGGAATAGTGGATCAAAATAATGGTCAAATCATTGCCTGCTCTGTGACGGGAAAAATTTCTGCATATGGTAGAACTTGTGGTATAGCCGATTATAATTATGGCAGTATCACAGCTTGCTGGTTTGACGGAACATTGAAAGATTATGAATCTGGAGCTATAGTGCGTTTCAACTACAATACTATAACTTCCTGTTATTGGGGAGGCAATGCCGAGCAAGGAGAATTCCGTAATTTTGGAGGAACGGTAGATGCCACGAAGGTGGACGGCGTGACCGTGAAATGGCAAACAGCCGTCGACGGCATGAACACCGTCCTCACCGACAATGACTACCAGTGGGCACTCGGAACCGACGGCCTGCCCGTACTGCAAAAGAAACAATAACAATCTCTAAACAACACGCATCATGAAACGAACAACCATCCATATATTCGCAGCCCTCGCGCTGCTGTTCGCCCTCGCCGCCTGCACACAGGACGAAGCGGGCTTCCTGCCGGAAGGCACACCCATCGTCTTCACCGCCACGGGGCTGAATCCCGTCGCGACAGCCATCGCCGGCACCCGTGCCCCCGTGGACGGCAATTGGGAGGGTGTGCAGAGCGTGGCAGTCCTGATGGACGGCACGGTGAAAGCATACGACGTGACGCTCACCACCGCCGAACCCACCAACGCCACGCTGACCTCCACCGATCCGCACTACTGGACTAACCGCGAAGACATCACCGTCACGGCGTGGTGGCCCTACACCGCTGGCGAGACAACCCCTCCTGCTGTGAAGGTAAAAGCCAACCAAAGTACCCAGAAAGACTTTGAGGGCAGCGACCTCATCGTAGCCGACGGACAGACGGTGACCTACGGTAGCCCCACGCTTCGCTTCACCCACCGCACAGCGCGAGTGACCATCGTTCTGACGGACTACACCGAGGGGCTGGCATCCGTGCAGCTGACGGGTCTCTCCACCGAAGGCGACAACCCGGATATAATCGTCCCGTATGACAAGGGCAGCAACACCTACATCGCCATCGTAGCCCCGCAAAATGTGGCAGCTGGCACTACTTTCATTACCTGCACCCTTACTGACGGCAAGACCTTCGTTTATAAGATGAAGAATGCTACCGACTGGCAGGCGGGCGGTGAATATACCTACACCGTCTCCCTCGCTGCGGCAAAGGGCTATACCATAGAGAGCGACGGCAGCTACACCGTGACCTCCGCCGATGGTCTGATGAATATAGCCGAATTAGTGAACGGAGGTAAGACCGACATAAACATTACCCTCGACAAAAACATTGACCTCACAGGCAAAGACTGGATGCCGATAGGCACAAGCAACTCATACACCGGCACCTTCGACGGTGGCGGCCATACCATCACGGGGCTGACCTTTACGACAAATGACGACTATGCGGGTCTGTTCGGCAATCTCAATAGAGCTGGTACGGTGAAGAACGTGGTGATGGAGGGCGTACAGATAACAAGCAATCAAAGCAATCAAATATATGGCGGCAGTATTGGCGGCGTGGTAGGAACTAGCTGGGGCACCATTGAAAACTGCTCGGTGTCGGGCAGCGTCAGCGGCACAGTGTACGTCGGCGGTGTGGTGGGTGTTCAAATAGGCGGTTCCATCACCGGATGCAGCTCCTCTGCCACAGTGAAGGGAATGGTCGATGTCGGCGGTGTGGCAGGTCAGACGAATTCGAGTGCCACCCTGACCGCTTGCTATGCCACGGGCAACGTGATCATAGAAATGGCCCCCGCAAAGAATATCGCTGGCGGCAGTCTGGTGGGAATGAACGCAGGAAGCAGCCTCCTTGCCTGCTATGCCACTGGCAACGTAACCAGTACGGGTAGTAGCACTGGCAAAGTACATATCGGCGGCTTTTTGGGAAATAACTATACCACCGTGACCGCCTGCTACTGGAAGAACAATCATGAACAAGGCATCGGCTACAATAAGGAAAACTTCGTCCCCGAAGCCACGAAGGTGGACGGCACTGACGTTACCTGGAAGAACGCCGTTGATGCCATGAACACCGCCTTACAGAACGCAGGCTCAGAGTGGCGTTACGAACTTACCGGAGCATTGCCTACCTTGAGGAAGCAGTAAACCATACGAGACCGGCACGTGGCCACTCAGCATCCGCAGCGGAAGGGTCTATACGAAGGCGACAGTCGCAATTGAGCTCTGACAGGGCGGCGGAAGAGTTTTATAAAATCAATGTGAGCATTGGCGGGATGCGGCCACGGAATGTTTTGTAACTCACTGATAATCAGATACCATTTTAGATATAGCGTGGAAAAGCAGGCTTTTTTTGGTCGCGTTTCCACGCTGCATTTTATAACTCATTGAGAATCAGCATCTCCAAAAATCAAACGTGGCTGCGTCCCGCCGATAAACTTCAGTGAGTTAAGCCACGTTTCCGGCGATTTTTAGCCGGTCATTTCTGTTACTTTTGAGGAAAGAGAGAGTTTCACTTTGCATATAATTGTGGTTGTCATTATATTTGTCACAAAGTAAGAGTCACTTACGTTAGAAGAAACAGCATTATGGAACACAATGTTAAGGACAAGATAGAATGGACGGTGATATTTCTTGCCGAATTTGGAAAGCGTCACAGACTGACGCTCAAACAATCATTCAACTACTTGTTGCGATATAAAGGCATATACTTCGTGGAACAACACTACGATTATCTGCATACACAATCATTCGTGTCTGCAGTGGACGACCTTACACAGTACTGTCACAAATTGGGAGGAGGCATAGCATGAAACTATATCACGGGACCAATATTGTATTCGACAAAATTGACCTACGGAAATCAAAACCGAACAAAGACTTCGGTCAAGGTTTCTACTTATCACCTGACTATAATCAGGCGCTAAATATGGCTAATATAAAGACCGAACAACTGCAGGAAGGAGAACCGACAGTTATGGAATTCGAAGTAGAGGTAAGAGATATCCGGAGCTTGCATACGCTTGTATTTGACGATTACAGCGAGAACTGGGCCGAGTTTATTCTTGCCAATCGGAACAATTCAGCCTGCACTCCAGTCCACAACTACGACATCGTGATAGGGCCTATAGCCAACGATCGTGTAGGTGTGCAACTATGGAAATACGAGAACCAGCTTATAGACATGCCTACGCTAGTATGCAAGCTGAAATATATGAAAGGAATTACCATACAGTATTTCTTTGGTACAGAAACAGCATTGTCTATACTTAAACGAGTTAAATGATGATGGATGAGAGACAATTGATGAAAGACGGCATGGTGACGAAACTCGCCATACTGCTCATAGACGACGGCAAAGCCTCGTCCATGACTGAAGCGCTGGATATCGTGATAAATTCCGAAACTTACCAGCGTCTCATTGATGACAAAGCTGCACTATATTATCAGAGTCCGCGCTATGTCTATGAGTTTTTAAAGAATGAACTACTCACTGGAAAAGCAGAATAACAAAGATTTTTTCAATGAATATGGGAAGAACGGCTCGCAATTTGCGGGCCGTTCTTCTTATGAACCTACTAGTATATATCAGGTTAGCGCTCTGGTATATACACAGATTTTAACATCGGATGGCCGATTATAAAAAAGTGAATTACTCTCTTGTAATTTAGGGGGGGGCAGTATATTTGCACCGTAGAATCACCAACATAACAACTATGCCCCGTTTGAAATCGATTGACACTAGTGTTTTTATCATAAGGATTCTATTGTCTTGCATTGGAATGAGCCTAGCCTTATCCGCATATGCTCAAGACGGTATAAGAGGAAGAGTCTTGGACGAACAGGGAAAAGGACTTGACGCTGCTGTCGTCATGCTGGCATCATTACCGGATAATGTATTGATGGCAACCACTATAACCGACAGCAATGGGCAGTATCTTTTTCCAGTCCACAACGGCAAGTTTCGGGTCAGGGGGAAAACCCTGTGTATTACGCATAGATTTTCTGTAGTCTAAAAAG
>ENA-OYYT01000274-OYYT01000274.1-human-gut-metagenome-genome-assembly--contig:-NODE-274-length-27102-cov-5.220246_pt1 | contig 27102 bp, 19 predicted proteins | sample MGYA00243251_ERZ653453 | MGnify/ENA primary metagenome ERZ653453 (study PRJEB26926, sample SAMN06165174) | human gut metagenome | biome: ENVO:00009003; feature: ENVO:2100002; material: ENVO:00002003...
TAGTCTCGTGGGCTCGGAGATGTGTATAAGAGACAGAAACCGGGCTGAGCTACACCCCGAACAGGCTTTGCGGGTCAGCCTCTCCGTCCCCAGGGTGGGATGCCGTTAGCGGCTCAAGAGGCTTGCTTCCCAAAAGCGATGCAAAGTTAGTAACTTTTCCCGGACCCCGCAAGGGTTTAGGCCCAAAATCTTTAATTTTTAACATTTTTTTAAAATTGCAATTTTACTAATTTATTCATATGTCCCTATATAACAGCAAGTTACGCTCTATAAAGCGAAAAAGTCCCGACAGCGACTCGAGGAGTGGTCTGCCAGGACTTTTCTTGCGGGAGAGGGAATCGGTCAGCGGCGGGCGAGGACGCTCCGGGTCGCCATCTGCTGGTAGGCGAGCACACCGTCGGCGTCAATGTCTACGACCTTGAAGTCGCCCGAGGGAGTAATCATGCGCACGTGGGTGTCATCGACGAAGGTCATGAAGGGCATCTTATGGCCGTCAACGTCCACGGACCATGTCTGGGTGGGCTGGTCGAAATCAAGGCGAACGGTCTGGCCGGTGGTCTCGTCGATGACGTCATAGCCTTTGCCGTCACATTTCACGAGGTAGCGACCGTGGTCGGTATCGATGACTTTGGTGGAGGCGCTAACGGGGTTGGAGCCGCTCCAGAACTCGATGGAGTTGATGACGAGCACGTCACTGAGAGCGGTCACCTCGTAGACAGGCAGAATCCAGAAGGCGAAGAAGACAAGCTCGTTGACGAACTTGGAGCCGACCTGCTTGTTCCAGTCGAGTACTTTGTTGGTCAGGGCGAAGCTGCCGATGCACGAGTTGAACATGAGGCAGCAGGCCAGGGCGGCGGCGACGGTGATGACGATTTTACGCATATCTTTGACGATTGAACAATTATTTTTGAACGATTTTCAACGATTGAACGATTCCTAACGATTAAACGATTTTATATCTGCGTTTAATCGCAAAAAAAGTCATAGTTAATCGTATTAAGGATGGTAAGTGAAAGTGCCGAAGGGTGAGCGGATCTCGACTTCGGCGGAGTTGCAGGCATTGGGCTCGATGCGACCGACTACCTGGGCGTCGATGCCGAAGCTATGGGCGATGTCGATGACAGCCTGTGCATGTTCGGCGGGCAAGTATAGCTCGAATCGATGACCCATGTTGAAGACCTGGTACATCTCGCGCCAGTCGGTGCGGCTCTCTTGCTGGATGAGGCGGAAAAGGGGCGGCAGGGGAAAGAGGTTGTCCTTGACGGCCTTGAGGCCGGGCGCGAGGAAGTGGAGTATCTTGGTCTGTGCGCCGCCGGAGCAATGCACCATGCCGTGGATGGCTGGGCGCATCTCCTTAAGGACGCGGGCAATGACGGGGGCGTAGGTACGGGTGGGACTGAGAACAAGCCTGCCGGCGTCGAGGGGCGAATCCTCGACGTGATCGGTGAGGCGTCGAGAACCGGAGTAGATGAGTTCGGCGGGAACGGCGGGGTCGCAGGTCTCGGGGTATTTCTCAAACAGGTAACGGGCGAAGACGTCGTGTCGGGCGGAGGTTAGGCCGTTGGAGCCCATGCCGCCGTTGTAGGTGTCCTCGTAAGTTGCCTGGCCGTAGGAGGCGAGACCCACGATGACGTCGCCGGCGGCGATGTTGGCGTTGTCGATGACATCGGCACGGCGCATGCGGCAGGTAACGGTGCTGTCGACGATGATGGTACGGACGAGGTCGCCGACATCGGCCGTCTCGCCGCCGGTGCTGTAGATGCCTACTCCCTGGGAGCGGAGTTTTTCGAGCAGCTCCTCGGTAGAGTTGATGATGGCAGCAATGACTTCGCCCGGGATGAGGAGCTTGTTGCGGCCGATGGTGGAAGATAGGAGGATGTTGTCGACCGCGCCCACGCAGAGCAGGTCGTCGATGTTCATTATCAAGGAGTCCTGGGCGATGCCTTTCCACACGGACAAGTCCCCGGTCTCGCGCCAGTAGGCATAGGCCAGGGAGGACTTGGTGCCGGCGCCGTCGGCATGCATGATGTCGCACCACTCGGGGTCCCCGCCGAGGATGTCGGGGATAATCTTGCAGAAGGCATGCGGGTAGAGGCCCTTGTCGATGTTACGGATGGCGTTGTGGACGTCCTCCTTGGTGGCCGATACTCCTCGGCCGCTATATCGGTTGCTCATGAGCTTAGTCTTTCTTTATTGCCTTGAAACTGAGGTCGAGGCCCTTGACGGAATGTGTGATGGCACCCACGGAGACGAAGTCGACGCCGGCCAGGCCGTAGTGGCGAATGTTGTCGAGGGTGATGCCACCGGAAGACTCCGTCTCGAGGCGTCCGGCCACGAGGTCGACAGCCCGGCGGGTGAGTTCGGGGGTGAAGTTGTCGAACATCACGCGGTCGGCGCCGCCATGTTCGAGTACGCGGCGAACGTCGTCGAGGCTGCGCGTCTCCACCTCTATCTTCAGGTCCTTGTCGCACTCCTTGCAGTAGGCGCGGGCACGGTCGATGGCTTTTTCTATGCCTCCTGCGAAGTCGATGTGGTTGTCCTTGATGAGTATCATGTCGTAGAGGCCCATACGGTGGTTTGCGCCTCCGCCGCAGGCCACGGCCTCCTTTTCGAGGATGCGCATGCCGGGGGTTGTCTTGCGGGTGTCGAGCACGCGGGCCTTCGTCCCCTCGAGCTCCTTCTGGTATCTGGCGGTGACGGTGGCGATGCCGCTCATGCGCTGCATGATGTTGAGCATGGTGCGCTCGGCGGTGAGCAGGGAGCGCTGGGGGCCGCGGGCTATAAAAGCGACGTCGCCGGGGCGCACGTGTGCGCCGTCGCCGACGAGCACCTCGACCTCGATGGAGGGGTCGAGCTTTTTGAGCACGGCGATGCCGCGCTTCACGCCGGAGAGGATGCCCTCCTCCTTGACCAGCAGCCGGGCCTCGCCCTGCACGTCGGCGGGGATGGTGGAAAGGGTGGTGTGGTCTCCGTCGCCGATGTCCTCGGCAAACGACAGGTCGAGCAACATCTCGAACAGCTCTTGTGCACTTTTCATCTTTTACCTAATTTTGCACAAAGTTAATAATAATTTCGGAATGGAGATAATCATCGCCGCAATAGGACGCACCACGACACCTTATATAAAAGAGGGGCTTGGGGAATACCTGCGCCGCCTGGGACATTACGCGTCGGTGAAGCTGCTCGAACTGGCCGACACTCGCCGCGGCAAGTCGGTGCCGGAGGTGGAGCAGAAGCTGCGCGAGGGAAAGCTGATACTGTCGCAGCTGACCCCTGCCGACTACGTGGTGCTGCTTGACGAGCGGGGCCGCGAACACACATCCGAGGAGTTTGCCCGCTGGCTCGACAAAAGGATGGGCTCGGGCCGCAAGCGCCTGGTGCTGGTGATCGGAGGCCCTTACGGCTTCAGCCCGGAGGTCTACGACCGCGCCGACGAGCTGCTGTCCCTGTCGCGCATGACCTTCACCCACGAGATGGTGCGCTTGTTTGCGGTGGAGCAAATTTACCGGGGCTTTACGATACTTCGCGGCGAGCCGTACCACCACTCCTGAGAGGTGCTGGCGGCACGCTGAAGCGGCCGACAGTGACAGAAGTATGGTTAAGGAGGGCACACCTTACGCCAGGTCGCCCTCCTTGCCATTTGCGGGGTATGGGTCAGTTGCCTCCGGACTTGTTGGAGGAGCCGGAGGATATGTCGTCGTTGCGGACGGAGGAGCGGGTCTTGCGGACGTCGGAGCGGAGGGAGCCGAAGTTATAGGCGAGGTAGATGCCGACGCTCCAGGTGCGGTAGTCGTAGGAGTAGGCGTAGCGGAAACCGGGGCCGGTGGTGGTGTAGCCACCATGGTAGCGCCCTTCGAGGAAGTTATTGGCATTGATGCCGATGCGCAGCTTGTCACCTGGCAGGAATGAGCGGGTGATGCTCATGCCGTAGTAGTAGCCGGTATCGGAGCCTTTGCTTTGGAGATCGATCCAGGGGGTCCACAGGCCTCCCCAGGCGTAGAACTGAAGCTTCCAGGGCATCTGGTAGCCGTAGTTGAGATTGACGGTGGTCTGCCAGCCGTGTGCTTTGGCGTTGTCGAGGGTCTTGGCCCGGTAATCCTCGTAGGTGGCGCCGACCCAGGCGGAGAATGTCATGCCGGAGATGATCTCGTACTCGCCCCAGGCACCGATGTCGAAGCTCTTGTTGTGACCCACGTTGGCGTAGGTGGAGTGCAGGATGCCGTCCTGGAGGAACTGGAAGTCGGTGATCTGGTTGTCGCTCTGGGAATAGCCGACGCTCAGCTCGCCGCCGAGCTTGCCGCCGTAGTTGGAGTACTTCAGCTCGACGTTATGGCGCTTCTGCGACTTGAGGTCGGGGTTGCCGTAGTCGAGCTCGCCGTAGGTGAGGTCGTTGACAAAGGGGTTGAGCTGGCCGACGCCAGGACGCCAGATGCGCATGGAGTAGGAGGCGCGGAGGTTGCTGCCGTCGGTGATGTTGTAAGTCAGCGAGGCGTTGGGCACCCAGTCGTTGAGCTTCTGCTCGAAATCCTTGTAGTCGCCGGTGTTGACGAGGCGATGGTAGTCGATGCCAAGGCGTGTGTGCTCGTAGCGGACGCCGGCACGGCCGGAGATTTTTCCGAACTTGACGCTATAGCTCAGGTAGGCGGCGTATACGTCGTTGTTCTGCGTCAGGCGGATAGCGCTGTCGTCGGTATAGTCAACGCCGTCGGGCGAGGAGAGGGTCCATTCGCTCTCGCGGCTGGGACGGATGACGGCCTTGGCACCGGTCTCCAGGGTGTGTTTCTCACCGAAGAGGGGAAGCACGTAGTCGGCCTGGAAAGTGTGCGTGCCATAATAATTATGTGTGGTGTGGAGGCGGAAGGGGTCATGGCTGCCGGGGAAGTTGTGATAGTCGCCTGTACGCTGGTCGTTGTCGTTGGGGGTGCGTCCGTAGTCGAACTGGTAGGTGAGCGTGAGGGTGTGCTGCTTGCTGCCCGGGAAGGTGTGCTGGTATGAGGCGTTGGCCGACACTCCCATACGCTGGTAATGGGAGTGAAAAGTGCGGTTATAGCTCCACTGCAGCACCTCGTCGACGGAGCTCATGGAGATGAACTGCGAAGTTGTCTGTCTGGTAGAGTTCTTGCTGTAGTTGGCGGAGAGAGTGAAGAGGTTGAGGGTGTCGGGTTCCCAGGAGAGGTCGATGCCGCCCTGCCAGTAAGTGAACTTGCTGAGGCTCTGGCCGTCGGAGCGGTAGAAGTGGTTGAGGTCGTCGCCCAAGTCCTCGCGCTCGGAGCGGCGGCGGTTATGGGAGCGGAGTATGGAGCCGTTGTATCCGTTGAGGCGGGCGGCGACGGTGACGTTGCGCACCTTGGCGCGAATGTATCCGGAGCCTGAGTAATAGCCGTTGCCGAATCCGCCGCGGAGGTTTCCACTGTAGCCCTCGAGGCTCTGCTTGGTAGTGGTGATGATGTTGAGGATTCCGCCGGTGCCCTCGGCCTCGTACTTGGCGCCCGGGTCGGTGATTACCTCGATGCGCTTTATGGAGGAGGCAGGCATGGCCTTGAGCACGGCCTTGGGGTCGCCCGAGAGCATCGGGTCGGGCTTGCCGTTGACGTATATCTTGAAGTTGCTCTGCCCCTTGACCTTGATGTTATCTTCACCGTCAACGCTGACCATGGGGACTTTTCGCAACATCTCCATGACGGTGTTTGTGCCGGCCGAGGGGTCGTGCTCGACGTCATATGTTAACTTGGCGCCGTCACTCTTGATGAGTTCGCGGCGAGCCATCACCACCACCTCGTCAAGCTCCTTGACAGAGTCGGCGGCCAGGCTGTCGGTCGGCTGCGTGGTGGATATGGAGGCTTGCGCGACGGCGGGCATCGCGCAAGTCAGTAAAACGAGAACCTTGGATAAGGTGCGGATAGAGAAGTTCATTCTTGCATTCAGTTGTTTTCTGCCTTATTGACGCCGATGGCGCCTAAATAATTACAACGAATGTAAAAATTTCTCAATTGAGCTGACGAGTCAGCGGGGGCGCGTCGTGGCCTGTTGCCGTCAGCGGCGTCGGCGCACGAGCAGGAAGGCAAGCAACAGTATCAGCAGCACTCCCCCACCGATGGTCCAGGGTAGCCAGGAGCACATCGCCGCTGACGGTACCTGGTCGCGGAGGGCGGACGCACCAGGGCGCGTCCCTACATGGGAGTCGCTCGTCGTGTCGGCGGGCAGCGCGGGTGCCACCTCTGGCTCGGCGTATTCGACGGCGAAGATGTTGACGGCGTTGCCGCCGAAGCCCTTGCGCCCCTGGGAGGTGACGACCACCAGGGAGCCGTCTGGGGAGACGTCCAGCCCGACCGGGTAGGAGTCTACCGGCGCCACGGCCAGGACTTCCATGCTGCCGGTGGCGATGACGTACAACTCCGAGGAGCGGTTGCAGGCGGCGAAGAGGAAGCGGCCCGAGGGCGACAGCTCGATGGTGCGTACGCTGCCGCCGACCTTCACGCTTTTCAGTCCGCCGACGCGGAACTGCCTGACCTGTCCGACCTGTCTGGTTCGTCCGACTGCGGCCAAGATGGAGTCCGTGGGCAAAGAGAGGACTTTACCCTGGAAGGACTGGGAGAAGAAGACGCGGTCTTTGCCCTGCACGATGTGGCGGACGCCGAAGAGAGCCGGTATCCAGCCGAGCCACTGCATGCGGCGGACGTCGATGACGGCCACGGCGCCGCCCATGCCGCTGACCAGCAGCAGCGAGTCGCCAGGCAGGAATAGGGTGCCGCGCAGGGAGTATCCGCTGCCGGTATCGCGGTCGCGGGCCTCCGTGAGGCTGTAGTTGAGCGGATGGCGATGGTCCACCACCACCGGCTTGAGATGGCGCCACTGCCGCAGGTCCGACGAGGAGATGTCGAGGAAGCCGACCGTATTGTCGCCCCAGTGGGTGATGGCCAGCAGGCGTCCGTCGCCGCTGACGCGCACCATCTTCGGTATGGGACCCGTCTCGAAGAGGCGCACCACCCTGTCGGTACGGGTGTCGATGACAGCCATTGCCGAAGGGTCCTGGGCGTTGATGTCGAAAGTGCGGCGGTAGAATGGCACAAAGAGGTAGCGGCCGTCGGGGGTGAGGGTACTCTCCACGGGCTTGCCGCGAAAGGCCCGCTTCTCGCCGCCCGGATAGTGCGTGAAGGGATAGAAGCCGCTTGCCGGCGCCCACAGGTCGCCCTGCCCGGAGGTGTAATTGTAGTCGATAACCGACAGCTTCTCCAGCGTCCGGGAATCGTACACTACGGTGCGGCACCCTTCCAGGGAGTTGACGTAGAACTTACTGCCGTCGGCGGAGAAGGATATGGACTTGGGCGATGCTATGGCGGCGTCGAAATGCTCACCGGAGCCGTAGCCGAGGCGCTTGTCGCTCAGGCGCAGGCGTATGGAGCCATCCTTGGCCGCAGCCTCCTGCCCGACTTTGGAGCGGACTACCGGCGGCACGTCGGCCGGGCGCCCGGCATTGGCGTCCCGCTCCTGCGCACACAGGCAGAGTCCCGATAACAGGAACGCCATAGCGGCCAGGGAACGAACACCCATATTCTATGCTACTTGCGGGCCACGCAGGCCTTGACGGCGTAAACGTTAAGGACGTCGTCCATGTCCACGTCGAAAGGAGCGAAGATGGGGGACGGGTTGACGGAGATGCACTTGACGGAACCCGGCTTGTCACTGGGCACGAGCACCTTGATCACCAGGCCGTTACGGGTATCGAGAACGTAAGCCTTGCCCCATTCTATGAAGGCGTTGGCGTCGATTTTCTTGATGAGGGCGATGGAGCCGTTGGGGTACTCGGGGGCCATGCTATCGCCGGTAATGGGCACGGCGAGGTCTACGCCATCGATGGGCGAGATCATCATCTCGCAGTCGCGCAGACGCACCTGCTGGGAGAAGTTGGTCAAGGAGCCGCCGTGTGCGCTGACGGGTACCAGGGGAACCATGCAGAGTTCCCGTTTCTCTTCGTCCGGCTTGCCGAACATCTCACCCTCGCCGGTGAGCACCCACCGAGGATTGACGCCGAGGTTTTTGGAGAGGTTCTCCAGGAAGGCGTTGGTGAGTTTCTCCTTGCCGGTGGTGATGCCGGAGAAGTAGGGGCTTTTGTAGCCCAGGGCCTTGGCCATGTCGCTTTTGAGCTGGACTCCGCGCTTGCCGAATCCCATGCGCAGCGCCTCGTTGAGCCGCTTGGTTACTTCGTCATTTTCCATATTTAGACAGGCGTGTGGAAGATCTGAATGTATGGTGTGCTGGTTATTTTCAGTCAGTTGTGTGGATGCACCTGATGTCCATGGTGCCGTATAAGCTGGTGGCGCGGAGTTCGATCCATTCCGCGGACTTGCCGTCGAGGATGCGGAAGCGAGTGGTGGTCCCGTCGCCGATGTGGGCGCTGAGGATGCTCCTGTCAGCCTCCCAGCGGCCCCTGCCGGTGCCGAAGTAGCCCACGGACTCGTACATGCCGGTGGCGGAGAAGTCGAGGTAGGTGGTCTCGTAGGTCCAAGGACGCCAGGCGTCCTTGTCATCCTGGCGCATGGACTCGACACGCCAGCGTCCGTATGCCAGGGTCGATTCGGGGTAGTCAGGTTCATCGTCGCCGCAGGCCGTGAGCGCCAGGGCGGAAGTTATCAGCGTCACTGCAAGAAGCAGCTTCAATGTCAGTTTATTCAGCGTCATTTCCACGTACAATCACTGCCCGACGACCCGGCTGAGAGAAGCCCCGGAAGACGTCGGCAACTTTTAATCGTGCAAAGATACAAATAATGTGTTGAACGTCAAAAAAAATTGCTAACTTTGCAGCCGAAAAATTAATCAGCAGGCTGTTCCGGGTCCTTGACAGACCATCGCGAGGGACAGCCGGCAGGCAGGCGGGAGCGTCGAGGCATTCCCGCATAACGCATTGACAATGAAGACCAACGTAGCAGTATTTTTCGGAGGGCGCAGCGTGGAGCACGAGATTTCGGTGATTTCCGCCCTGCAGGCCATACACGCCTTCGACGCCGACAAGTATAACGTCATTCCCGTCTACATTTCCAAACAGGGCCGCTGGTACACCGGGCCGGAGCTGCTGGAGGTGCGCAACTACCGCGACATGAAAAAGCTCACCGCCCATGCCACGGAAGTGTACATGCGGCCGGAGTTCGGCGACTACAGCCTCTACCGCGCCGAAGGGAACATGTGGGGAAAGAAGGCTCCCGTGGTCGCCCGCCTGGACGTGTCCGTGCCAGTGCTTCACGGCACCAACGGCGAGGACGGCATCTTCGAGGGCGTGCTGCAGACCATCGGCCTGCCGTTCGCAGGCTGCGACGTGCTGGCAAGCGCCAACGGCATGGACAAGATCACCATGAAGATGATACTGCGGTCGTGCGGCGTGCCCGTGGTCGACTACGTATGGTTCACCGACGGACAGTGGCGCACCGGCCGCCAGGCGCTGATAGAGCAGGTTGAACGCGAACTCGGCTACCCCGTCATCGTCAAGCCCGCCAACCTCGGCTCCAGCGTGGGCATCGGCAAGGCCGCCGACCGCAAGGAGCTCGAAAAGGCCGTGGACAACGCCGAGCGCTTCTCCTCCCGCCTCATCGTGGAGCACATGGTGGGCAAGCTCAAGGAAATCAACTGCTCAGTGCTGGGCGACGCCGACGACTGCCGCCCTTCAGTGTGCGAGGAGCCCGTCAAGACCGGCGACTTCCTCAGCTACGAGGACAAATACATGGGCGGCGGCAAGGGAGGCTCCAAACAGGGCATGCAGAGCAGCGAGCGCCGCGTGCCCGCCGACCTGCCCGACGAGGTCACCAGGCGCATCCAGCACCTGGCCTGCGAGACATTCCGCTGTCTGGGATGCCACGGCGTAAGCCGCGTCGACGTCATGATCGACGAGGAGGACGGACAGATTTACGTCAACGAGATCAACACCATTCCCGGCTCGCTGAGCTTCTACCTGTGGGAGGCCACCGGACTCAGCTTCCCGGCGCTCATGGACGAGCTGGTGCGCCTGGCCTTCGACCGCAAGCGCAAGGAGGAACTCAAGACCTTCAGCTTCGACAACAACATATTCGCCATGGGCGGCGCAATAGGCGCCAAAGGCTCCAAGGGCACCAAATTCTGATAATAGAGCGACGCACACCGAGATTCTGCTCGATGGCAACTGCAGAACAATAGCTAATTGAGGACGCCACTCTCAACTATAGACTAAAATGGCTAAACGCTTTCCCGAATATACAGCTCCGCTGAACCTGTCGGAGATCAACAAGGAGATACTCAAGGCCTGGGACGCCCACCAGCTGTTCGAGGCCAGCATGCGCCAGCGCGAAGACGGCCCTTCGTTCGTCTTCTACGAAGGTCCCCCGTCGGCCAACGGCAAGCCGGGCATCCACCACGTCATGGCCCGCACCATCAAGGACATCTTCTGCCGCTACAAGACCATGCAGGGCTACTGCGTGCGCCGCAAGGCCGGCTGGGACACCCACGGCCTCCCCGTGGAACTCGCCGTGGAAAAGAGCCTCGGCATCACCAAGGAGGACATCGGCAAGAAGATTTCCGTCGACGACTACAACGACGCCTGCCGCCGCGAGGTGATGAAGTACACCGCCGAATGGACCGACCTCACCCACAGGATGGGCTACTGGGTGGATCTCGACGACCCCTACATCACCTACGACAACCGCTACATCGAAAGCGTGTGGCACCTGCTGGCAGAGCTCTACAAGAAGGGCTACCTCTACAAGGGCTACACCATCCAGCCCTACTCGCCGGCCGCCGGCACGGGCCTCAGCAGCCACGAGCTCAACCAGCCCGGCTGCTACCGCGACGTCAAGGACACCACCGCCACCGTGCTCTTCGACATCCTCGACCCCAAGGAGGAGATGACCGGCTGGGGCAGGCCCTGCTTCATGGCCTGGACCACAACCCCCTGGACCCTCCCCTCCAACACCGCCCTGTGCGTCGGCCCCAAATACGAATATGTGGCCGTGCGCACCTACAACCCCTACACCGGCGACAAACTCACCGCCGTGATGGTGCGCGACCTGGTCAAGGCCTACTTCAGGCCCGAGGGCGAGAAAGCCGACATGGACGCCTACCAGAAGGGCGACAAGGTGCTTCCCTACCGCATCGCCGGCTCCTGGCGCGGTTCGGAGCTCACCGGCATGCATTACGCACAGCTCATGCCCTGGGTCAAGCCGCTGTTCCAGGTGAATGGCAGCGCCTCGGCCGAGGTGCGCGACTACGCCGCCGCCCACCCAGAGAAGTGCTTCGAGGTGCGCAACGACCGCTTCGTGGAGGGCGCAGACCTCGCCTTCCGCGTCATCGAGGGCGACTACGTCACCGTTGACGACGGTACCGGCATCGTGCACATCGCCCCCACCTTCGGCGCCGACGACGCCAAGGTCGCCAAGGCTGCCGGCATCCCCTCCCTGTTCATGATCAACCGCCGAGGCGAGACGCGCCCCATGGTCGACTTCCAGGGCAAGTACTACCTGCTCGATGACTGCGCGCCAGCGTTCGTGGAGAAGTGCGTCGACGTGCCCCTCTACTCCGGCTACCAGGGCAAGTACGTCAAGAACGCCTACGACCCGCGCTTCAACCAGGGCGGCTACGACGCCAAGGCCGCCGAGAAGGCCGAGGACCTCAACGTCGAGCTCAGCATCGGGCTCAAGCTCCAGGGCAAAGCCTTCCGTGTGGAGAAGCACGTGCACAACTACCCCCACTGCTGGCGCACCGACAAGCCCGTGATCTACTACCCGCTCGACAGCTGGTTCATCCGCACCACCGCCGCCCGCGACACCCTCATCGACCTCAACCACACCATCAAATGGAAGCCGGCCGCCACCGGCACCGGCCGTTTCGGCAAGTGGCTCGAGAATCTACAGGACTGGAACCTCAGCCGCTCCCGCTACTGGGGCACCCCGCTTCCCATCTGGCGCACAGACGACGGGCTGGAGGAAATCATCATCGGCGACTTCGCCACCCTCAGCGCCGAAATCGACAAGGCTGTCGAAAAGGGCTTCATGACCGCCAATCCGCTTACAGCCAAGGGCTTCCGTCCAGGCGAATACACCAAGGAGAACTACGGACGCTTCGACATCCACCGCCCGTACGTCGACGAGATCATCCTCGTCTCCCCGTCGGGCAAGCCGATGAAACGCGAGACGGACCTCATCGACGTGTGGTTCGACTCCGGCGCCATGCCCTACGCCCAGTGCCACTACCCCTTCGAGCACAAGGAGGACCTGGAGAGCGGGCGCGTCTTCCCCGCCGACTTCATCGCCGAAGGCGTGGACCAGACACGCGGCTGGTTCTACACTCTCCACGCCATCGCCAGCATGGTCTTCGGCTCCGTCGCCTACAAGGCAGTCATCTCCAACGGCCTCGTGCTCGACCGCAACGGCAACAAGATGAGCAAGAAGCTCGGCAACGCCATCAACCCATTCGACAACATCGAGCGCTTCGGCTCCGACGCCGTGCGCTGGTACATGATCGAGAACTCCCAGCCCTGGGACAACATCAAGTACGACGAGGAGGGCGTGGCCGAAGTCAGCCGCAAGCTCTTCGCCACCCTGCACAACACCTATAAGTTCCTGGCCCTGTACGCCAACGTCGACGGTTTCGATCCCGCCGCCCCGCAGGTGCCCCTTGGCGAACGCCCTGAGATCGACCGCTGGATTCTCTCGCTGCTCAACACCCTGGTCAAGGAAGTGCGCTCCGACCTCGACGACTACGAGCCAACCAAGGCTGCCCGAGCCATCTCCGCCTTCGTGGGCGACAACCTCTCCAACTGGTACGTGCGCCTGAACCGCAAGCGCTTCTGGGGCGGAAAGATGGACAGCGACAAGCTCGCCGCCTACCAGACCCTCTACACCTGCCTGCGCACCGTGGCCCTGCTCATGGCTCCCTTCGCACCCTTCTACTCCGACCGCCTCTACAACGACCTCACGGCCCTGGGCGGCGAATACTCCTCAGTGCACCTGGCCCTCTTCCCCGAAGTGGACGAGGCTGCCATCGACCCGGCCCTGGAGCGCCGCATGGCACTCGCACAGGTAATCACCAGCAACGTCCTGGCCCTGCGCCGCAAGGTCAACATCAAAGTGCGCCAGCCACTGGCCGTGCTCATGGTGCCCGCCGTAGACAACGACCAGATGCAGGCCATCGAGCTGATAAAAGACCTCGTGGCCGCCGAAGTCAACGTCAAGGAGGTCCGCATCACGCCTCCCGGACAGTCAGAGTTAGTCAAGCGCATCAAGGCCGACTTCAAGAAGCTCGGTCCCCGCTTCGGCAAGATCATGAAGCTGCTCGGCAAGGCCATCACCACCATGAGCCAGGCCGACATCGCCCGTCTTGAGAACGAAGGCACCTTCACTTTCGCCGACCTGCCCGACTCGCCCGGCATCACCCTCGATGACGTCGAAATCATCCCCGAGGACGTACCTGGATGGGTTGTCGCCAACGAGGGCAACGTCACCGTGGCGCTCGACATCACCCTGACGCCCGAGCTGCGCGCCGAGGGCATGGCCCGCGAGCTGGTGAACCGCATCCAGAACCTGCGCAAGTCCATGGGCCTGGAAATCACCGACCGCATCCGCGTCACCCTGAGCCACACACCCGAGACAGAACAGGCACTCGCCTCCTTCAGCGACTACATATCCACCCAGGTGCTCGCCGACGCGCTGGCGCTCACCGACACCCCCGCCGCCGAAGCCGCCGACCTCGACATAGACGGTCTCCACGTCAAGGCTCTTATTGAAAAGATTTAAACTTTCTCACTATCACTAATGTAAGTAATATATGGACAACGACAGACCCAAGAGATATTCCGACGAGGAGCTGGAAGAGTTCCGCATCCTCATCAACGAGAAACTGGCCAAGGCCCGGAAAGAATACGACACCCTGCTCGAGCAGCTCGACGGCGACAAGTCCTCGGACGGCTCCGACACCGGCCGCCAGTTCAACGACATCTTCGACGAGAGCTCTTCGCACACCCAGCGTGCCGAGATCCAGCGCCTCATGACCCGCCAGCAGCAGTTCATAGAGAAACTGCAGGGCGCCCTGACGCGCATTGACAACAAGACCTACGGCATCTGCCGCGTCACCGGCGAGCTCATCCCCAAGGACCGCCTCCGCGCCGTCCCCCACGCCACCCTCTCCATCGAAGCCAAGCAGAAATAATGTAAATTGTACAATGTACGATAACAGCGACGCACCAATGAGACGACACGGCCTCAATCGCTGTACATTGCACATTATAACCACCTCCCGCTTTGGCAGAAGCTGAACCCCACAAGATAATCGCGCACCGGGGACTGTGGGCTCTGCTCATAGTCCTGGCGGTGCTGGTAGCCGACCAGGCCCTCAAGATATGGGTCAAGACCTCGTTCTTCATGGGCGAGGACTACGAAATCACGCCCTGGTTCCACCTCAAGTTCATCGAAAACAACGGCATGGCCTTCGGGCTCGAACTGTGGAGCAAGATCGGCCTGACGGTGCTGCGCATCGTGGCCGTGGCCGTGCTGGCATGGATCCTGTGGACGCTCCGCAATACCCGCCGGCTGCGCACCGGCTTCATAGTGGCCCTGGCGCTCATCACCGCCGGAGCCGCCGGCAACATCTTCGACTGCGTGCTCTACGGACGCATCTTCAACAACCCCATGCCGCCCGAAATCGCCACCATGTTCCCGGCCGACGGCGGCTACGCCCCACTCTTCGAGGGCCGCGTGGTCGACATGCTCTACTTCCCCTTCTGCTCCTGGACATGGCCCGACTGGATGCCCGCCATCGGCGGACAGCAGTTCGAGTTCTTCCAATACATCTTCAACCTGGCCGACTCGTCGATATGCGTTGGAGTGCTGTTGCTCATCATCTTCTACAACAAAGATTTCTCGCTGATGATGCAGATCATCGCGGGCTACGTGCCCGGCACCAAAGCCTGCCGCGAGCGCCGCGCCAACCTCATCTCCGGCATAGACCCGGACCGCCTGCCATGACCCGCAAGAGCCTGCTGCTGCCACTCGCGGGCGTCGCCCTACTTGCCGCCTGCTCCTCCAGGCCGGACTACGTGCTGTCGGAGCGGAAAATGGCCGACGTGCTGGCCGACCTCACCGTGGCCGATCAGCTGGCACTGCGCAGCACCCGAGGCGACGGCGCCTTCGCCGATGACTCCGCCCGCAAAGTACTGCGCCAGGGCATTATGCAGAAGAACGGCGTCAGCGAGGCCGAATTCGACTCCACCCTGGCTTGGTACGGACACCACCTCGACGACTATTCCAAGCTATATAAGGCAGTAGAGAAGCGGCTGGCCGACAAGCAGGCCAGGCTCAACAGGCAAGCCGGCGTACGCACCGACAACGCCAACAACCTGTGGCCGCTACCGCAGATGCTCTCGTTCTCCCGCCACGACCTCAACCCCGGCTTCTCCTTCTCCCTGCCTGGCGACAAGCTCAAGGCCGGCAACACCCTGGTGTGGACCATGCGCCTGACAGGCTTCTCGGGCAACGCCACGGCCCTGCTCGGCGCCGAGTACCCCGACCAGGAGCTGCTCTACACCCGCCAGAGCATGCATGGCTCCGGCTCCCAGCGCATACAGCTCGAGCTGCCAGCCGACCGGCACCCCGTGCGCGTGATTGGCTACCTGCACTTCGCCACCATGCCCATGCAGCGCGTCTTCGTCGACTCCCTGACCCTGGAGGTGACCAAGCCCGTACCCGGCGCTCCGGCCCCGCTCACCATTCCCCCAATGCGCTGACGACCCATCGGACACCCTTATACCGAGCTGAAGCTCGGTGGCAATTCCAAAGAATAGACCAGCCCCTACCCGGCATCAGATTCGGGGAAAACGATGGTCTTTCCTTTATTTTGGCTCCCGCTTCAGCACGGCGCTTCCCTCATCAACGCAGCACCCACAGCTTTTTCACCTAAGAAAAAAAGAAAAAAAGAAGAACAAGTAAAAAAGAAATGAAGAATAATTAGCTGTGAATGCAAAATAATTACTAATTTTGCATCGCTGTTACAAGACCTCTTGCTTCCAAGTGCGCAAACACTCAAGGAATACCAGGCCGGAGAGCCAGCCTTCAAGAGGGCACTGAGACGACTGCAGCCGTTGCAGTCCAAGCCTGAACAAGTGGCTGTGGGCCAGTCGAAGACAGTGTCTGACAGCATACATTTTAGAGAAAGCGTTTACATGACGCTCTTTCTTGACCCCATTGAAACTTCGCAACTTTCAGAACCGTCGGGAAAGCAGCCGCAGTAGATGCCTGTACTGGATATGGCTATGCCCATACGCATGTGACACGCGAGTGCCACAGCGAATGGCGCACATATTCGGCGTGAGGCTTCTTCAGCGTTGCTATATCCATGGTTCAAGGCAATGCGAAGGCCTCAATGGGATGGAAAAAGCAACCGTAAGACCCCACGCTTTTTTATTTTACCCTAACACCAACCGAAACGATGCCGCAGGGTCCCGCATCGGCCATACAAAATCCACAAAAGCTCTCTCCGACTCCCACGCCATGAAACGACTAATCTTCCTCGCCATCCTGCTGGTGATGGCCGTCGGCCTCCGTGCCCAGCAAACCCAGGTAGCCACCCTCCTCCACAACGGAGAAATCACCGTCTTCTACAACGCCGACGGCTTAGAGAAAGCCTACGCAGCCTCAGTTGACGGCGACGTCATCACCCTCTCGTCCGGACAGTTCAACGCCGTCAACCTCAACAAGAACATCACCGTGCGCGGCGCAGGGATGGGCGTCAAAGATGCCGACGGTAACACCACGGCCACTACCATCCTGTCCGGAGACTTCACTGTCGGAGCCAAGGACACGGCAGGAAACTGCCTGACCCTCGAAGGTCTACAGCACAACAGCACGCTGAAGTTCGCCTCAGTCCTAAGAGGCGCGAACTTCTACAAGTGCTACTTCAACAAAGTAGCAGATGCCAGGGTTGGTTCAAATCCAGGTTCGACAGCCAAATACCAGCACCTGACATTCCTGCACTGCAACATCAACAGCATCGACTTGTCTCTTGGATACACTCAGAGGCAGCTGGTCTTGGTAGACATCAACTTCGTCAACTGTGTGTTGAGGGGATTTGTTTACCCCTCCCGCACCAACAGTGATACGAACTCAGTAAATTACAGTTTCACCAACTGTACTGTTTACATCCACATTAACGGGTCCAGCTCAATCGTACATCATTGCATGTTTACCAACTCCATCCTATACAATAACATCACGACATCTCCTACTTCTTCCGCTTATCTGAAACTGGGAGAAACAAGCATGGCCTATCACTGCATATACCTCACATCGAACCCTTACGACACTCAGAAAAATAATCCCTTTGTGAACGGGTCGGCAAACGGGAACAACACCTTCATCCCATTTTTCTCCGAATCTCCGTTCAACGAGGATTCCTTCTACGGACTCATCGACAAGCTGAAAGCATACAAGGGCAACGATGGCAAAGAGGTGGGCATCCACGGCGGCTCGCTACCCTTCTCGCCGCGCACTTCCAACCCGCAGATCGTGAAGTTCGACGTGGCGCCACGCACCACACGCGACGGCAAGCTCAGCGTGGACATCGAGGTATCATCCGACCAGTAACCGACCATGAAACGTCTCATACCACTCGTGGCGTCGCTGCTCGTTGCGGCGACGCTGAAAGGAGCCGTCCCGGAAGCCTTCTACTGGTTTGACCGCGACGACGCCCAAATGACGCAAAGCACCATCGAGGGCATCCGGCAGATTGACGCCTCCGCCCTGAGCGACGGTTTCCATTTCCTCAACTGCCTGGTGAGCGACACTGCCGGACACATGTCGAGTGTCCATAACGCCTGTTTCTTCAAGACAGCCGTACCCGAGCAGGGAGTGGTGGATTTCTATGTCGACGACCGGCTGACGGAATCCCGACAAGCGCAGGAGGGGACTTTCACCGTCCTGGTCAATCCCGACGCCACCTTGCGCAACGGGCTGCATATCCTGCGTGCCGCATACCGCTCGAAATCGGGAACACTCTCGTCGTTCAAGGAAGCGGTTTTCTTCCGAGTTCCCACAGACCGAGAGATGGGAGAGATGAAAGGTAATTTCATCATTGACAAGGGAACGGTCCTGGCCGCGCAGGGCAGCTATACAAGTGGCCTGCTGCACGCCGACATCGATATGTCCGAAATTCCCGAGGGGCTGCACACCCTCGATTTCATGCTCTCTTCTCCCGGCGGACTCACCACCCTGGCCTCGACGGCACTGTTTTTCAAGACGCGCAACGGCGGCAACGGCATAACGTCGTATGCGTACTGGGTCAACGACGACACGGAGCGGCAGAACACGTACTCCTATCCCACGCCGGTCGACACCTGTTCGGTGACGAGCCTGCTCCCTCTGCCCAACTATCCGCTGAGGTCGAGTTCATTCCGACTTGAGATGGATGCCGAGGGCAATCCGCGTATATACGCCCTCAACGACCTCAAATTCATCTTCACCCCGGTGTCGGGGCAGGGAATGCTGAAATCGACACCTTACGTGGACGTCAATACTTGGCAGGAGGTGAGGCCCGTGAAGACGCTCAGCTCGGGCGTACCCGAAAACGTCGGCACCATAAAGGAAAACGAGATCAGGTGGTACCGAGTCACTACCGAATACGGCGACAGCCTCACTTTCTCCCTTTCGCAGCCCGCCGTGATTGAAGTATATTCCGACAAGGGCAGGCAACTGATGAAAGCAGACGGCGTGGCATCGACCAAGACCCATGGCTTCCACACCCTGTTTGACGGAGAGTGCCTGGTAGCTGTGCACGACCCGGTGCGCACATCGCCCGTCACCATCAGGTACACCCACATCGATCGCTACTGCCTGCTCGGCAATACACCAACGTCAACGGCCACCACCGGGATTCTCAACGTGGAACTATCGGGCAACGGCTTCGGGGACCTGAAAGACGTGTCCATTCTCGCTGACGGGACAGAATATCCATGCGACACGGTCATCGCCTACTCCGACGGCATGGCCCTGGCGCAGTTCGACCTCTATTCGTACCCTGAGCTTAAGCCGGGCAACGCCGACCTGCGGCTCGAATTCGACGTGTCCGACCCAGCCGACCGCTATTTCACCAGGCACAATGCCTTGACGCTCGAAAAGCCGGTTCGCGGACCCATTCACACAAAGCTCGATTATAATGTGTTCAAGGACGGCGTGTCTCCCCATAAAATCCGCGTTATCGTCACCAACAAGAGCAATGTGGGTTCGGCAATGATACCACTCAACCTGGCTCTGGTAGGCTCACATATCGAAAAAGTGGAATTCGACAACTTCGCCCTGTTCAATATGGCTCCGATAGACGCCGATTCCATACCCGTAAGCGCGAATGTCGACAATATAGTCGGACTCGGCAAGCCCGGCGACTTCATCCCCCTCAATCTTCCATACCTGGGCCCTCGCGAGAGCATACAGCTGGAGCTGAGCTTGTGGATGACGGCTAATTCATGGGGCAAGAAATGGGAATTCTACGCATGGCCCGGAAAGCCCGTAAGCTGGCGACTCGGAGACGACTTCCCCGCCTCAGCACCCAGGACTTCCGGTATCTCACTGGACCCTGCTGAAAATGACAGCGACAACGACGACTATTGCGGCGAAGACTCCAACATTGAGGACATATATGATATTATCAACAACTGTCCACTGGGACGCATTCCACACCAACGTCTAACACGGCACATACTGCGTAACGCCATAGGCGTGGGAGAGGCGCTTGCGGGTATAACACAGGGAATGTCGCGACGTGTCAACAACGAGCTCGTGCGCAACGGCACGGTGCCCATGGGACACGACATAAGCGAATACGCCTTCCGATACCGATACAGAGTGCGGTCGCCCTACGACATCGTCCACGATGTGTATGCTCCACTCCTTCCCAACGGAGCCCGGCAGGCACTGGGACTGTGGCGCGATTACATGAACCGCCGGGCAAACGGCGACTGCCCGAGTCCTGAGGGCTGGTCACTGAACCACATACCGCTCTCCTGGGACCCCAACGACATAAGCGGTTTCACCAACGCCTCGGGAAGTGAATACATAGGTCTCGAAGACAAGACCCTGGAATACACGGTGGAGTTCGAGAACGACTCCACGATGGCCACCATAGGTGCCAGTAAGGTGAAAGTGGACCTGACACTCGACCCAAAGCTTTACGACCTTGCCAGCCTGCGTCCCCAATATGTGAAATTCGGGTCTCACCTGGTAAACGTCGAGTCGGACGAGCCTTGGTTCTATCACACCGAAGAGTTGCGTCCCTCCATCAATGCCCTCGCGGAAGTAAGCCATACGCTGGACCCCGTCACAGGCCACAGCGAATGGGTGCTACAGGCCCTTCATCCCACCACACTGCAACCATTGCGAGGAGAGATGTATGGCGTGCTGCCTGTCAATAATTCCAACGGCGACGGCCAGGGGCAGCTCTGCTTTTCCGTTCGTCTGCGCGACGGCCTGCCAGACGGCACCGACATCGACGCAAAGGCAACCATCATCTTCGATTCAAACGAGCCCATCAACACTCCGGTGTGGCACAATCAGACCGATTATGTACACCCGGAAAGCCAAATTACGGACGGCGAGAGATATTCGGACAACCAACTGAGGCTGAAGTGGGTCGGTAACGACGCAAGGGCCGGTATATGGAAGTACTCCCTATACTGCCGTGTCGGCGACGATAACAACGAATGGAAAGAGATAGAGTCCGGCCTGACAGGCACAGACACCATTGTCAACGTTCAACCCTCTACCCGATATGCCTTCATGGTACGGGCGACCGACCGTGCCGGCAACGTGGAGCGGAAAGAGCCGCAGGCAGAGCTTATCTATAACGACGGCAACATAAGTCTCGGCTTGGAAACCGTAGGCTCCGACAGCCTGACGGATGATGACGTGCTGTATGACTTGCAGGGACGACGCGTTTACAGGCGCCCCGAACCCGGTATATACATACGTGCAGGCCGGAAAATCCTGATCACACGATAAACGCCGCAATTATCCACAACATCTATATCTATATGCGAGGATGCGCCCGCAGGCAACGCGGACGCATCCTCGTATCTTATGGACGTGTTATGGCGCGGTCCAGAAGCGCCAGGCGGCGTCGGCCTGAAGGTGGAGCATGCGCAGGCCGTTGCAGACGCGTGCGCCCCGGCTGCGGCAGGCGGCCATGAATGCGGTTTCCTCCGGGTTGTAGACGAGGTCGAAGCAGCGGTGGCGCTCCCCTATCGCCCGGTACGGCAGGTCGGGGCGGGAGTCAATGTCAGGCCACATTCCCTGCGGAGTGGCATTGACGAGCAGGGGTGTGTCGGCCACCAGGACCGGGGTGAGGTCGGCGTACGTTAACGGGCCTTTGCGGGAGACGATGCGGTATGGTATCTGTCGGCGCGAGAGGGCTGCGCAGACTGCCTTGGAGGCGCCCCCGCTGCCGAGCACCAGGGCGCGGGATGGTTGCTCATCCTGCAACAGCTCGCCCAGGGCCGTGTCAAAGCCTTCCATGTCGGTGTTATGGCCGATGAGGATGCCGCCTTTTTCGATGCGGACGGTATTGACGGCTCCCACCTCCCGCGCCTCGTCGGTAAGGGTAGCCAAGCAGGGCAGAATGGCTTCCTTATAAGGTATGGTGACGTTGAAGCCGCGCAGCTCAGGCTGTTGCCGAAGCAGCTCCGACAACGCGTCTATGCCAGGCAGCTCGAAGTTGAGATAACGACAGTCGAGGCCATTCCTGGCGAACTTTTCGGCGAAGTAGCGGGCCGAGAAGGAGTGCCCCAGCCGCAAGCCGATTAGACCGTAGAGTTCCATGAATGCACAATGTTACAGCTTCGCGGCGTTACAGCTTCGCGGCGCATTGCGCTACATTGTACATGTGAATTTATTTCATGAGGCTCTGCTGCCAGCGCCAGGCGCTTTCGAGGGTGCGCTCGATGGGTGTCTCGGCCTTCCAGCCGAGAACCTCGTTGGCCTTGCGGGGGTCGGCCCATATCTGCTCGATGTCGCCCTGGCGGCGCTCTCCGATCTTGTAGGGAACCTTGACGCCGGTGGCCTTTTCGAAGGCGTTGATGAGGCCGAGCACGGAGCAGCCGTTGCCGGTGCCGAGGTTGAAGACTTCGAGGCTGGGGGTGTCCTTCTTGCAGAGCAGGCGCTTGAGGGCTACTACGTGAGCCTTGGCCAGGTCGTTGACGTCGATGTAGTCGCGGATGCAGGAGCCGTCAGGAGTGTTGTAATCGTCGCCGAAGACGGTCAGCTCCTTGCGTATGCCGGCCGCTGCCTGGGTCAGGTATGGCACGAGGTTCTGCGGCACTCCGTTGGGGAGCTCGCCGATGCAGGCCGACGGGTGTGCGCCGATGGGGTTGAAGTAGCGCAGCAGGATGCTGCGGATGGGAGCGCCGGAGGTGATGACGTCCTCGATTATCTCCTCGGAGATCTGCTTGGTGGCGCCATAGGGGGAGGTGGGGCGTTTTACTGGCGCGGTCTCGTCGATGGGGTTGCGGTCGGGCTCGCCGTAGACGGTGCAGGAGGAGGAAAAGACGATTCCCTTGACTCCGTAGAGGGGCATGAGGTCGAGGAGGTTGAGCAGCCCGTTGAGGTTGTTGCGGTAGTAGAGGATGGGCTTGTGGACGCTCTCGCCGACGGCCTTGGAGGCGGCGAAGTTGATGATGCCCTCGATATTGGGGTGCTCGTCGAAGAGGCGCTTGAGCTGGCTCAGGTCGGTGATGTCGCCGTGGAAGAAGGCAGGGCGCTCGCCGACGATGCGGGTGATGCCGTCGAGGACGTCGAGGCTGGAGTTGGAGAGGTTGTCGACGATGACGACGTCGAAGCCGTTGCACATGAGCTCGACCACAGTGTGGGAGCCGATATAGCCGGTGCCTCCGGTTACGAGGATTTTTGTCTTTGCCATAGCAGTTTGAATGGGAATTAAAGCTGAGAGTAGGGCAAGCCCACAGAGGGGCAAACGTCTCTCAGCCCTCAGCTCTCAGCTTTTAGAACGGGGTTATTCGCCGAAAAGTTTCTCGGGGTACTTGCCGGCGTCGATGAGGGCGCGGATGGCGGCGACGGTGGCGGGGCGGTCGGCGGCGAAGGTGACTCCGAACCAGCGCGAGGGGGTGGGGAGCACCTTGAGAGTGGACGTGCCGGAGTGGATGAGCTCGTTGACCACGGTGGGGATGTAGAACTCGCTCTTGGGCTCCATGCCGTGCTCGCGCAGGAAGGTGCGGAAGCTTTGGCCGGAGTGATCGAAGTAGTCGGGGGTGAAGCCCCACATGTTCATGGACACGACGGTGCCCATGGCGAAAGGCTTCTCTCCGCCCTCGGGGGCCTGGTATACGAGCTCGTCGCCGCGACGCTCGATGCCGTGGCACTCGACTACGTCGACGAGGTTGCCCTGGCCGTCGACCTTGCAGAGCCCGCGGCTGACGCCGCCGTTCTCGCTGAGTGTGTTCTCGACCAGGAAGCCTATCATGCAGTAGCGGTCGTGCGCTCCCTCGACGGAACGGAGGAAGCCGGCCAGCTCCTCGAAGCTCTCGCGGCCGTAGAAGTCGTCGGCGTTGATTACGCCGAAGGGTTCCTTTATCACTTCGCCGCCCATCATCAGGGCATGGTTGGTGCCCCAGGGCTTGGTGCGGTCCTTGTTCACGGGGATATCTTCCGGCACCTTGTCGATGGCCTGGAAAACGACGTCCACGTCTACATGGTTCTGGTACTTGGGGAGAATCTTCTCGCGGAAGTCCTTCTCGAAATCGTGGCGGATTACGAAGACGATTTTGCCGAACCCGGCGCGGACGGCGTCGTAGACGCTGTAGTCCATGATGGTCTCGCCGTTGGGGCCGAGGCCGTCGAGCTGCTTGAGGCCGCCGTAGCGGCTGCCCATGCCTGCTGCTAATATAAGTAAGGTAGGTTTCATATACTATTGTGGGGATTTCTTGATGAGCATGATGAGCGAGACGGCCAGGTCGAAGAGAACGATGCGGGCGTTGGCGTTGCCGGCTATGTCGCGTGCGGCAAGGTCCACCTCGTGCATTATGTCCTCCACGTTGGCGCCGTGGATGAATGGGGCGAAGCGGTCGGAGAACTGGCGGTCGCCTGGCATCATCGGGGTGATGGTGTCGTTGCGGAGGTTGTAGAGGTAGTTGAGCCGGAGCTGGCGGTTCATGTACGCCAGGAAGCGGCGCGTCTTCTCGCGCTTGAGGCCTGCGACCGTCTCGGACCATTTGCGCAGTGCGGCGACGTCCCGGAGCCAGGCGCGACGCATGACGTCCTGGAAGAGCTCGCGGAACTCGCTCTCCTCGGCCTTGGGATCGAGCAGCTGGCGGGCCTGGAGCTGGTTGCCCTGGGCGGCGGCGGCGGCCTGTGCGGCCTCGGCGGGGTCATATCCCTCGTTCACGAGCCAGGAGGCCGTCTCGGCCACCGTGGGCACCTCCACTTTGACGCGCTGCAGACGCGAGTAGACGGTAGGGAGGATGAGCGATGGGTTGTCGCTGACCATGATGAACATCCGGCCCGGCTGGGGTTCCTCGATGATCTTCAGCAGCTTGTTGGCGGCCGCCGGGTGGAGCTTCTCCGGGAGCCATAGGACGAGGACCTTCACGCTGTCGGTGTAGTTGCCCAGGCTCAGGCGTCGCACGATCTCGGAACTCTCGCCGACGCGTATTACGGGCTGCGAGTTCTCGGCGCCGGATAGCTCGAGCCAGCGGCGCCAGGGGGCCAGCGGCTCGGTGCGCAGGAACTCCTGCCAAGCGGGATAGAACTCGTCGCTGACGCCGACGGACGATGACTTGGACGTCGGCGTGGGGAAGGAGAAGAGGAGATCGGGATACTCCAAAGCGGCGTGCTGCCGGCAGACGGGACATACGCCGCAGCTGTCGCCGCCGGAGCGGTGCGGGCAGTGCGCATACTGTGCCAGGGCGCGTGCCAGGGCGAGCTTGCCAGCCCCCTCCGGGCCCCAGAGCAGCAGCGCGTGGGGCAGACGGCCGCTGTCTACCTGCTGTGCCAGCAGGGCCTTGACGGCGCCGTGCCCGGTGATGTCTGCGAATCTCATGCCGCAAATTTAACTATTTTTTCTGAGACAGAGACCCATTAAGCGGTCTAAAATGGCCGTAATCTGATGCGGAACAGACCGGAGGAATCCGGCTGCGCGATATGATGGAGGTCAGCCCGGGGCAAATTCGTCGCCCGACGGCCGTTGCGCATGTCCCCGCTTTTGCGTAACTTTGCACCGTCGGCCGCCACAGGAGGCCTGCATAACCTATGGAAAGATTTCTCGAAAGTATAGCCAAGGCCTACTGCACCCTATACAAAGGTAACCTGGAGGAGGTTCTGTTCGTCTTCCCCAACAAGCGTGCGGGCAGCTTCTTCCTGCGCGAGCTGTACCGCCAGAAGGATCTTGAGCATGAAAAGGTGTGCGAGGATGACAGGCTGACCATGCTCATGCCGGCCGTGACCTCCTTCGCCGACTTCGTGGAAACGCTCAGCGGGCGAATCATCGACTCCCGCATCGACAGCATCTGCCGCCTCTATCACCTCTATTGCCTGCTGTGGGACGAGGAACACAACGACGATAAAGCCGACAAGGAGGCAAAGAAAGGCAAAGCCTCCTTCGACAAGTTCCGCTCCTGGGCCGAGACCATGCTGTCGGACTTCAACGACGTGGAGATGTACCAGGTCAACGCCGAGGCCCTGTTCGAGAATGTGGACCGCTTCAAGAAGATCAAGTCCACGTACCTGACGCCAGAGCAGCTCAGGGTGATGAGCGCCTATTTCGGCTACACCGAGTTCTACGAGGACTCCGACCGGATGTGGCAGCACTACCACGGCAGCCTCAAAGATGGAATCAAGGATAAACGCCGAAGGTTCATGACGCTGTTCGAGCTCATGGGCAAGCTCTACACGCGCTTCTGCGATAGTCTGGAGCGCGACGGCCTCACCTTCCGGGGCCGGGCATACTCGCAGGCGCTCAAGGCGCTCAGCGACAGCGACCCAGCCATGCTACTCCCCTACAAGCGCGTGGTGATGGTCGGCTTCAACGCCCTCAGCACCGTCGAATACCTCATCTTCGAGAAACTGGAGAGGACGAAAGTCACTCTCGCCGACGGCACTCTCCAGCCACTGGGCGACTTCTACTGGGACCTCACCGGCACGGCCCTCGCCCACCCCGGCAATATCGGGCGTCACTTCGTGGAGAAGAACCAGAAGGCATTTCCGCCGCAGTTCGACATCTCCGCCAGCAACCGCCCGGGACTCCCCGCCACGCTGGAAGTCATCTCCTCACCCTCGGGGGTGGCCCAGGCAAAAATCGCCGGCAAAATCGTCAGGGACATTGTCAGCGACGAAGGGCGGCAACTCGTCCGTGACGCCGACATAGCTGTGGTGCTCCCCGACGAGAACCTGCTGCTGCCCATGATCTACTCCATGCCGGACATCGGGACCGCCGAGGACGACGCAAGCTTCAACATCACCATGGGCTACCCGTTCAAGGTGACCTCGGTGGCCAGTTTCATGGCCCTGCTGGAGAACCTGCAGCGCGGATACGCCTACGAGAACGGAGTGTCCATAGCCCGCACGGCCGACGTCGACGCCCTGCTCAGCACCCCCCTGGCGACAGTGCTCCTCAGCTGGGGACACAGCAGCAGCCTATTCCGCAGCCTCGAAGACCGTAGGCGCGAAACCGTGCCGTATACTTTCTTCGCCGACTACTGCAACCAAGCCGAAGAAATCGCGCCGGAGGAGCGCCAGGCCATCCTCGACCTCTTCCGACCCCTTCCCCGCAACGCCGACAGCCAGCAGACCATCGACTACCTGCGCACACAGCTCGAAAGCCTCGACAACCACATCAAGGAGAAAGACGGCGAGGGGCGCCGCCTGCGCCACGACCGCCGCCTGAAAGAAATGGACAGCGCACACGTGCTTCTGCACCTCGCCGCCCTAAACCAGCTCGAGGAGGCATTCCACACCTACCGGATAAAGGCCAACGCCCGCACCACCTTCCGCCTGTACAACAACCTCATGGCCGGCGAACAGGTGCGCTTCCAGGGCGAACCCCTCACCGGCGTGCAGATTATGGGTCCCCTCGAGACACGCTGCCTCGACATCCCCTATC
>ENA-OYYT01000297-OYYT01000297.1-human-gut-metagenome-genome-assembly--contig:-NODE-297-length-25856-cov-8.602845_pt1 | contig 25856 bp, 26 predicted proteins | sample MGYA00243251_ERZ653453 | MGnify/ENA primary metagenome ERZ653453 (study PRJEB26926, sample SAMN06165174) | human gut metagenome | biome: ENVO:00009003; feature: ENVO:2100002; material: ENVO:00002003...
CCTTTGGGGTGCGGATTTCATGTTCTCCGTTGCTCATCTTCTCACGGCCTCCTTTGTGTTGGTTTAAGTTTCTTTTTTCTATTCAATTTCACCTTTTGAACTTCCGCTCTTTTTTCACCTTTTTCGACTTGCATATTTACGTTTTTTACGGTATAATAATCCAAAAGATGATAGAATATAGCATATATTATAAGCAAGTCGTGTCGCCGTGTCAAGAGGAAAATGTGAAAATTCGTTGCATCTTTCAGATTGAATATTTACAAATCCCGTTGCACATTGTTACAGCACGATAACTACGCCATAGAAAGGTTGCAAACATGAAATTTGGAGAGAAAGTTCGCGATCTACGAAAGAAACATTCTTTAACACAGAACGAATTGGCACAATGTCTGGGTATCAACAAACGAACGATCATCGGATGGGAGCGTGATGGCCGCTACCCTCGCAGTGTTGAAATGCTCGAAAAGATGGCTGATATATTCCATGTACCTTTGACCTATTTACAGCCGGATCAGTCTTTATTTATCGAACGTGCCGCCGAAGCCTACGGAAAAAAGGGCAAAATAGAAGCCCAGCATCTCGCATTTGAGCTTACTGAGCTATTTGCCAGCGGAGAGTTGACCCCGCAGGATATGGACGGCATCATGTATGAAATGCACAAAGCCTATTTTAAGTACCGAGAACAAAAACGAGAAAAGGAACGAATAATGAACCTGTAAACCACTGTTCCATTCACTATGCCATCCCCGGAAGGAGATCACATTATGGATTCTGCGTTTATTCACCAAGCCGCCAACGAACTTGTCCAAAATGCCGGAACTCGCAACATCAAACAGATCGCGCGCAGTTGCAGCCTGGACATCAGTGAAACATCCCGCATTAAAGATATGTTGGGTTTACTTTCGCTCTATTTTGATAAGCCATTGATTCTTATCAATCGCCAGCTGGACAAACAGACGAAGCAGATGGTGTGCGGCTATGCGCTGGGGCATTATCTGGAGCATCAGCTGCTCATGGACTTGCATACCCTGGACAAGTTTCTGACCATTAAGGACAAGCACATCCTTCTTTACGAGCATAACGCTTTCACATCCCACCTGATGCTGGACAGTGATGAAGTCTATCAAATGACAAAGCGTGGGTTGGACGCGGCGCAAATTTCCGTAGCGAAACGAATTCATCTCAACCTAGTGATGGTGAAACTTCTTGAGCTGCATCATCTGGGATATGATCTAAGGCACTATCACGCCCAGCACCATGCGTTTATCAAACAGTTCAACCTTCCGGCACATTTTCAGTTTGATGTGGCCGCTGGATAAACTTATGTTCTTATAACCCTAAAACCCGTGATGAACAGTGCGTTATGCCTGTCCATCACGGGTTTTTTCCTGTTATTTCAGTTTTGCGAGAATTTCATCGGCACTCATGCCTTCGGCAAGCAGCTTTTTCAGAACGGATTCCGCTTCTGCCTTTTTCGCATCTTCTGCAGCTTTGGCATCTGCCTTTGCCTTTTTTACTTCCAGCATTTCCACTTCTTTTTCGACTTTCTTCAAAGCAGCCTTCTTCACTTTCAGATCAGCCTTCAAAGTGTCAATGTTTGCGGTGATGGATGCAATCTCAGCAGTCAAGGAAACAATAGATTCCTGCTTCTCCGCGATCTGAGATGCGTAGTCATTGGTGGTATTGGTTTTTGGACGGTTTTTGCTGCCTTTCGTTCTGGGCATTGTGATAACCTCTTTCCTTCTTCAAAATATTAAAAGATTACTCGTTATCGTTACCTTTATTTTCATTTCCATCATGCGAGAACTGAAGATAATTTGTACCCCGCATGGCATCTGCATGATACTCTTCGCTATTCCTAGGACTCGATTCCGCTGTACCCCGAACCAAACGCTCATCCATTGGTCCAGTTTCTCTACATGCTTCAAGTATACTCTTCATATCTTCTCTATCTGGCATATTACTTTTCCCCTTATAATCCCAAAAAAATACTAATAATCGCTAACGCAATCAAAGCAACAATACTCACGCAGAATGCATTAACGCACCTATTAAATGCGGTATAGCCTTTTTCTAATACTGCATTGTTCTTCGATGTATGTTGAACATAAAGCCTTCCAATAAATCTCACTGCTGTTGTGTCTTTTTCATCTGGAACTCCTTCTGTTAATAGTAATCCAGCATCCAATCTTTCAAATCTCACACTCTTCAATAAACTAACGGTCATAACAAGCATTCCAACATTACTTATAACAGCCACAACAAGTAAGATTGTATATATAATTATTCCTAACAATTCAGACCCACTTTGAGGCACATCTAATTTTCCTGCCTTTTCAATTTGCGTTGTTAATAAAGCAAACACAAATGCGCAAGCAGCTAATAAAATGTATACCTTGTTTTCTAGTTTTTCCGCTCTTGTAACACAATAATCATATTCCGCCTTTATTGCCTCAAAACAGATATCTGCACTTGATTCTGTACTTTCAGCATCGTGTATTGTTGTGTCTCTCTCTAAATCCACCTGATATATTTGGTCATTCACTTTTACATTATATCTAATCATGTTTCACATCTTTTCACCATTGCATCTTCACATCTTCGCCGACCATAAAATCGTTGCCTGCTGCTCACCACGAAGAGGTGTGTGATTATTACGAGCAGCGCAGGGAGCTACCGCTCCCAGTATATCACAAGTCTGCAAATAAATCAGCCTTGTACACGCCATTCTCCAGCATCTTCTTGAAGCTGTCCTTTACGGCTGCGACATCTTCGTGATAGGTCATCCCGTACCAGGTATCGTTGGTTTTCAGGACCTTCACAGACATCTTGCCTTCATTCAGCAGTTCACCGATGAAGATAGGAATCAGATACTCTGCCTTCAGCGGATTGCCCGGCACTTCTTTCTCAAAGAACTCTTTGAAGCCTTCTTCCAGTACATCTAAAAATTCCGGAGTCAATCCCCACATATTCATGGAAACCAGAGAATTCACATCGACTGCCACACCGTCTGCTTCTGCACCATCTGCAGTCTTCACGATGTTCTTGGTCTCCACAACCTCAGTCAAGTTGTTATCCTCGTCCATCTTGCAGATACCACGAGTCACACCGCCATTATCAGACAGGGTGTTCTTCAGCACAAAACCTGCCATACAGGACTTTCCGCCATTTACCAGATAGTCATGAACGGCTTTGAATCCCTCTTTGCCATAGTAATCATCTGCATTGATCACAATAAATGGAGTATTGATCACACTCTTTGCTGCAAGCACGGCCTGACCTGTTCCCCACGGCTTTGTCCGGCCTTCCGGCAGTGTTGCTGGAATATCGTTAATATCTTGGAAAGCATAATCAACAGTCACATTGTGAGCGGAGCAAATAGAGGCAATGCGCTCACCGATGACCTCTTTGAACTCTTTCTCGATATCCTTACGGATAATAAATACCACATGGTTGAAACCAGCTTCAATCGCATCATGGATTGAGTAGTCCATGATGATATGGTTTGCATCATCGACCGGCTCCAACTGTTTTATTCCTGTTCCAAATCGGCTGCCGATTCCGGCGGCCATGATAAGTAATGTTGTTTTCATTTATTTCAGCTCCCTTTCACAACGTTCTAATACTGCTGCGATGACTTGATCCATATCGTAATATTTGTATTCGCCCAAGCGACCACCAAAAACGACCTTATTTTCTGCATCTGCCAACTTCTTATACTCAGAATACAGCAAGCTATTTTTTGTGTCATTCACAGGGTAATAAGGTTCATCGCCCGGCCTCCATTCGCTACTGTACTCCTTGCTGATAATGGTCTTTGGAATATCGTTTCCATTTTCATCCTTGCCGAACTCAAACCACTTATGCTCGATAATGCGTGTCCACGGTGTCTCACGGTCAGTGTAGTTAACCGCTGCATTACCCTGAAAATTAGATTTATCCAGAAGTTCATTTTCAAAACGGACAGAACGATATTCCAACGTACCCAGTTTGTAATCAAAGTAGGCATCAATAGGGCCAGTGTAAACTACTTTGTCTGCCAATGTATCTAATTCAGATTTATGTTCCAGATAATCGATATTCAGCCGAACCTCAATTCCATCCAACAAGTTGGCAATCATCTTGGTGTAACCACCAACGGGGATACCCTGATACAATGCGTTAAAGTAGTTATTATCAAAGGTCAGGCGCACAGGCAGACGTTTTATAATGAAAGAAGGAAGGTCTTTACAGTCACGGCCCCACTGCTTCTCAGTGTAGCCCTTAATAAGTTTCTCATAAATATCACGGCCCACAAGAGAGATTGCCTGTTCTTCAAGGTTCTGCGGCTCACCAGTGATTTCCTTTCGCTGCTCCTCAATCTTGGCGGCAGCTTCTTCTGGTGTCACGACACCCCACATTTTATTGAATGTATACATATTGAAAGGCAGTGAGTAGAGTTCACCTTTGTAATTAGCAACGGGCGAATTGGTGAAACGATTAAACTCTGCAAACTGCGTAATATAGTTCCATACCTTTTTATTATTCGTATGAAAAATATGCGCACCGTACTTATGGACATTGATGCCCTCGATATTCTCAGTGTAAATATTTCCAGCAATATTAGGGCGTTTATCTACAACCAATACAGTCTTACCATGTGTTTTTGCTTCATGGGCAAAAATGGCACCATATAAACCAGAACCCACTATCAAATAATCATATTTCATATTTCATTTTCCTTTTCTTATAATCAATATGCCCTTATCGGAAATTTGATTTTTCTCAATCCTTTAGTTATTCCCACAGCAATTATAAGTGAGCCCAAAATACGGACAAAATAGATCACTGCAGCTCCTACTTCTGTTCCAAAAACAGGAATACCAAATTTCCACATTGCAACTGCAAGAACCGCATAATTTAATGGTTCAGCCCACAGATAAATTCCATATGTATCCGCAGAGCAGTTCAGTATTTGTTCATCCGACCACTTGTTTTGTAATATTGGGTTAATAAACTCAGCAAGTTCCCAAATCCATACCACTCCAGCAAACGACAGTATCGTATTTGTTAATAGCCATTGCACTTTAAGGACACGAAAACTTAGCGCATACAGAAGCACAAACAGAACAGTTTCAAATATAATGCCAATCGTTTCCGATTCACAATATCTTTTCAGGATTTGACTCCATCTTTTCCGAACATCATCAATCGAATGCCCAAGCCAAAACCAAATAAGCCACTTAAACGGATTTCCAAAAGGAACAATTTGCCGAGTATATTTATAGAAATATAGGCCAATCAATGCCATTACTCCAACAATTAAAAACTGCAATCCTTGTTTTTTTATGTACTTAATAATGATATAGTCCATAACGAAGCAACAGAACAGTGCTTCCAGAAACCATAGATAAACAGCATTAGGGAATGCAATTTGCATCACTGCGCTCAGTAATGGGTGATTCATACCTGCATAGTATCCTGCCAGCATTTTAATAGGTATGTTCCAAACCAGCCAAACAAATAGCATCGGAGCTAAAAGTCGCTTTGCTTTCGTCACAATGAGCGTCCAAACAGACGGGTAGCGTTTTCTCTTTAATTCCATCGAAAAGACAACACCGGACAGACAAAAATATGCAGGCATATGAAACACATAAATCCAATCCGTAAGATACGTTGCTACTCTATGGAATGTCGTATCCCCCACCATCATATCTTGCATCAGCTGATCGTATTGTATTCCACCAAATTTAGTTTTTATTGTATAATAACTTGCATGGCCTATAACTACCAGAATTGTTAATATAATCCTTAAAATATCAAGATCATACCGTCTGTCTGTCTGTCTGTCTGTCTGTCTGTCTGTCTGTCTGTCTGTCTGTCTGTCATGATTGTCCTTTCCTCACCGATCACTGTCAAGTGCTTTTTATTTTCTTATAAACTTTTTTACCTTACCAAATATTTGATTCACAATCTCTAGCACCAGTGGCTCATGCGTAAGAATAAGAACCAAACCATAACTTCCGAAGAAAAGAATTGCGGACAGCAGCACCGTAAAGAAGGAATTCCATCCCAGCATTTTTACCCAGACAGAAGCCGCACATCCGATAGCCAATGCCACTACCATCTGTGGATACTGGATCTTGCTGTAAGCAGGTACAATTTCATTTTTCAATGCGCCGAATTGGACAATCCATACCACAATTTCAGCAATCAAAGTTCCTATTGCTGCACCTGCCGAAGCGAAACGCGGTATCAAAATGAAATTGATGATCAAATCAACTACCGCGCCCGCAATTTCAGAATAAAGAACGATTTTTTCCCTTCCCAATGGAACCAACATCTGGATTCCCATAACATTAGTCAATCCAATAAAGATAAGGGTCGGCATAATAATCTGCATCGGCAAGACTGCATTTCCATATGCGTCTCCCGACAAGAAGAAAATGCCTTCTTTTGCAAAGATTATAAAGTACAGCATCATTGGAAGTGCAATCAGGAATACAAAGTTAATTGCCTTATGCGCAATGCGATAGAATTCGTCAACCATCTTATGTTCGATATAGTAGGATGCTCTCGGAAGAAGAACCACACCAAGCGATGTAACAATGCTGACAAGAATCGTTTTGATTTTTACCGCAGCATTATAATAGCCAACATCGGCATCTGTTTTCATAAAGCCGAGCATAACTGTATCCAAATGCGTATAAATCGTTGTTGCACACGACATCGCAAAGAAAACAGCGATTGGCTTAAAGTGCCGCTTAAAGTGATATTTTCCTACGGGGCGCATCCCAATGAACTTATGTGCATTGATAAGGTTAAATACACTAGATCCCGACGCAGCAATCAAAGTGATTGCACCATAAACAACGTAATCTGCCTTCTGATGAACAAAAGCAAACATTGTTATAAGCGCAATAAATTTGAATACAATGGAGCGAATCGTTATGTATGTATACTGCTCCAAAGCCTTATACAACCACTCCATGCCAATGACATTAAAAATGATTGTCAAGCTCACAATCGCATACAATGTTCTTTCCGCCCTCAGACGAGGTACAAAAATCAAAGCGATTGCCAAGGCCGCATAGGAAACGATACTCATTACCAAATTGATAATAACAAGTTCCTGCGCTGTCCGGGTTAATTCTTCCTTATTGTCACGAACCTTTGCACACGCACGGATACCATAGGTAGGGATTCCCAACTGTGCAAACATCGCAAAATAAGAAATCAATGATGTTGCAAAAGATACCTTTCCCGTTCCTTCCGGCAACAAAATTCTGGAAACATACGGAAAAGTTATCAGCGGAAAAATGAATGATGACATCGTTAAGATGGCATTCATTATAAAGTTTAATTTCAATGATTTTTGTTTTTTTGCCATAGCTTTTATTCTCTCACCTCGACATCACATATTTTTGTTTCATAATCAAGTAATGCACAGAACATCGCCATAACAAAGAACTGATCATGTATATACCAGTGAATGTCAATATACATTGTTGCCACCTGATACAAAGGGAACAACAGATAGAAATAGTTATTCTTTTTTACAAATAAAGTCCATGCTTTCTTTAATATGCACCCCCATAATGCAACAACCCATAATACTCCAAAAAGGCCATACGAATACAGGATTGAAAAGATGCCTCCGTCTGCAAAAGCAAATACGCCCCAATTTATATGGACTCTATATGGCGTAGAAGCATATTCATATGCCATTGGCGAAGATACCCATCCAGCACCAAACAGCCATTTGGTTTCTGCATTTTCGAGAATAAAGTCGATCAAATAGTGTCGTACATCTAACGACGTATCTCCATTCAACAAGTATTCTATACTTTGCTGTAAAAATGGAGTATTCAGGTATACGATGTATGCTCCAATACATGCAACTAAAAACACTCCAATTTTCTTATATGAAACATTCTTCCACAACATAAAGCCAACCACTGTGGAAATCAATATTCCCATAAGCGTTGATCTAAACTGTTGTACAAACATCGCTTCAAACAGAACAGCAATCATCACAATAAGCGAAGCGACTCGCTTCTTTTTATTCAAGAAAAGATTCAATGCCCAAAAATATGCGAACACCATAAGAACAATAGGGAAATAGAATCTAATCGATCCCAATCTTTTTGTCATAGGTGCATATGTAAAAATTGTATCCGATTTAATGTATTGTGCGATTCCTATCATTAACTGAATTATCGCAATCATGATAAAGCTACGCAAGATTTTAACATATGCCTTATCACTTCGATTTAATACATATTGAAAGACAAAATAAGCAAAACCATATATCCACCACTGCATCTGCCGACGAAACGAAGTGATCAAACTTGCGTCACGATACAAAACAACCTCAACCGCAGCAGCAAGAAGTGAAAGTACAAATGGTGAAAGCATTAGTAGCGTAAAACCGCTTTTTTCAATTTTTAGACCATTTCCAACACAAATAGCATATCCCGCCAGCAACGCCAACATGATATACGCCATCAAATTGTAATTGTTGTTAACTGGAACCAAATATAATATATTCTGTCCTAAGACGTAAACCACCACAAGCAATGCTATTATTATATCTGGTTTATGAACTTTAACTTTCATGACTTTCCTCAGATAAATTCTTCAGCCTCGAATCAAAGGCGTTTCTATCGTATTTTCCAAATGTATACGCCGAAATTCCCTTTAGAATCACATTGACTTTTGGCATTCGATATTTAATGTTGGGTTTCACCAAAATACGAACACATTCCTTCAAGCCTTCTCGACGGAATCGAGCAGCAGAACTTTTCGATTCGTAAGTTTCCTTGTTAATCAGCATATTTCGATAAAAATAGAAATACATCTTGATTCTATTTTTGTTTTCTTCATCACGGATTGAAAGATTCTTCACATTGAATCGTTTGTGAAGAACGCTACTCTGTGCCGTAAAATATGCAGGCCCATAGTATTTTGTTAATCGTAAAGTATATTCAGTATCATCGCCCCAGATGAAATACCAGTCCAACGGCAAGCCAATAGACTTTACTGCCACCGTGTTAATCAGCAGCGAAACAAACGTAGCCGATTTGATTTTGATCATCTGTTTATCAAGATTAAAATACCAGTCTGCATATCCATTTTTCGTTGCCGAAGTATCCACAACGGGAAGGTTCATCGGTTCTCCTTCCGGGCCAAAGACAGTGCTTGCAAAGAAACTTGCTTTTGCTCCAATTTGACTTGCAGAGTCACACAAACCTTCCAGCGTATGCGAATTCGGAATCGTATCATCATCCATCAGCCAAATGTAATCACATTCGGAATATGTTTGTTTGATTCCCTCATAAAAACCGCCCGCACCACCAGTATTCTTTTCCATTTTTACATATCGAAAAATCTGGTTGTCAAACACTCCACCTTTGGAGAACAATTCTCCCGTTCCATCCGTACTGGCATTGTCAATAACAACAATCTTATCCGGCATTCTGGACTGTGCCAGTATTGCATTTAAGCACTCTATCAGAAGTGCTTTTCTATTATAAGTAACTACCAAAGCATATACTGTCATTCAATTCTTACCTTTCAATTATTTTATCCTCATTGTCTAAAATCATTTTCTTTCTCTCATCATAAGACGCTTGTTTGCCATCAATCTTAAAATTAAAGCCATGCGATATATTCTTTTGATAAAAGTTATCTAATGTAGTTATTTTTCTAGCAGGGTTGCCGCACCATACCCCCCCCACATCAAGAATGCTCTTTGTAACGACACTTCCAGATCCAATAATTGTATTATCGGCAATGCTAACACCGTACATAACAATGCTTCCCATTCCTATGAACACGTTATCACCAATTCTAATTTTCCCAACAACATCTGTAAACGCAGAGTTTTCGCATTTACAGATAGAATTATCATGGGTCACAAATCGCGTTCCGCTTGAAATCGTGACATTATTTCCAATCGAAATCAAATATGGCTCACTCGTCATAGGGTCATTAAACAGCCTTGCATTTTCTCCAATTTTCATACCCTTTGAACGAAGCATCTCTATTTTTAGAGGCATCGTATCTTTGTGAAGCGCTTTATATAGTTTTGTTAAAATTTTATATTTCAGTTTATTCATGCGTTCACCTTTCCGCTTCTTCCTAAAATCGTTCTCGCAAAAAGTTTTCCCGTTCGCAAAACTGTATATCCCGGTCTTTTCGCAAACGCTTTACTAGTAAACTGGAAGAATCTATTATACTTATGCTCATTGAACGCTGTTGACTGCAAATTCAAGTAATGCTCTGCATAAATGTATGCCTGTTCTGACTTACTCAGTTTTGCAATATCATCCTTGTATTTTTCCAAATACTGAACTTTTGTTTTGTAAAAGACTTCCGTTTTTTGTCGGTTCGCGCCTATTTCATTCTTGACCAGTAAAATGTCTGGTATTGCAATCAAACTGTACTTTCTAAAATAACGCACCAAAAATTCATAGTCCTGATGTCTGCGGAATGATGTATCAAATCCATTCAGTTCACGGACAACATCGGCTCTCATAAACAAGTTAGAGCCAGAGGACAAAGGGAATCCTGCTGCCAGCGTTTGCGCAATAAAATTGCCGCTTTTGATTTCTGTACGCCGACGAATCGTTTTCCCGTCTTGCGTAATTTCACATCCAGTATAAACACCTGCATAGTTCGAGTCGCTGCACTCCGAAAGAGCTTTTACACAGCGTTCTAACCTTTCAGGCGCATATTCGTCGTCACTGTCCAAAAAGGCAATATAATCACCCGTTGCAGCCGCAATACCTGTATTTCGCGCAGCAGAACCGTTCATGTTATGCTCATGCTTGATATAGCGAATCCGCTTATCCGCTGCATATTGCTCCATAAGCGTTTCCGTTTGCTTGCGCCCCTCGGTTTCAGGGTTATTGTCGTCTACAATAATCAATTCCCATTCCGGGTATGTTTGGTTCTGGACGCTTCGGATGCTTCGACCCAGAAGCTCCGGCTTGCCATAAGTCGGCATAATCACAGATACTTTTTCCATTCCATACCTCATCCACTCAATGATTTTTCTTTATCTTTTTCAGCATCTGCCATGTTCCCATAACAAGTTTGCTGTGTTTGATTCTCACTTTAATTGCATTTTTTCTGTTCTTACGAATAAATTCATCCAAATATTCTTCTCTGAATTTCGGATCAATCGCATCATAATACTTCCACCAATAAGATGCCATTGGAAAACTTCTGCTCAACCACGGTTTCTGCGGCTGCGCATAGTGAACGATTGCCGGACTTTTATATGCCGAATTTATTACTTCAATCTCACTTTTAGTCAAATTTCTTTCACTATCAGGAGTTAGACCATTCAAGGGACAAACATTATATTTTCTGTCTGCAAACTGAATATGTTCAAAACAGACTGCATTCAAAATATCCTGATCCTGATACGGATACTTCATTGGAACTCTATCCATAAATGCTTTCACAAGGTCGTAGTCTCTCATTGCTTTCAAATTGAAAACCAAAACACCAGCATTTACATAAGTATCTATGGTATTTATACCCAGTTTCCTGCTATGTACAAGTCGTTCTTGTCCTTTCAAACTCGACAACGCTGGATTTCCGGCAACAACACCCGTCAACCACACATCCTGTTTTTGAGCATCGTAAATTTCCGACACATCACCTACAACAATAATATCCGAATCCAAGTACAAACACTTATCATATTGTGGTAGGAGTTCCGGCAATAGCAGTCTATAATAAGTTGCAGGGGTTATATAAGAAATCTGCATCTCAACATTTTGAAATGCGTTTTTCATATTAAGAAAATTAACTTTGCAGTTGTCGCGGACTTCTTCCAGTTTTGAAAGTACATTCTTCCCTTTTTCCGGCATACTATCGGGAATCATAACATAAATATCAAAGTTCCATTCTAATTTAGCATTTTTCAGCATTGAATATGCTGCCACATAAGTTGGAACTACATAATTTTCATCTGTTGCAAAGACAACTGGTATATTTTTTTCGCTCATTTACTTGTCCTCATCGGAAGTTCAATCCAACTGCCGAATTTGTAATCCCACTCTTCCGGCTCAAACGGCATCAATCCGCTCCAATGGAAAAATGTCATCTCGCCAAAAAGAATTTTTCCATTGACATTGTACAAATCTACCCGCACTTCTGGCATTCCCTTTGAAAGTATGCCCGCAATGCGAAGCATCTCGTCGAAATTCGTCGGCTTCTTTATCTCTTTATCAGCATTAGGATGACCATTGGTAAAGGGCAAATGGTGAAACTCTGTGTCAAAGAAATCAAATTTAGTATCTGTTCCACGATCAGTTGCAATAAACATTGCTTTCGGCTTGCCATCAAAGCAGAAAATCTTATAGTCTTTTAATTCGTAGCCAGATTCGTCCACCGTATATTCCTCTGCGATAATTCTAGGCTTGACATCTTTATACGGCCACTCTCTATGATTGAGAAAGTAATTTCTTTTAAGACAATGTTCAATTTTCTTTCGTGCCTGTTTTAAGTCCAATGTTGATTTATCTTTGCAAATAATCAAACCACCAGAATCATGTGTACACTTCAAAACAAATTGATTGGGAAGTTTGTCAAAGTCAATTTCGTCAAAGTGATTCCATACACCAAGACATGGAATCAGGTGTTCCCTTCCAATTCGTTCTTCAATAAACTTCCGTACTTCATATTTATCGACAAGTTGGGTGTAAAGAGGATTTCTGTCATAAATCTTCAGCCATTGCAACTTTTCACTATATGTTTGAGGATTATCGAAGTTACACTCTTTACCCATCAGATACTTAAATAAAATTTTGAGATATTTTTTATCAGCTTCAGGACTACCTTGCAGAATATGTCCCAAAGCATAAATGCTATATAATTTCCACTCAGAAAGTTTCATTTTATTTTCCGCCCTTATCCATCAATTTCAAATACAAATTTTGATACCGTTTACTCATACCCTCTGCCGTAAAATTTTCCATAACGGCGGTATAACTTCTCTCGCCCATTTCAGGCAAATTCTCATCCACCATCTGATCCATCAAGGCTGAAAGCTGCTCCACATTTCCAAGTTTATAGGAATGGCCACACTGAGGGTCTGCTTCCAAAACCTCCATGTGCTGCGGAATGTCCGATAAAAGTACAGGTAGCCCGCAAGCCATCGCTTCCAAAACACCATTAGGCAGTCCTTCGGATTTACTTGTTGCCAAGTAAACATCAGAAGCATGGAGATATTCATTTACGTTGGACACCTTACCCCGGAACAAAATATTTGTATTCTTAGAAAACTCGTCTTTCAGTGCTTCAAAATTCGTTCCATCACCAAGCAGAAGTAAAACTGCATCTGCATTTTTCTTCATTGCCAAAAATGCGGTAATTGCTTCCCTTTGATTTTTTCTGTCGATAAATCCACCGCTATACACATAGATGACTTTTCCTAACGGCAAATCAAGTTTTCTCCGCACGTCATCTATTTCGTCACAGTTTCTTTTTGTATATTGGCTCACATCCACGCCGTTGCGGATATACGGAATCTCCATATTCTGACGGCTTCTATACATTTTTGTCAAACTTTCGGAACACGTCACGAAAGGTTCGCCTGCTGCCATACGTTTCTTAATCAAATTCAAATCGAGAAAAGCCATAACTGTTCCGGGAATTTTCCCATAGTAGTCAGGATAATCCTCATAACAATAATTTCTGAGCGTAACAAAGTGAATTGCTTTCTTATAGCCGAGCGTCATTCTGTACGGCGGCATACCGACACCCTGCACAATATCCGGCTGCAACTGCTCTAAAAGTTGTCCAACCTCTTTCTTTCCAAAGAGAACAGACTTTTTCTTGCTCATGTTTGCAGACAGTACGGGGATACCCAGCTTTTTATACTCATCAATCATTGAATTGTCTGCATCTTCCGGCCACACAGTTACCAAACTAGGCTCAAAGACCTCTTTGTCCATATTGCGAATAATATTCAGTGTCTGTTTGATTGGGCCATTCTTTTTACAATTTGTTTCTACAAAGGTAACTTTGATTTTTCTCATTATGTTCGTTGCCTTTCTTTATTTGTTAAACAACTCATCTACGATTGACTCCAAGCCCTCATTGAATTTTGCATTGTTGCTGCTAATCCCATGACCCATGCCTGCTACAATCCGATCGTAATTGGTTATAACATCTCCAAGGGTTTCAATATCTTCTACTTCAATAATCGTTCCCATCCGTTTTGCGACATTTCGTGCAAATTCCACCTGATGGTCATTAACGTGTTCATTGAACTGATGCTGCCGTGGCACAACAATAGGTGTTTTTCCAATCTGAAGCGGCATAATAAAACTTGCTGGGCCACCGTGGGTGATTACAATGCGCGCATCTGCTACATTCTTAATCATTTGCTGGTACGGAATCAACTTGCTCCACTGGCAATATTTTGGTTCGTATGTACTGAAACCCGTCTGAATAATGACATCTTCGGTTATAACGCCATCTTTTTTTAATTCATCCACCTTTTGAATCAACCGATTAAATGGTTGCTCATGTGTTCCCACTGTCACAAAAATCATGTTGGCTTTCTCCCCCCCTACTATCTTAGAATATACTTCCGAGATTTACTGCTTTGGGGTAAACCTTCTTCTGCTCATCCCATTGAACGACAAATTTATCAGCAATAGGGTAAACCATCTTTCCAGTCATAGTTGGTTTATCAATACGATCAAACACCTCGATGTATACCACTTTTGCTCCCATCATTTTTCCGATATAGAAAAACGGAACGGCTACTGCTGCACCACAGGAAACAATCAAATCCGGCTTTTCCTTATGCAGAACATCCCATGCAATTTTGGTGTTTTTTACCAATGCTTTCAAACTACGATTTGTCGGGTAATAGCACGGATAAACTTTTTCTCCCTCAAGCAGACTACGCGCATCCTCTTTATCAAACGTAACCCAAAACCGCTCTTTATCCTTCCAAAACGGTTTCAACATATATAAGTGCGTCAAGTGTCCGCCTGACGATCCCACTAAACATACTTTCATCTTCGTACTCCTGCTAATTAGTCACGGCGGAAAATATCGCGCGTATAAACCTTATCCTTCACATCATCCAGACACTTATCATAGCGGTTTGCAATGATTGCCTGACTCTGCTTTTTGAACTCATCCAAGTCATTCACAACAAGACTGCCAAAGAATTTCTCGCCATCTTTCAGGGTCGGCTCATAAATGATGACCGTTGCACCTTTGGCCTTAATACGCTTCATAACGCCCTGAATAGAACTCTGCCGGAAGTTATCACTGTTGCTCTTCATCGTCAACCGGTAAACGCCAACCACAACTTCCTTTTCCTTGCTCTCATCCCAGCTATCGTTTGCTTCATAAGCACCAGCAATTTCAAGCACACGATCTGCAATAAAGTCCTTACGGGTACGGTTCGATTCCACGATTGCTTCAATCAAATTTTCCGGTACATCGGCGTAATTTGCGAGCAGCTGTTTAGTGTCCTTGGGCAGGCAGTACCCGCCGTAACCGAAGCTGGGGTTATTGTAATGAGTGCCAATGCGCGGATCAAGGCAGACACCGTTGATAATCTGCTGAGTGTTCAGCCCCTTCATCTCTGCATAGGTATCCAGCTCATTGAAATAGCTGACGCGCAAAGCCAGATAAGTATTAGCAAACAACTTAACTGCTTCTGCCTCGGTAAAGCCCATGAACAAGGTATCAATGTTTTCCTTGATTGCACCTTCCTGAAGCAATTCAGCAAAAGTGTGTGCAGCTTTTACCAGACGAGCATTATCTACATCCGTGCCAACGATAATACGGCTCGGATACAGGTTGTCATACAGTGCCTTGCTCTCACGCAGGAACTCCGGGCTGAAGATAATGTTGTCGCAGTGATATTTTTCACGGACGCTCGCGGTGAAGCCAACAGGAATCGTAGACTTGATTACCATAATTGCTTCCGGGTTATACTCAATCACCAGTTTGATAACCGCTTCAACCGCAGAAGTATCAAAGAAATTCTTCTTGCTGTCATAATTGGTCGGAGCCGCAATCACAACAAAATCAGCATCAGAATATGCTTCTTTTGCATCCAGTGTTGCAGTTAAATCCAATTCTTTTTCTGCCAGATACTTTTCAATGTATTCGTCCTGAATCGGAGACTTTTTTCTGTTAATAAGTTCAACTTTTTCCGGCACAATATCCACGGCCATAACCTTATGATGCTGGCTCAGCAGTGTTGCAATAGAAAGTCCAACGTAGCCAGTTCCGGCCACAGCAATTTTCAAATCCTTAAAATCTCTCATAATTACTTTCTCCTCTCTCTTTGTGTTTTTATTTTGAAAACACACTTTTTACATACTCGTAGCTGTTAATATCGCCAATGTCATACCGCTTTCCCGGCATGAGATAAGCGTGCATCGGTGTCTGCTTGCTCAACCAAGCTGCAAAGCTGCCCGGTGCGTCATAGCCGCAACCATTGTCCAACGCTTCCTGAATCCGCTTTACATCACAGGCACTGTAGCAATAGAACGGCGGCACAGCAAGATTTCCTTTTGGCTCTTTCGGCTTTTCCTCGTAGCTGGTAATCAGGTCATTCCCGTCCAGTGTGATAATTGCCGTTTTCTGCTGCTTTTTCAATTCATTTTCCTCATGGCACATGACGCAAGAGGTATTCTTCTCCTTGGCAAACTTCACAAATTTGGAAAGGCTGAAATCCAACACATTATCACCAGCCATAACCAGAAGATCATCGACCAGATTCAGCTTTTCTACTGCCATCTGAATATCTTTGACAGCCCCTAGACGAGTTTCATTGGTACTTGTACCATCGTCAATCACCGTAATCTCATAAGGCCGCGTTTTGACCTTCTCGTTCTTCCAGTTCACAAAATGCTGTGCGAACTTATGATTGGAAATCACCACAAATTCGTCAATGTCAGTGGTATCCACCAAATCATCCACCAACCAATCAAGGATGGATTTCTCGCCCACTTTAAGAAGCGGCTTCGGAAAATTCTCCGTCAGCGGATAAAGCCGTGTAGCGTAGCCCGCTGCTAAAATCAAACATTTCATCTATGTATTCTCCTTACAGTTCCACTCCATCGGCACTCTCGCACAGATGGAAACTATACTTTCCTTTCAACGCCGGAAATGCTTTCAAATACTCAGAGCTTACTTTGGCCTCAATATCTTCGGCCTTGTCCGGGGCGATCAGTGCCATACAGCAGCCCTTGAAACCCGCACCAGAAAAGCGGCCACCGTAGATGCCATCAGTATCAACCATGATCTCATACAGCTTTTTCAGTTCATCGCAGCCACACTCATAGCTGTAAATAGAGGATTTTCCGCTTTCAAAAACAAGCTGCCCGTAACCATCTAAATCACCTTTGCGCCACAATTCTGCACCCTTTTCGGCACGAGCAAACTCACTGTAATAATGTTCTGCACGTCTGCGCCACAACTCCGGCAAACGATCTTTATAGGCTTCAAAGACCTCATACGGCACATCGCGCAGCCGGGTGTTTGCAAAAGTGTCGTAGTCCATCCCTGCATAGCCCATCAGTGCATAGGCCGCTGCCTTGCACTCGTCCTGCCGCAGATTGTACTTGGAGTTTTTCAAAGAACGCTCCAAGCCAGAGAAGAAGATTGCCACCTTATAAGGCTTCATTTTCTCACTGGTGGGGATCAGTTCATAGCTATCGTCTTTCGTGTCAAGGTACAGCAGGTGATTCTTCTTGGAAAGCACTTCGCAGCTTTGATCGAGTTTGCCGCAAGAAACACCGACATACTGGTTTTCTGCTGCCTTTGCCGTGAGAATCATCTCCATCGGTTCAAGATGGATGCCATTCACTTTGCACAGTGCGGATAAGAAACAAATAATGACCGATGCAGACGAGGACAAGCCGCCAATCGGCAGACTGCCTTCGATGATGCCCGACAGACCAACTTTCAATCGGTACTTCTCGCCCAGCATCTTAGCTGCACCACGCAGATGGTCTGCCCAGTCGCCCTGCTTTTCATCCGGCACCGCACTTACAAAGAACTGAGCGCGTTTCGGAAAATTTAACGACTGCAATTCCACAACACCGTTCTGCTTCGGATGGTAGGCCATGTGAATTCCTTTGTCGATTGCCAGACCGTTGATTTTTCCATACTGATGGTCGATATGCGCACCCAGCGGACTGATACGGTACGGGCAGAACGCCACATCAAACGGCTCCTGATGATATAATTCCTTGTAAACCTCAACACACTTCATGGATTCGTTTTCCTATTCTTCTTGTTTATTTGTAAAACTTTGCGTACCACTCAGCGAACTTCCGCAGACCCTCGCGCAAACTAGTAGAGGGTTTATATCCGAAGTCACGCTCCAGTGCGCTCGTGTCTGCATAGGTCACAGGTACATCACCCGGCTGCATCGGAACCAGTTTCTTGTGTGCGTCAAAGTCGTAATCTTCCGGCAGGACACCAGCACGAATCAGTTCTTCCTGCAAAATCTGTACGAAGTCTAGCAGATTTTCCGGGTTCTGATTACCAATGTTATAAACTGCATACGGAGGAACAGGCAGACCATCTTCGCCGTTCTTGCGCTCCGGCGCACCCTGCATTACGCGGACAACGCCCTCGACAATATCATCCACATAAGTAAAGTCACGCTTGCAGTTTCCGTAGTTGAAAATCTGAATCGTTTCACCTTTCAGCAGCTTGTTGGTAAAGCCGAAGTACGCCATATCCGGGCGACCAGCAGGGCCATATACCGTGAAGAAGCGCAGACCCGTGGAAGGAATGTTGTACAGTTTAGAATAGGCATGGGCCATCAGCTCATTGGATTTCTTAGTGGCCGCATACAGCGATACCGGGTTATCCACCTTGTCATCCGTGCTATAAGGCACTTTTTTATTGCTACCATACACGGAAGAACTGGACGCATAGACCAAATGCTCTACCGGGGTATGCCCCTCATCGTAAGAATGGCGGCAGGCTTCCAGAATGTTATAGAAGCCAATCAAGTTTGCTTCCACATAGGCATCAGGGTTCGTAATGGAATAGCGGACACCCGCCTGCGCACCGAGGTTCACTACGATTTCCGGCTTATACTGCTCAAAGATAGATTCGATCACAGTCTTGTCTGCCAGATTGCCTTTTACGAAACTGAAATTTTCAAACTGTTCCAGTTCGTTCAAACGGGCTTCTTTCAGGCGCACATCATAGTAGTGGTTCATGTTATCCAAACCCACGACCTTCACACCCTCCACTGTGGAGAGCAGCCGCCTTGCAAGGTTCGAGCCGATAAATCCGGCCACACCTGTGATGAAAACACTCTTGTTTTTCAGATCAATTTTAGTTTTATTTTCCATCATAATTTTTCTTATCCTCCCTTGTTGAATCCCCTGCTTATTTCATTGCACGACAACAAGCCTGTATACAGATTGCGGTAACAATCTATACGCAGGCTTGTCCTCGTACCTCCTTATTCTGTTTTCTGCTCTATCAGCTTTCGCTGTGGTGGGTTAAGTATAGAGCGCAACCAGAAGCCATTAACCCCCGAAATCACGCCGGAACGCAACGCACCATGGTAAACAGAAACAAGTTAAGGTAAAAAAGGTCAAGCCGCGCAAACCCGCATGAAATCAGGATTTTTTCTGGTTACTGACATTATTTCACAGGTTCCATGGACGGTAACTACAACTCTTTTACCAAACATCTTCGGCAGCCATGTAAAGAAGACCGGCCCCTCTGCATCGGGTACTCAACAACAGTTTTACGAAGTAGGTGATAAACTCATGGATTCTCATTGTTTTCTCTTGTTTTTCGCCATCTCCTCAAAACTTCTGAAAAAGCTGTGCCAATTTTGTGCCGCAGGGGCCAAAAGTTCGGCGTTTTAGTTCATATATAGTTCATATAGCTGTAAAACACGACCGGTTTTAGTGCCCCATATAGTGTGCAAAACAGGTTCTTTTTGATGATGCTACGTCAGTATGGTTTATCGGCCACACATTTCCCTCTTCCTTATCTCCAACAGCACTCCGGTCAAAATCACCAGCGAGCAAAGCAGGGTCAGCCACCAGTTTTCGGTAAAGCCGGCGATCAGGTAGCCAACAGCACACACGGCAATGACCACAAAGGCGTACTGCATCTGGGTTTGCACATGGTTGATATGGTTGGACTGGGCACCGGAGCTGGACATGATGGTAGTATCAGAAATAGGCGAAATATGGTCACCGCAGACAGCACCAGCCAGGACAGCCGCTACAGAAATGATCATCATGGTCGGGTCCAGTTCAGCAAACATGTTGACCACGATGGGCACAAAAATAGCAAAGGTGCCCCAGCTGGTGCCGGAAGAAAAGGCAATAAAAATTGCAATGCAGAAGATGACCAGCGGCACAAAGTTCATCAGGCTGGAATTCAGATTGATGGCCGAACGTACAAAGGTACCGATACCCAGGGCGTCCGTCATACCTTTCAGAGTCCAGGCCAGCACTAAAATCAGGATGGCGGGCATCATAAGCTTGCCACCTTCGGGAACGGAATTCATAAAATCCTTGAAGCCGATGACACGGCGCGGCAGATACAGAAGCAGCAGGAATCCCACTGTGACCAAACCGGCAAACACCAACGCTTCCGAAGAAGAACAGTTGGCAAAGTCCTCCACCAGATTCTGGCCGCCGTTCAGGTGGCCGGTCCAGATCATAGCTGCGATTGCCGTTGCAATCATGACGACCATGGGCGCAATCAGATCGATGACCTTGCCTTTGGCGTATTTGCCGCCCTCGGTCGGGTCTTTTGTTTCCTGGTTCTGGAACTCTTCCCCGCCGGAGGTGAACAGATCACCTTTGGCCGCGTTCTCTTCATGCTTTTTCATCAGGCCGAAATCGAAGCCTACAATGGAGGTGAAGAACACCATATACAGGGTTAAAATTGCATAGAGGTTGAACGGAATGGTTTTAACGAACATCTCAAAACCGGACATGGAGCTGCCCGCCGGAACGTAAGAGTTGACGGCTGCCGCCCAGGAAGAAATCGGCGCAATGATGCAGACTGGCGCAGCGGTTGCATCAATGATATACGCCAGCTTGGCGCGGGAAACCTTGTACTTATCTGTGACAGGGCGCATGACAGAGCCAACCGTCAGGCAGTTGAAGTAGTCATCCACAAAAATCAGCGCACCGAGCAGAGAGGTCGTTACCAAAGCGGAGCGCTTACTTTTCAGGTGGCCGGAGGCCCACTCACCGTAAGCGCGGGTGCCGCCGGATTCCTGCATGAGCATAACGATCATGCCCAAAAGGATCATGAACATCAGAATGGAAAAATCCACACTATCGATCATTGTGTTAAACAGCGTATCAAACGCAATCCACGGGTGGAATTCTGCCGCCAACAGTGCGCCAAGGGCACACCCCGCAAACAATGACAAATACACTTCTTTGGTCAGCAGTGCCAGCGCAATCGCCACAACGGGCGGCATCAGTGACCACCATGTTCCTACAAACATCCTTTATTCTTCCGTTCCTCTTTTGATCTAATCAAAGTTATTCTAACATATTGTCCATGCCGATTCAATACGTAAAAAATAATATATCCTAGGGCAATACCGCACAATTCTAAGTGCCGATACGGCGAGCGAGGTGCGGCAGCTGCTAAGCCAAAAGCGCAGATAATACTTTGTGTATTATCGAGCATTTTGGCAACGCAGATGCCGTGCCGCAGCCGCCGGAGTGGTGCTTAAGCCGTAAGGCGGGAATTGTGCGGTATTGCCCTAGATAACGTTGTTTATTTTTCCCCTTCTCATTCTCTTTCTTTTGACGCAAGCTGCACCTAAGAATCAGATTTTTTTGCCAGAAATCGATATTTTTTGGTGTATGCCAATACCATCTTGCTGCACTCTATGCTATAATAAAGTTAAATGCCATATAAAAATTGGCCACTACCGCCATTTTTGTCCTATTTTGTTATTTGCTATGCCCAACATCCCGGACCGGACTACAAACGTTCCCCAGAAATCCGCGCCGCAAAGTCAAAAAAGGAGGGCCCACCATGTTCGTCCAGAAAGTACCGCATATCAAGGACCAGTTTTTGACGCAGGAACGCGCCAGCATGGAGCTGGAAAGCGGTCAGATTGCCGTGGGTTGGTATACCAACGAGCAGGACAGCCAGTCTGTTGTACACTCTCACCCGTATTATGAGCTTGTACTGCCCCTGGTGGGCAGCAACGTGCGCTATTCTGTGGACGGCAACATTTATGATATAAACCTGGGGGAAATGATCATCTTCCCTGCCCGGTGCTACCATGCGGGCATGTTCAATATCACGGATAAGATTTCTGAACGTCTGATTGCCCAGATCAACGCCGAGCTATGGCAGGAAGCCCTGCTGGCCAGCGGGCTGGTTGCCCCCACCTGGCTGGGGCAGCTGGTGATCCTGGATGCAGACGCCGTCACCGCATGGGATCTACGCGGCTTATTTGAGCGGATGGCCCAGACCGCTTACTTACACGGCAGCACCCAGCACATGGTGCAGCGGTGCGAGCTGGTGGAGCTTTTGCTGCTGATGGACCAGATTGTGGCCGAGCGCCGCGCGGCACCGCCCAGCGCTACAAGTGCCCTGGTTGCCAAGGCCGTTGCTTTTTTGCAGGCCAATTATACCGACCCGAACCTAACCGTTGGCAGCCTTGCCAAATATACATACACCAGCCGGGAGCATTTGTCCCGCGCGTTCAAAACCTACACGATGGAAAGTGTACACGGCTATTTGACCAACCTGCGCATGCAGCATTGCCGCCGTGCCATTGCAGCCGGCGCCAGCGTGCTGGATGCCTGCAACGCCAGCGGTTTTACCAATTACACCAGTTTTTTGAAAACTTTCCGCAGTTTATACGGCATTACGCCGTCCGAATATCGCAACCAGCTGCGGCGTACGCCGGAGCGGGTTCACTCTACCCCATAAACAATGTAAGCCGCCCGATATCAAGTCTTGGACAACTTTTTTCCCAAATAAATTTGAAAAAGGCACAAAAACAGGCTCATCAAAGCCAAAGCAGTTTTCAATCTGTCCTTGGCTTTGATGAACCTTTATTCAAAAGAAAAGAGCCATCTCAGTTCACTGCCTTTCTATAAAACCCAAAAGGCCGGGCGCTTTATTGCAGCGTCCGGCCCGAAATTGTTTATTGGGTGCGGCTGGGGCAAACCTGCCCAGCCGGTTTACAGGGTAACTTTTTTAGGTTCAACAAACGGAACAACGTGTGCCACTGCCTCCTGCAGGGTAAGGGGAGACTGGTTGTTATCCAGGTCGATCAGCTTATACTTGCGGTTGCCCATGCCAAGCTCCTGCATGTAAGAAAGCTGGCGCAGGCCATGGCGGGTCTTGATGCGCTCCACCAGGTCGTGGTGATCTTCCTCCTTCATGGCATAGATCAGGTCCACACTGGCCTGGTCAATGGCGCAGATATCCAAAGATGCCAGGATGCCCACGTTGGGGGTAACGACCGGTGCCGCGCTGACGCCCTCGCAGTCGCAGGAGACAGACATGTTGCGCATGACGTTGATGAAGGAGATATGATCCTTAAAGTAATCCACCGTTGCCTTGGCAGATTCCGAGATGCGTTCCATCAGCTCTTCCTCGCTGATGGACCACATGTTGTCAGAGCCGACAGCGGTGTGGATCTCGACCTTGCCGATGCGGCCATCGGCGCAGCCAATGCCAATGTTCTTGTTGGAACCGCCAAAGCCGCCCATCGTGTGGCCCTTAAAGTGGGTCAGCACCAGCATGGAATCATAGTTCAGCTGGTGGGAGCCAACGTGCATTTCGGTAAACCACTTGCCGTCCTTTACCGGCAGGGCTGCCACGCCGTCCTCGTCCATAATATCCACCGGGCAGAACGTCCAGCCGTTTATTTTCAGGGTTTCGCGGTGCTGTGCGGTGGTGTAGCGGTCGCCCTCGTAATAGGTATTGGTTTCCACAATGGTGCTGTTGGGGATCTGTTCCATCAGGCTCTTGACCCAGGGACGCGGGATGATGTTGGGGCCGTTCTGCTCGCCGGTGTGCAGCTTAACAGCCACCTTGCCGGTCAGGTTGCCCTGAATGGCGGCATATGCCTTTTTCAGGCCCTCTGCCGAAAGATCACGGGTAAAAAACACAACGGATTCACCGCCGGTGCGCTCTGCATATGGCTGGTAATGCTCGCCGCCAATGCCTGCTTTAACTTCACTCATGGAAAAATTCTCCTCGCTTCAGTAGGCAACGCCGTATCATTCCCGCTTTGCACTCAGAATGATACGGGATTGCTTTTATTGTATCGTTTTCTGTATGTTTTTGCAATATTCAATGTTTGAAATTGCATGGTCAATATATTTTCGACATGCTTAATATTCAACATGCTTCGCATATTCGCTCTTCTGCTGGTTTACTTTTTCACATCTTTTGCTCGCCCTTACTTTGTGCTTGCTCAACTCTTAATTCACATTTTTTGGGCACAAACAGCTTTATGCAGTCGGTTCCTTCCAATTTCAACAGCTGGATTTTCCGCTCAACACCACCCGCATAACCGATCAGGCTGCCGCTGGCACCCACCACACGGTGGCACGGGATGATGAGCGAAATGGGGTTATGTCCCACGGCTCCGCCCACCGCCTGGGCGGACAGGCGCGCCGTGCCATGCTTTGCCGCAAGCCGGGCGGCCAGCGCGCCGTATGTTGTCGTTTGCCCGTATGGGATTTGCAGCAGCAGCGCCCACACTTCCTTCCGGAAGTCTGACCCGATGGGGTGCAGCGGCGGCATAAAATCCGGCATTTTTCCGCTGAAATACACATCCAGCCAGCGCTTTGCTTCGGTCAAGGGCGGGGTTTCGCGCTCGGTGCTCTGCGGGGCCAGGCCCGCCGCATAATACTTTGCGCGGTCAAACCACAAGCCGGTCAGGCCCACTTCATCCGCTGCCAGCAGAATTTCCCCCAAGGGGGACTGATAATGCGCGGTGAACATCATAGCATCTACCCCTTCTGTTGTACTTTTGATGTTTTCTCCGTGTGGGAACCAGCGGGTGCTGCCTTTTGGGCCGGGGCTTTCTTTTTGGGGGCATAATCCTTCAACCCCGGCACCGCGCCGCCCGCGGCGGCCCACAGGTAAAGGCTCGCCACGCTGCAATAAGGGCTGAACCGCCTGCGGTACTTTTCAAACAGTTTGCGGTCAATTTTACGGTGATGGTACACCATGCGCAGCCCGCGCTGGATGGCAAGGTCATCATAGCTGAACACATCGGGCCTCTGCATGCAGAAAAGCAAAATCATCTCCGCTGTCCACACGCCAATGCCTTTCAGGGCACTTAACTCCCGGATCACTTTCTCATCCGGCTTCTGCCAGATGCCCTCCAAATCAAACTCACCGTTCTGGATCTTTCGTGCAAAGTCCGTGATGTACTCTGCCTTGCGGCAGCTGATGCCAAGCAACTGTAATTGCTCGTTCCCTGCTTCCAGAATATGCTCGGCATCCACCGTGCCAAGGGCACCCCGCATACGCTGCCAGATGGTAGCCTGCGCCTTGGTGGAAATCTGCTGCCCCACAATATGGTGCACCACCGCAGAAAACAGGTCTGTATCCACCTCGCGATTCACCCGGCCCACCTGGGCAATCACCGCCCCAAGTTTTTCATCTTTGCCGCTCAGGTATTCCGTTTCTTCCTGCCCGTATTGAAAGTACATGGTCTTTCCCTTCCTGTGTTCTTTTCGTGTTCTGTGTGTTGGTTTCTGCGTTTATCCTGCCATCATTATACCATGCTTTGCGCGGTTTGGGCATCGGTGGCGAAAGCGTATTTTTTTATGGCAATACCGCATAATTCTAAGTGCCGATACGGCGAGCGAGGTGCGGCA
>ENA-OYYT01000301-OYYT01000301.1-human-gut-metagenome-genome-assembly--contig:-NODE-301-length-25684-cov-21.600804_pt1 | contig 25684 bp, 16 predicted proteins | sample MGYA00243251_ERZ653453 | MGnify/ENA primary metagenome ERZ653453 (study PRJEB26926, sample SAMN06165174) | human gut metagenome | biome: ENVO:00009003; feature: ENVO:2100002; material: ENVO:00002003...
GAACTCTATCAAATATTTTTAACTTTTTTCGGATTCTAAAGTGTCAAACTACCGATTGAGCACAATAGATTCGGCTATGGCGTTATCCGGCAGATTACCGGAACCGGGATGGACTTGAAAGCCAAGATATTGTTCGATTCTTTCGGTGAAAAAATATTACTGCTTAAATATGCTAAAATTCGTGTAGATAAAACAATTAAATAAAAAGTGTTATATTTGCAGCGAAGTTTTTCATAGTTTAAGTTTAGGTTAAGTAGCGGGGCAAGTCGCAGCGATTGCGGCGGCCCCGTGAATTTTTGTATAAAATCGTGGGTTTTTACCGATGGAAAAAACCGGTAATCTAATGAATACTTTGCAGACTTCAGTTAAGAATCATAAAATTAATCCAAATTATTTTGTGTTATAAATTTGTCACACAGTTTTTTATGTTTTTTTAATGGAGTTTTCGGAAATTCCGATACATTCGCCGCCAAAACAAATACTATCAGAATCATGAATAAAACTATTTTTTCCGATGTGGCGGCGCAGCTGGCTTGCGGGCTCATTTATTTGTCTATGATTGTCATCCCCGTCTCATGCCGACGGGTTCAGCTGGATGCTGAAGGAGGAGAAGGAACTCTTTGCATTCATTTTTCGGAATACTCCTATGAACAGACCAAGGCGACCGAAAACATACCGGATACCAGCGAGTTCCTGCTGAAAATTACCGGCTCCGGCGGCGAGACTGTATATGACGGAAAGTATGGGGATTCTCCTGAAAAGCTATTGGTCAAATCGGGCACCTATAACATATCGGTGCGCTCCGGGAAATTCACCAAGCCGGCTTTCTCCGCCCCGCTTTACGGCGATGAGCAATGCGTGGTAGTGAAGTCTGGCAAAGTGTCAGATGTATATCTCTCTTGTGAGCAGGTCAATGCCGGGCTTCGTCTCAAGGTGGCTTCGAATTTCCTCAAAAGCTATCCTGACGGCGTCCTGTTCCTGAAATCTTCAGACGGCAAGCTCATGTACGGGTATTCGGAAAAGCGGATAGCCTACTTCAACCCCGGCAAAGTGTCCCTTGTCCTGAACAATGCCGGAACAGACAAGACGTTGTTTACCAAGACATTGAAAGCCAGACAAGTATTGACTGTCAATGTTTCCGCTCCGTCGCCTGCACAGTCGTCTTCCGAAGGCAGGATACATATAGACGTGGATACATCCAGGACTTGGCTGTATGATAATTATGTAATCGGCGGGGGATCGTCGTCGGGCGGAACTTCATCGGGAAACGCTTCCGGCAACACCTATAAGACCGCATATAACGTGACGCAGGCGAAATCGGAGATCGGGGCGGATGGCGTCTGGGTTTATGGCTACATCGTCGGTGGGGACATGACATCCGCTTCCATATCATTCGACGAACCGTTTTCTTCCGATACGAATATCGCCATTGCCGGCAGGACCTCTGTATCCGACAAAGAGTCGTGCCTTTCCATCAGTCTTCCGAAAGGGGACATCCGCGACGCCCTGAATCTTGCCGACAATCCCGAAAACCTGAAACGCAAGGTATATCTGAAAGGCAACATAGTGGAATCCTACTTCGGCATCCCCGGCCTCCGCAACGTCACCGACTATGTCTTTGAGTGAAAAATCTTTGTGTTTTCTTGCGGGGATAAAATTTTGTCCCTATATTTGAGGTGAGATATGCCGACATTGTTTTATTCTAACGGCTGCCGGTTCTTTTTCTATTCAGATGAACATTTGCCGGAACATGTTCATGTTGAAAATGGAGACGGACGAGCGAAAATTGTATTGACTCCGGAAGTCAAGGTGGTATCAAATAACGGAATCAAGAAGCGGGATCTTAGTCGGATTGTAGAATGTGTCAGTATGTTGCGATTGGTAATTCTTGAAAAATGGAGGGAATATCATGGATAATGTTACGGACATGCGTTCGGACCTGAAAATCAAGAGGGTCTGGTTTAAATCGGAGCGTATTTTTATGGAATCGGAAGATGGTGAAGTTTATAGCCGTCCTTTGGAAGCTTTCCCGTCCCTGAAGAATGCTACGGTTTCTCAACGTGAAAACTATGAAATCGGAAAGTGGGGTGACGATATCCGCTGGCCATCTATTGATGAAGATATTCATGTATCCAGCTTTTTGGATAGGTCGGAACCGGACCCGGATAATGAAATAGCGGAAATATTTTCACACTTTCCGGAACTGAATGTCTCACAGGTTGCCAAGAGGGTAGGTATCAGCAAGAATCTGTTGTTTAAGTACATATATGGTATCAAGAAGCCTAGCGCGGAACGCAGTGCCGCTTTGAAGGAAACGCTGAGGCTGCTTGGGAAGGAACTGATGGCGGTTTGAAGTTCGTGAGAAAAAAACTTGCGAAACGGATTTTAATGACTATATTTGCAGAGATGACCGGATGAACTCCGGTCGAGTTGCGGAAATAGCTCAGTTGGTAGAGTGTTGGCTTCCCAAGCCGAAGGTCGCGGGTTCGAACCCCGTTTTCCGCTCCAGAGGAGATGACCAAGAATTACTGATTGGTCATCTCTAATTTTTTTTGTGGGAAATCTTTTTTTGTACTACCTTTGTTTCGAAATGTAAACCGATTAACTACGGAATACGAACATAACGAATATGAAATACTTTCGAAACGAAACGCTAAAACGAATTCTTGTCGTTTTCTTAACCACCTTGTCCATGGTGGTATTCTCGGGCTGTGACGGCACCAAAGAAACTCCTGATAATCCTGACGGCACTCCGATCAATGTCTCCGGTATAATATTGGAAAACTCCGTAAGCGCGAAAAAAGGCGGAGACGTGACATTGAAGGTCGTAGGAAGTCATGGACCTGAGGAGGGCGACGTAATCGTGCTGATGAATACCGCGGAAAGCTTCGACAACCAGATCAAGTCCATAGACAAAGGCAGTTTCACATTTACATTGGACCCGAAAGTCACCACCGGACGCTACGAAATGCTGGTCCGCAGGAATTCCCGGACTAAAATCGTCGGCTACATAAACATTGACATAATCTTCGATGTGGTCGACATTGAGCCGACCGGCGGCAATAACGTGTATGGCGTGGTCCATTGCGACGGCGAAGGGCTGGCGGACGTGGTCGTTTCGGACGGCGTCGAAGTGGTTAAAACGGACAAGGACGGCGTCTACCAGTTTAAATCCAAGAAGAAATGGGGCTATGTATTCATTTCTATTCCAAAGGGTTATGAGGTGGGCTCCGAAGGCGTGCTCCCTCAGTTCCATGCGACATTGACCGAGAAAGCCGACAAGGCGGAACGTCACGATTTCAACCTCGTAAAGGTTAATCAGGAAAAATATCGTGTGTATTTCCTCGGCGACATGCATCTGGCTGACAGGACGAACGATTTGAATCAGTTTGACAATTGCATGAAAGAAGTCAAGGCGGATATAATGGGTGATGATGTCAAGTCCTACGTCATCACGCTCGGTGACATGACCTGGGACCTTTATTGGTATTCCAGGAAGTACTACTTCCCTCAGTACCTGAAAAGCGTAAATTATTATTTCAAGAATGCTGCGAAGCAAGTCCAGTTCTTCCACACTATCGGAAACCATGACCATGACATGTGCAAGGACGGCGACTTCAATACTGTGGTCGAATACGTGAAAGACATTGCCCCGACCTATTATTCATTCAATATCGGCGACGTGCATTACATCGTGCTCGATGATATCCTCTGTACCAATGTCGGGGGAGTGGCTTCCGCCAAACCGGAGCGCGCATACAGGTCCGAGGTTACGGATGAGCAGTTGAAATGGCTCGCGAAAGATCTTTCCTACGTTTCCCAGACGACACCGGTCATAGTTACTTCCCATGCGCCGGTTTATGCGAAAGAGACTAAGAAGAATGTAAATGATTATTACTTGAATAACTCCGCGACGCTTGTCTCCAAATTCAAGGGCTACAAGGTGGATTTCGTAACCGGACACACCCACGTGCTTTATAACGTGGACAAGTCGTCTGAAGGCATCTATGAGCACAATGCCGGTGCAGTCTGCGCTTCATGGTGGTGGTCGGGGTATCTCACTCCGGGCATCCATATCTGTACCGACGGCGCACCTGGCGGATATTCCGTCTGGGACATTACAGGCACGGACAAGAAATGGCGATATAAGGGCACTGGACGCGATGATAATGAGCAGTTCCGATCCTATGACCTGAACAATGTCTGGTTCACTGTCGAGAAAGATGCTCCTAAAGTGCCGGCAGCATTGAAATCGAAGTTCGAGAAATATACTGATGCCTATCCTAAGAACTCTGACAATGAGGTGCTTATAAACATCTGGAACTGGAATCCGAAATGGCAGATAGAAATCAAGGAGAACGGCAAGACGCTCGCAAGTACGCGCGTGAAGGGCTATGACCCTCTACATATCGCGGCGCTGACAGCCAAGCGTTTCAATAATTCCTCGATTACTGAAACGCCGGCCTTTACCACGACTGTGAACTACCACATGTTCAAGGTGAAAGCATCATCAGCGACATCCACCATCGACATCAAGGTCACCGACGAATTCGGAAATGTCTACACCGAGACTATGAAACGTCCGAAAGAATTCTCGACCGATGCTTATAAATAAACCTCAAACACGCATAGTATGTCAGATGCTTGAAACAGCATTTTGAAACAGTATACATAATAATACAAACCAATAAAACGCATCAATATGTTCAACTCTTATGGAAAGTCGTTGCTGACTGCAGTAGCTTCTGTCCTGATGCTCGTAGGAGGAAGTTTCTCCCTACACGCGCAGAGCCAGATCCGCGGTACGGTCTACGACACAGATAAGACCCAGCCTATGGCTGGAGCTACAGTCGTTGTCGAAGGCAAGAATGTAGCTACAATCACTGACGGCAGCGGAAAATTTTCCGTCAATGCCAAGGAAGGTGACGTGTTGAGTGTCCAGTTCATGGGCTACAAGACACAGAACGTCACGGTTTCCAAATCTTCGGTTTATGACATCATTCTCAAACCGGATTCTGAACAGCTCAGCGAGATTATCGTGACCGCACTGGGTATGAAACGAGAAAAACGCTCTCTCGGTTATGCCGCTACGGAAGTGACCGGAGAAGACCTTAACAATGTGCAGAACTCCAACTGGCTCAGCGGTATGGAAGGAAAAGTAGCCGGCGTGCAATTCAACAAGGCATCCGGCCCTATCGGTTCCACCAAGGTGGTAGTCCGCGGTGAATCCTCCCTGGACGGCAACAGTTCGGCACTTTACGTCGTGGACGGAATTCCTATCACATCCGGTACGATTTCCAATGCATCCGGTTCAGGATATACCAACCAGGACAACCCGATCGACTTCGGTGATGGTGCATCTGACCTCAATCCTGATGATATTGAATCAGTTACGGTCCTCAAAGGTGCTGCTGCCACAGCCCTCTACGGTTCACGTGCAGGTAACGGCGCAGTCATCATTACTACCAAGTCAGGTTCTACGGCCAAAGGTATCGGCGTGACCTATTCCTCCCAATTTACTGCTGACGTGGCAGGATATTGGCCTGATTTCCAGACGGAATACGGTTCAGGTTCCGACCTCGGCTTGAATGAATACAACTTCTTCAACGCTGAACACAACGTGGAAGGCCTGCCTCGTAACTACAGCCGCTATGCTTTCGGTGAAAAGTACGATGCCAGCAAGATGCGCTTCCAGCAGGATGGTATGGATTATGCCACCGGTTTGGCCCACAGGACTCCTTGGACATATAAGGATGACTGGTACTCAGGACTTTTCCGTACAGGCTGGACATGGGACAATTCCGTTTCCATCGAAGGAGGCAATGGTAAAGGAACTTCGGTACGTCTCTCATTCAAGAACACCAAGAACGAATATATCCTGCCTAACACCGGATACAAGAGAAAATCCGTTTCACTCGCTGTCAAGAGCCAGGTCAACAAGTATATCAAGCTCACTGCCAATGTGAACTACTTCATGACTGACTCAGACAATATGCCGTCTACTGGTTATTCCAACAACTCCGTAGTATATCAGCTTGTCTGGAACTCGACAAACATCTCTATGAAGAACTACAAGGACGAGTATTTCCAGGGACGTTGGAACAAAGAGACTTTCACGAGCGATACCGACATGCTTGTCGGCAAGAACAATTACTATAACCCTTACCGTATTTTGTATGCGATGCCTAATACCCAGGACAAGGACAGGCTCTTCGGCAATATCGGACTCAATATCAATCTCTGGAAAAACAAACTCACTCTCGACCTGAAATCGGGTGCCGATGTGACCAATGAGTTCCGTACACAGCGCAAGCCGTTCTATACATACAATTATACTCAGGGATGGTATCGCGAACAGTCAAACTTCCTTGTGGAGTTCAATACCGACTTCATGCTGAAATACACCGATTCTTTCGTTCATGACAGGCTCACCCTTACTGCCGGATTCGGTGGCAACAACATGACCTACAACAGAAGAAGCTGGAAGTATACTCTCGATAAACTTGACATTGAAGGCGTATATAACGTAAACAACTATCCTGCAGGAACTCAACCTGATTATAGTGCCTACAGATCGAAAAAAGTGGTGAACAGCCTTTATGGACTCGTCTCTCTCGGTTGGGATGATTGGGCATACCTCGACCTTACTGCCAGAAATGACTGGTCTTCAACACTTTCACCTGGCAACTGGTCATACTTCTATCCTTCAGTCAGCGCCTCTGTCCTCATTGACAAGGTCGCTAAATTTCAGGACTGGCTTCCGGCCGTTTCTTTCTTGAAGGCACGTGTATCCTGGGCGAATGTAGGTAAGGATACCACTCCTTATTCCATCTCATACGGATATACTGCCACTGCTTTCCCTGGAGGATACCGTCCTGCGGCAACCTATCCGAACTACTATTTGAAGCCGGAAAATGTGGAAACATGGGAAGCCGGTCTCGAAGCCAAGTTCCTCAAGAACAGAATCGGCGTGGATATCGCTCTCTATCAGTCAGATGTGACTGACCAGATTTATGATGTCCCTTACGATTACATCACCGGTGCGAAATATTATACCACCAATGTCGGCCTTATCCGCAACAAGGGTATTGAAATCGCATTGAACTTCACTCCGATCAAGACCAAGGATTGGAAATGGACCATCGGTATCAATGCTTCCCGCAACATCGGCGTTCTCAAGAGAATGTATGACGGCTGGAACAATGACAATCCGTTCCAGGAGGACTACGGTACCACCATCGGAAGCCGTCTCTTCGTTTACGACTATGTAGGGAAGAAGATGGGTGAATTGTGGGGACTTGGTCTTAAACAAGCTCCGGAAGGCTCTTTTTATCTCGATGAAAACGGAAACCAGGTGGACTGCTCGGGCATGGATATCATCAATGCCAAGACCGGCCTGCCGGCATTGGATGACAGCTCCAATCTCAAATATTACGGAAATGTAAATCCTGACTGGCTGGGAGGTCTTACGACATCCTTGAAGTGGAGAGACATTACCTTGAATGCTACTTTCACCGGACAGATCGGCGGAAAGACCGCTTCTGTCACCGCCGGCATCCTCGGTTATCAGGGTAAGCTCAAGAATACACTGGAAGGCCGTAATGACGGATTTGTCGCTCCGGGCGTGAATGCCATAAAGGCTGCTGACGGCAGTATTACTTATCAGAAGAACAATACGATTACTACCGATATAGTATCGTACTATTCTACATATAAGGCAAACCGCTACAACTTCGAAGAATACATCTACGACAACTCATTCTTCAAGCTTAAAGAACTCACGGTTTCCTACAACTTCCCTAAGAAGCTCATGGAAAAGACCAAGGTTATCCAGGGAATTACCGTGTCAGCCTATGCTACGAATCTTTTCTGCATAACCAACTATCCGTTCTATGATCCGGAAGTTACCGGTTATGTAGGATCCAATACCAAACGTGGTATCGAGTCCGGTTCACTGCCTATGACCAGATCATTCGGTGCCAACATCAAGATCAGATTCTAAGAGATATGAATACAATAAAGAAAATAATGTTCGGTGCGGCTGCTGCCCTCGGCATGACTGCCTGCACTGGCGACTTCGAAGATATAAATACGAATCCGAACAAGATGGATTTCGGCAAGATCTATGCGAGCAGCTGTTTCGAGCCGATACTCTACGGCATCGGATACCAGTCCCAGAAGCTTTGCCAATATTATAACAATGAGCTGATTCAGATGACTGCATATACGGCAGGCCAGACTCAGCATATCAAGGAATATATAGTAACCAACGGTAATTGGCAGACGATTTGGGACAATTACGCGCGTTACGGTGGTGATTGCCAGCACATGATTACATTGGCGAAGCAGTGGAATGACCCTTATTATGAGGCACTTGGCTTGATTCTGAAGGTGTACAACCTCTCGAATCTCGCTGACCTTTTCGGTGATATCCCATATACTGAGGCTTATCAGTTCACTGCGAACAGGACACCTAAGTTCGAAAGCCAGTCCGACCTTCAGGACTGTTTCCTGAATGACCTGGACAGTGCGTGTCTGTACCTCTCCAAGAAACCGGTTCCTTCCAAATCCGGTCTTGACAAGATGTATGGTGACAATGTCATGAAATGGATCAAATTTGCCAACAGCCTCCGTCTCAGGATTCTCTGCCGCTATTCCGGAATGAACGACGGCAACTGGGCCAAGATTCAGGAAGTTATCGACAATCCGTCCAAATATCCGGTAATGACCTCGAATTCGGACAATGCCATGATACCGTTCCAGTCTCAGGACCCATATATGTCTTTCTGGGGCCAGGAGAAGCAGACTGCAACGAATTTCCAGGGCTATCGCTTTACGGAAAGAGTCATAAAGATGACAGTCGAATACAACAGCAAGGGCAAGTCCATATTCGTAGACCCGCGTATGGCAATGTTCGGAAAGATGGGAAAGAGTGACTGGGTAGGCGTCGTTTCCGGCTGTCTGCCTTCTGATACGGATGCGGAAGAAAATAAGAAACCGTCATATCCGGACAATTCCTTCATCAACAGAGCTGATTTCCCGGGCTTCATCATGGACTATTCTGAGATTCTTTTCATTGAAGCTGAAGGAGTTGAAAGAGGAAAACTTACTATATCCGGTCAGACTGCCAAAACTCTGTATGAGGCTGCGCTTGACGCCAATATCGAGAAATGGGATGCCATCGGTCAGGCTTCTCCTGCGGCTAAGACCATCAGGAAGAGCGATGTGAAGACACTTAAACAGTCGAAGTTGGCATCTTATGACAAGGCTGCCGCAAAGGATGGAACCAGCATCTATGCCGACCCGCTGGAACTGATTCTGTCACAAAAGTACCTGTCACTCTTCTATTGCGGTTTCGAGCAGTATCATGAGTGGAGAAGAACCGAATATCCGTTGCTTACGATCGGCGTCGGCACAGGTGCAAATGACAATGAACTCCCTACAAGGTTGGGCTATCCTAACTATACCGTGACATCCAACAAGCAGCATGTGGAAGAGGCTCTCAGCCGTATGGGCGGAGACAACAATATGCATACTGCATTGGATTGGTCATATCTGAAACTTAATGGTTCTCACAGGAATAAATAATGAATTTTAGTATGAACAAGATATTTTACGTGTTGTCATCGGTGGCTCTCTCTGCGTTGGCGGTATCTTGCCAAAAGGAGACAGAGTTCAAGATTGAAGGCACTCCTAATTTTACCATTTCGGTAGGGAGCGATGTGATAGTCGACACGGATTCGGAGAATTTCAATTATACGCTGAATCTAGCGCATCAGGAATATTCAGCCAAAAAATCCGTAAAAACCGGAAATGATGACGTGCTGGCCTCCTCTGTTTTCGAGGTCCGGTCCAACCTCCGCTGGAAAATTGCCCCTGCGGATGAAAATGTGGTTTATGATTGGGTGTCACCTTTCCCGGCAGTCGGAGAAAAGGACGGAAAGTTCATTTTCAAGGCTTCCAGAAATCTTTCCAACAAGGAAGACCGTGACGCATATTTCTACATCTGGTTCGATAAAGGAAACGGTTTCGAAGAACTTCCGGGACTTCTTACTGTTCATCAGAGCAAAAGCCCTGATTTTGTGGAACTTAGTGAGGCGAAGTACGATGTGAACGCCACCGCCAAGGAACTCAAACTCACGGTGTTGGCCAATGTCGATTGGGATTACTCTCTCGAACCTATGGAGGAATACGCGACGACTGACGTTGATTGGATCAAGGATGCCAATGAGCATGTGGCGTCCAAGCACATTGATACTCTGAACTTTACAGTATCTGCAAATGCAGGTGGCCTCCGTGGAGCCAATCTCAAGGTTACATATAAGTTGAATGAAACCGAAGGCGTAAAGGAGTACACTGACATTATTCCTATAATCCAGTATCCTGCGACAGAAGCTTCAGTAGAAGGCTTCCCTGTTCAATGGGCTGCCGCTTCCAATGACTATCCGTCTTGGGCTTCCGAGCACAAGATTGCCCCTGTTACCGGTGACGGCCAGATCTATTATCATGTCATTGACAGAAGCGAAATCGGCGGAAAAACAAGTTTGGATGTGAGCGGAAAGAATCCGCGCGTCAGTGGAGCATGGCCTGGTGATTACCTGGAATTCAAGGCAAATTCGCCTATATCTGCCGGCTCTATTGTCAAACTCAAGTTCGAGGCCAGGACATCCGGCTCCGGTCTGAAACTCTGGAGGCTTCAGTACAAGGACGGAGAAGAATGGAAAGATGCGTCCAAACTCATCACAAGATCGATTACAGGCGATACCAACAACAAGGAGAAACCTGTATCAATAACTAAGGAGGTATCTTATACCCATCAGTTCAAGGGCGGTTCTTCCGATGCTGACAATGATGTCATTACAGCAGTAGTCAACTATGCCAATACAACTGATGCCGTAGTGTTCAGATTGATTTGTGCTGCGAACTGGACTGGCAGTCAGTGGCAGGAAGTGCCTAATACATCTTCTTTCCGTCTGGCTTATACCGCCGATTCGGATAATCAGCCTGAAATTTCTGTGATTGCCGCAGGTACGGAGGACGTTTCCAAACCTGATATTCTTGTCTCAGGCCTGGAAAACAACATCATTACCTTCGAAGGCGTTCCTGAAGGAACCAAGAAGTTCACGGTGACATCCACCAGTGCATTTACATTGACACCGAATGTGGATTGGATTACCCTCAGTGAAACTGCAGGAGAAGCAGATGATGAGAAGACCATCGTCGTCACATGTAAGGAAAGCACATCCTCTTCATTAAGAAAAGGCCAGATCGACATCAAGTCAGGTGTGTCACACTACTATATCACGGTAGTTCAATCCGCTGCCGGCGGCGATCTCGACCCTCTCATCAGCATCTCTGACGGCAACAAGAAGACTGTCAGCGGCAAGGGCGGAGAGTTCACCGTCAAGGTTCAGGCCAATGTTGATTTCCAGACGGAGATCAGCGACTCCTGGATTACCGCCGTGCCGGTAGTATCAACGAAGGCGATGGTCGAGTCCAAGACATTGAAATTCAAGGCTGAAGCCAATGTTACAGGAGCGGCAAGAACTGCGACAATCCGTTTCTACAAGGGTAACATTGAATCAGTCGTGACCGTGGACCAGAACAAGTTCGAACCGGAAGTCAAAATCACCTCATATTCCGGAGTCACTACGATTTCAGGTTTCGGTGAGACCAAGAAGTTTACTGTCCAGTCCAATGTTCCTTTCACGGTTACGGCTCCGTCATGGATCAAACTGCCTGCTGCAGGTGTCCCTGAGGCCGGAACATATCCGATTTCGGTTCAGTTCGAAGCGAATACCGCTGCTGAAACAAGAAATGGCGAAATAGTATTTGCCAATGCGGATTACGGTTATGAATACAAGCTCAATGTTTCACAGGCCGCTTCGGGTGTCTACTATTTTGATGATTTCATGTGGATTAAGCCTTGGGCTGATGCTTATGGCTCAGGGGATTCCGTAGGTGATAACAATGCAAGTGGCAACGCCCCGAATATCTATACGCAGACTACTCAGAAAGGTTTGCTGGACAAGTTTGCTGAAATTGGATACGAGATGCTGAACCCTGCTGCAAAGAGCGCATATTCGCAGAAATATTATATGAAATTCGGTGCGACCAGTAAGCATCATGGTCTTAAATTGCCTGCAATCGCTGCTGCCGATGGTTCTGATGTGACACTCTCATTCGATTGGAGTCCTCACATGACAGGAAAAGGCAACATTGACAAGGTCAAGCTTGTAGTGGAGATTGAAGGCGACGGTCAGATCGTTACTGCTGCCGGTACGGCGAAAATCAGCGATGTTCTTGTAAATGACTGGGAAAAAGGCCAGTTGAAATGGAAAAATGTCACGATTCAGATAAAAGGACTGAAGTCTACCGACAGGATATCTATCCGACCGACAGACCTTACTGATGGTGACAAGGTGACACAGAAGCGCTGGTTCATCGACAACATCCAGATTTTCAAATAGTCACTGACTTATCTACATAGAATTATCCGGGACGGCCCACAAGCCATCCCGGATTTTTCATATCTGCAATATGCTGAAAGATGATTATATTTGCAAACTATGAACTCTATGAACCCAGGAAGAAAAATCGACGTGATGGGCATCATCAACATCACGGACAACTCATATTACGCGGAAAGCCGCTGCCTTGACGGCTCGGGAAACGATGACCTCGGCCGCATTGTCAGCCGTGCAGCCAAAATGATCGGAGACGGCGCCACGATACTCGACATCGGCGCATGCTCCACCAGATCAGGATCTAACCCCGTCGGTGAAGAAGAAGAATGCCGCCGGCTCGAACCCGCATTGAAAGCCATCCGGCAGGAATTCCCCGAAATAGCCATCTCCGTCGACACATATTGGCCATCCGTCGTCCGCCGCACCTTCGACACCATCGGCCCGTTCATTGTCAATGATGTTACGGCCGGCGAAGGAATGTATGACAAGTCGGATGAAATGCTCCGTACCGTCGCCGGGCTCGGCCTTCCTTTCGTGGCAATGCACATGCGGGGCGATCCCAAGACCATGCAGTCCCTTACGGAATACGACAATGTCACCGCTGAAGTACTGGACTATTTCCGTCAATTCGCGTCGAAGGCAGAAGCCGCAGGCGTGAAAGACTGGATTCTTGACCCCGGATTCGGTTTCGCCAAGACTATCGAACAGAACTATCAGATGCTCAGGGAACTGGACCATTTCGCCGAACTTGGAAAACGTATCTTGGTGGGTATGTCGCGCAAGAGCATGATATTCAGGAAGTTCGGTATTACTCCGGAAGAATCGCTGCCTGCCACGCAGGTCTTGCATTACAAGGCATTGTGCCTGGGCGCAGACATCCTTCGCGTCCACGACGTGGCTGAAGCCGTGCGCACCGTGGCCCTTTACCGTGAGCTGGAGCATTGAAATTCCTGCCGCAAAAGGCTGGATTGTCGCGACTTCTTATTAAATTTGCACACCTTAATTTTTAGATAGATGGACACACATTCATTATTGGCAGTATCGCCGATTGACGGACGCTATGCCTCCAAGACAGAACCGCTGAAAGGCTATTTCAGCGAATTCGCATTGATCAGATACCGCATCCGCGTCGAGATTGAATATTTCATTGCACTTTGCGAAATTCCGCTGCCGCAGCTCACAGACGTCGACAAGTCGAAATATCAGGCAATGCGTGACATCTACCTGAATCTCACTCCGGAGCAGGCGATGGAGGTGAAGGAAATCGAGAAGACCACGAATCACGACGTGAAGGCGGTCGAGTACTTCATCAAGCGTCATTTCCATGAACTGGGCCTCGACAAATGGTCGGAGTTCGTTCATTTCGGCCTCACTTCGCAGGACATCAACAACACTTCGCAGCCGATGATGCTGAAAGAAGCCATGGAAAATGTCTATATGCCGGCATTGAAGGAGGTCCTGGACATCATCTCAGGCATGGCAGAGGAGTGGAAAGATGTTCCGATGCTCGCGAAGACCCATGGCCAGCCGGCATCCCCGACCCGTCTCGGAAAAGAGTTCAAGGTCTATCAGGTCCGTCTGGAAGAGCAGCTCAGACAGTTCGCGCTCCTGACCTATCCGGCCAAATTCGGCGGCGCCACCGGCAATATGAATGCGCACAAAGTCGCATACCCGCACATTGACTGGATAGCCTTCGGCAATGATTTCGTATCGTCGCTTGGCTTGAAGCGTTCCTTCCCGACCACCCAGATCGAGCATTACGACAACCTCGCAGCCATCTTCGACTGCCTCCGTCGCATAAATACCATATTGACAGACCTTTGCCGCGACATCTGGACTTACATCTCGATGGAGTATTTCAAGCAGAAAGTGAACAAGAACGAGGTCGGTTCTTCCGCGATGCCGCACAAGGTGAACCCTATCGACTTCGAAAATGCCGAGGGCAACTTCGGAATGGCAGACGCCGTCTTCACGTTCTTGTCAATGAAATTGCCGATTTCCCGTCTCCAGCGCGACCTTACCGATTCCACGGTTCTCCGCAATGTCGGCGTCCCTGTGGCTCACGGCCTGATCGCCTTCGCTTCTCTCAAGAAGGGACTCGGCAAATTGATTCTCAATGAAGATGCTCTCCAGGCTGATCTTCACCGCAACTGGGCGGTAGTAGCGGAAGCTATCCAGACGATTCTCCGTCGCGAAGGTTACCCGAATCCTTATGAAACCCTCAAGGCATTGACCCGCACCGGAAGCGTAATCGATGAGAATACCATCAAAACTTTCATTGACGGCCTTCAGGTAAGTGATTCCGTGAAAGAGGAACTATACCAGATTACACCTTGGTCGTACACCGGTTTCTAGTGAACGATTGATAATCAGAGATATATAAATACAATAAATGACGCAAAAAATAAAAATTTTGCGTCATTTTTTATTTCTAGATGTACAACGTAAAAATATTTTTCTTATTTTTGGAACGTTTTAGTCCTCGGATTAGTCCTCGGAACTGTGGATTGGGTAAAGTTATACTCAATGAGAAATTTTATTATAACCATTATACTGACACTTTTCAGCGTTTCTGCATCCGCTCAACAGATGGCAGATTCCCTACGAGTGTACTTCCGCCAGGGCTATTCCACCTTCGACCCGAAATACCGCGACAACCAGTCTCAAGTCGACGCATTCATCTCCCGGGTCAAGACATTCCAGAGCGAATCCGACGCATTCGTGATTCTTGACGTCACATATAAGGCCGGAGCGTCTCCGGAAGGAACCCTCGACATCAACCGCAAGATATCCGCAAAACGAAGCGACAACCTCACCGCATATCTTCGCCGCCACCTCACCTTCGCCGACGATGTCCTCCATATAGAAGACGTGGTCGAAGACTGGGCCGGCCTCGGCGAACTCGTGTCGCACTCCGACATGAAATTCCGTGACGAGGTCCTGTCGCTGCTCTCCTCGGAGCATGATACTCAGACACTTAAACGCGAACTGCAGCAGCTCCATGGCGGCGCGGCATGGCGTTACATGTACACCAACATGTTCCCGGAGCTTCGCGCGTTCAACGTATATATAGAGGTGGGCGTGCGCAACCCCGATCTCGCCGTCCCGACGATCGCCGATACTGACATTGCCGTCGCAGACGACTTCCGGCCCCTCGCGGACTCATTGTCCTTCGGCCCGATGCCGATGCCCGAAACCGCCCCTGACTGGACCCGCAAGCTCCGCATAAAGACCAATGCCATAGGCTGGGCAATGTTCATGTCCAATGTCGCTGTCGAGGTGGACATCACGCGCCACATATCTTTCAGTCTCCCGATATATTACTCCGCCCTGGACTATTTCAGCAGGGAATTGAAATTCAGGACTTTCGCCGTGCAGCCTGAGTTCCGCTGGTGGTTCACCAAGCCGCAGGGACTCTTCGTGGGCGCACATTTCGGGACGGCATATTTCAACTACGCCACGAAAGGTGACTGGCGAATCCAGACCGGCTACGGCGACCGCCCTCTATGGGGAGGAGGCATTGCCGCAGGCTACAGGATGCCGCTGTCGAAGCGCAACCCTCGCTGGGAGATGGAATTCACCCTCGGCGGAGGCGTCTACGACGTCTGGTACGACCGCTTCTACAATGAAAAGAACGGCCCGAAAGAGGGCTCATATCATACCACGTTCGTGGGCATTGACAATGTCTCAGTGACGTTCTCATACAGTTTTGACCTTAAAAAAGTGGGGGGGGGTAGATGAGAAACGCATTGAAAATAATGACGGCCTCGCTGGCTGCGATGGCATTGTCCGCCTCCTGCGCGGTCCACGAATGGCCTGAGACGCTTCCTGCTGACGCCACGCTGAAGCTGGACTTCGACACGGCATTGCCGCAGTTCATTGTCCTGGACCTGAACGACACCCGTGGTTCGAAGGACGGGCGTGATTATCAGATCCGTTACGTCGTCGAGGCGTACCGCAAGCTGGGCGACAATTCGTTCGCGGAGACCCCTTACGGGCGCTACATCTTCACGAAGGACGACATCTCTGACCTGAACAACGAAGTGACCCTCCGCATTGACGAAGGTACATACGACTTTTACGTGTGGACGGATTTCGTGGACAAGGATTCTGATGCGGATTTCTTCTACAATACGCAGAATTTCAGACAGATACGTCTCCAGGGCGAGCATGATGGGAACAATGATTTCCGTGATGCGTTCGTGGGGCACAAGGAATTGACCGTGGAGCGTTTCGGCACCTCTGTCCCGCCTGTGAGCGGCATCGTGGACATGGCGCGTCCTCTGGCGAAGTTCGAGTTCATCACGACAGACCTCCAGGAGTTCATCACCAAGGTCATCACGGACATGAGGAAGAAGGAAAACGGTTCCGAAGCTTCATCTGCATCCGGTGAGGAGTCAGCTGCAGACAGCGACGACCCTGACCCCGCGGTCGGCGGAACCAAGGGCGACGGTGACAGCAAATCGCCGATAGTCGACCTGAAGAAGTACAACGTAGTCTTCTACTACACCGGCTACATGCCGTCGACGTTCAACATGCGCGACAACAAGCCGTGCGACTCCAGCACCGGCGTCTCATTTACTTCTGATATTACATTGATTGATGAGCACAATGCCCGTCTGGGCTTCGACTACGTGATGGTGAACGGCCGCGAGTCCAGCGTCATGGTCGCCGTCGGCCTCTTCGACGAAAACGGAGTTTGCCTCTCCATGACCAACCCGATAGAGGTCCCTCTCAAACGCAGCATGCTCACCACCGTAAAAGGCAGTTTCCTAATGCAGGATACCGGAGGCGGCGTGGCGATCAATCCCGATTTCGACGGGGAATACAATATTATAATACGTTGACAAATAATATTTTAAAACACATAAAACTATGAACAAAAAATTATTGAAATCTTTCGCAGCCGCCGCAATGTCGGTCCTTGCGCTAGCCTGCGCAAAAGAGCAGGTCGGCCCTGGTGAAGGCGCCATGGTCGAGGCTACATTTTCAGTAGACGTCCCGGGAGTGGAAGTCTTTACCAAAGGACTTTCGGATGCCGCTTCGGTAAATGAGCTTATCTGCCAGGTGTTCCTGAATGATGGCAACTATACACCAGTTCCTGACCTGAATCAAACCGTTGAGGTGAAGAATAAAAAAGCAAAGGTTACATTTAATCTTGTGAAAGGTCAGAAGTATTCATTTGCATTTTGGGCTCAGGCAAAAGGTACTGGATATTACGATACTGGAGACCTTCGAGCAGTGAAGATGAATGTGGATGCGGTCAAGGCGAATGAGCCTAAAATGGATGCTTATTTCGCGCAGAAAAATTTCCAGGCATTCTCCACAGCTACTACGAAAGAAAAGGATATTAAGATAACATTGTACCGTGCAGTAGCACAAGTGAATTTTGGAACGATAAAATCGGATCGTATAGATAAACTTGGTATTGTTAAGTCTAAAATTAAACTCACGGAAGTTCCGACTGTCTTTGATGTCGTAAAGGGAAATATGGATGATGCTTATTCCGTTCCTGCCGCAATTGAGTTTAAGGAGAATGCACTTGTTAAAGAGAAACTTTTAGCCGCTGATAAAGAATACGATTACGTGGCTACATGCTATGTGTTTGCGCATAAAGATCAAAAGTTGACAGATGCGACTGCGACTTTTTGGGTAGATATACGTGATTCTAAAGGTAACTTTACAACTACCCGCACGGTGAGTGCCCCGAACGCCCCTTATAAAAGAAATATGAGGACAAATATATTGGGTGATTTGCTTACTGTCAATCAGGATTTCAATATCGTTGTAGATCCGGATTTCAAGGGTGGAGATAAAACATACGATGCTGTCAGCGCAAATCTTGAAAAAGGCGCTACGGTTACGCTTGCAGAGAACTATTCAGTAGATTCCAAATCCAAAGGCGTTACTCTTGGTGTTGGGGTTACCAGCGTTCTGAACCTTAATGGAAAGAAATTCAGTAATGAGAATGCTATTACCGATAATAAGGCAGCCCTTCAGGTGCATGGCGATTTGACCATCAACGGTGAAGGCGAGGTTTATTGCGCAGGCGGTGCTGTCAACAATGCGATTATTGTAGAACAGGGCGGTCATCTTGTCATCAACGGTGGTACATATAACGTTGGAAAAGCTAATAGTGGTAAGAGCAATGCTACGATTTTTGTGTTTGGTCCAGATATAAATGGCAGAAATGGCTCTGTAGAAATCAACGGCGGCGTTTTCATGGCGGAAACTGACTCTGACTCTGACGCTACACCATTTGTCCTTAACCAGCATGATGACATCACTGTCAACTGTTTCTCTGTTAAAGGCGGTACATTCGTAGGCTTCAACCCTGCTTCTGTTAATGAAGCTCATGGCACCATCACCTCTTTCGTTGCGGAAGGCTACAAATCAGTGAAAACTACATACGACGGCAAGCAGGCCTGGGAAGTCGTGGCTATCCCTGCCGTCGGTACACAGGATGAATTCAATGCAGAGCTGAATGACGTGAAGGCTGGCGAATCAGCTACTATTTGTCTTGGTTCTGGAGAATTTACAACTTATGGTAAGACGATAGCACAGGGAAAGACTCTGAAATTTATCGGTAATAGTGCTGAGACCTCCACTTTTGTCTGCGGACATGATTTGACCAAGTCGGGGGAGTATAGAGCCGATTATTCATTGGAGAATTCTGACGTTGTATTCTCGAATTTGAAACTTGATGTTGGAACTGATAATTATTTAGGATTCATAAGAGCCAAGTCTTTGACATTTACAAATTGCGTCATTGACGGACGTTTGAGCTATATGGGTGTAGGAAAGGTGGTCTTCAAAGATTGTATATTCAACCAGACCAATGCGGACTATAACCTTTGGACATACTCGGGAAATGAGTTTGTTTTTGATAATTGCAAATTTAATTCGGTTGGAAAATTCTTGAATCTCTATAAAGAAGTGCAGGTTGAGTACAAGGTTACCATCAAGAATTGCGAATTCAACTCTTCGATAGTAAATAAGTCTGCACTCGAACTCAAGAAAAACGCGAATAAAACGTATAAAATATATTTCGAAGGTAAGAATACCTGTACAAATATAAGGGAAAGCACGCTAACCGGCTCTATGCTGTATAATAGCAATGAAGGTGAGACTGATTCCGTAGTTTATGTTGATGGCAAGAAAGTTTGGGAAAATGGTGCTAAAGTAACCGAATAACAGAAACACATAAAATATGAAACCTATTAAGTATTTTGCAGCGGCGGCAATGGCATTGCTCGCTATGGGCTGTGGTAAAGAACAGGTGGCGGAAGTCCCTGACGGACAAATGGTAGATGTTACATTCACGGCGGCATTGCCGGGTGAAATGGCGACCAAGGCCATTGGTGACGGTCAGACCGCCAAGAAACTCTATGTGTCAGTTTATGAGAACGACGATGCGAAAACAAAGCTCGACCTCGACAAGACTGCCACATTCACTGACTTGAAAACACAGGTGACATTCAGCCTCGTGAAAGGCAAGACCTATAACTTCGTGTTCTGGGCACAGGCAGCCGAAGGTGCGCCTTACGACGTCACCGACTTGAAGAACATCAAGATTTCTTACGAAGGAGCTGAAGCCAACGATGAGAAACGCGACGCCTTCTATGCCACCCGCAAAGAGCTGAAAGTCAATGGTGCATTGACGGAAACCATTAAACTTTACCGTCCGTTCGCGCAGGTGAACTTCGGTACTGCCGACTATGACGCAGCTGTTGCCGCAGGCGTGGAACCGGTCAAGAGCGTCTTCACTGCAACCGACGTGGCTACAGTATTTGACACTTTCGAAGCTGAAGGTAAAGAAGCCAAAGATGTAGTCACTTTCACCGAATCTGCACTTCCTGGCGAAACGCTCGTCACCAAGGCCGGCGACTATAAGTGGATGACAATGAACTACATCCTTCCGATGGGTAAACAGGACGCGAAACACATTTCCAATGTTACCGCAGAGTTTATTCCTGAAACCGGTATAACCGTCAAAGCATCCTCGCCTCAGACTCCGGTTCAGAACAACTACCGCACCAACATCCTCGGCAACCTTCTCACCTCGCAGGTTATCTTCAATATCGAAATCGTCCCTATCTTCAATGTTCCTGACAATGACATTGACATAGTCAACATCAAGAACGTGGAGTCGCTCAAGGCCCTCTTCGCCACCGGCGGCTCAGCTACATTGTCAGAGGACCTTGTTGTGAATGAGCCTATCTCAGTTGCAACAGGCGCAGAAGTCACACTCGACCTTAATGGCAAGACAGTTACCAATACTGAAGATCTTTGGGATGAAGCAACTGAAAAATATTCTATTTTTGAAGTTGCTGGAGGAGCATTGACTCTTAAAGGTGATGGAACTGTAAAGGCAAAAGAAAATGATTGCTATGCCCTTCTTGTTTCAGATGGTGGTCATCTGATAATAGAGGATGGTACTTATGTCGGAAATATAGATGCTTTGCATGTGTATGAAGGTCTTGCCGAAATTAAAGGAGGCTCATACTTGATACAGCAGTTGTGCCCATTGACTGGACATGGCCCATATGATTTTGTGCTTAATTGCAAGAACGAAAACTATGCGGCAGGAAAAGCAAATATCATTGTGACTGGCGGTTCTTTCCAGGGTTTTGATCCTGCAAATGCAAAATCTGATGATGCTGCTTCTTATCTCGCTCCTGGCTACATTTCAGTGGAGACTAATGGCGTATGGACTGTTGTACGTGGTGATAAGCCAGTGGCTATGACTGCCGCAGAACTTCAGGCGTACATCACGGCATTTACGGTCGCAGATTCTGGCGACAATGTCGTAAAAATAGGCAAGGATATTGTCCTTAAGGAAGGTGAAACCTGGGTTCCTGCAACCATAGACGGATATCATGGGGCTGGTGTAATAACTGTTCTCGGCAATGGCCATACCATTTCTGGCTTGAATGCACCTCTGTTTGCTGGCGGTTTCGCAGGTAATTCAGGAATCGTTGTCAAGGATCTTACATTGGATGGAGTTAAGATTAACGATGCTGCCAGCGATCAGGGTATTGGCGCATTTGTCTGCAATGTAGATAGCATGCCTACGATTGAACTTGATAATTGTCATCTTACAAATTCGGAAATCATTTCCACTGGCGGTGCACGTGTAGGTGGTCTAATCGGTTGGACCTCAGGTTATAATAAACCTAATGATGGACCGGTTAACACATATATCAAGATTACCAAATGTTCAGTAGAGGGCTGTACAATTTCAGCTAAAGGTTCAGTAGGTGGTATTATCGGCCATGCCGGCTGTAACCCTGCAACCTACCACACCATCTCTGAATGTTCAGTAAAGAATTGCGTTCTCACATCCATTGACGATGGTGGCTGGCGAGTAGGTGTAGTAGTCGGTACTGCAAATGTTGGCGAGTTGTCTATCAATAACATCACCGAATCAGGAAACACCATAACCCAGACCGGCAAGACCGCTCCTGAACACAGCAATCTCTACGGCAGATTCGTTCCTGGAACTACCGGTAAACTCGTCATTGACGGCGTTGCCCAGTAGGCGTCCCGAATTGCCTTTCTGTCAGTTCGCAGTTAATATAGTAACATTCAAAAAATAACGGACAATAATAACTCCCAAGCGAGGACCCTGCAATTCCGCAGCGCCCTCGCTTTCGTCTGTTACCTCTGTTGTCTCCGCTTATGTCTGTTATTTCCTTTTCACGTCCACATTCTAATCGTCCCATTTCATTGTCCCTTTTCTCTGTTATCTCTATTGACCCCTTTTCTCTGTTTGCTCGGAGTCCTCTTTTGCTCTGTTTTCTCTGATTTCCCTCATTTACTCTGTTACCTCTGTTTTTTTCGAATTTCCCTGTTTTCCCTGCGTCCTCTGTCTCTCTGCTTTCTCTCTTTGCTCTGTTTTCTCTCCGATTTCCCTATTTCCCCAGACCCTCCCGTGCGTACTAAAACGTTTTTCACTCACAACAAGTCGAAAAGCAGCCACGACGTGCGCAGAAAACGTTTTAACGCTCGCGCCAGAATGCTTCCATCGCCACGTTTTTCTGTTGCCTCTGCATTCGTCCCTCATCTCTGCTTTCTCTCTTTACTCTGTTACGTCCGCATTCTACTCGCCCCATTTCATCGTCCCTTTTCTCTGTTATCTCTATTGACCCCTTTTCTCTGTTTGCTCGGAGTCCTCTTTTGCTCTGTTTTCTCTGATTTCCCTCATTTACTCTGTTACCTCTGTTTTTTTCGAATTTCCCTGTTTTCCCTGCGTCCTCTGTCTCTCTGCTTTCTCTCTTTGCTCTGTTTTTTCTCCGATTTCCCCAGACCCTCTCGTGCGCACTAAAACGTTTTCCACTCACAATAAGTCGAAAAACAACCGCGACGTGCGTAGAAAACGTTTTAACGCTCACGCCAGGCCACACTGAACATGACGTTCTGCCTCTCACACCAACCCCGGAATTCCCTCCGCAAGACAAGCCCCGCCACCGCCCGGGCGTCTCTTGTCGCACCCATAAAAGTGGTCGGGACGCAGCCACGCCCTGTTTTTGGAAATATTGATTATCAATCAGTTATAAAACGCACCGTGGAAACGCAGTCAAAAAAAGTCCACGTTTCCACGCCCATGCTAAAACTCCATCTGATTATCAATGGCTTACGAAACCCACCGTGGCCGCATCCCGCCAGCTCAACGTCAGCGCTCAACCTGCGCGCGCCAACCGACCCCCGCCACCTCACCGCCCATTAATAAACTCCGCAACAATCCGCACACTCTCATTGAACGCCGTAGGCTGCCCCGGAACCGTTATGAAAAGATGAGTGGCAGTAGGGAAGACATGGTAAGAAAGACTATGCCCGAGCCCATTGAGCCTCTCGGCGAACTCGGCAGTCTGATCGAAAAGAATGTCATGCCCGGCAGAAATGATAAGCACCGGAGGCAGCTTCGCCAATGTCTCATCGCTGGCCAATCCCACGGATACCAATGGATTACGTGCCGCGCCTCCGGAATACGCCTCATTGAATGCCTCCAGCAGCTTGGCATCATCACCATAACCCTTGCCATACTCCACCCAAGAAGGCGTGACCTCCGTATAAAGCTTCGTCACCGGATAAATCGGAATCACCTTACATACGCCCTCCACGGACATTGCCGTCGCCAAAGCCAGATTGCCCCCGGCACTGTCGCCCCCGACGGAAACCTGCAAAGAATCACAACCCCACTCATCAGCATGACACTTCACATATTCAAATGCCCTCCGGCAATCATCCAGCGGAGCCGGGAACGGGAACTTAGGGGCGAGCCGATAATTGAGCGCCGCGACACAACAATCCCCGGCTTCCGCCAATGCTGCACAAAAACGCGCGCAACTGTTGATGCTGCCGAAACACCATCCGCCGCCATGCAAATACAGCAACAGCGGTCTTTTCCGAGCCGCGCGACCGGCAGGCGAGAACAAACAAATATCGGACGCAACATATTTTATATCAATGTTTTCCGGCAGTACCGGTGCTTTATTCCTGCTCTGCCGTATCTCTTCCAATGCCACATAATCTCCCTTCATTGCATCACGCACGGCCAGCATCTGCACATGCTGTAATCCCTCTTTCATATTGGCCAGAAACGCCTGCTCCTCCACAAGCATCTTCCGCTGAATCTCCTCACCGGGATATGTCTGTCCGGCGGCATTGCCTGCAGCAAACGAAAAAGAAAGCACTGTCACCATGCGAAGTAACCTGTTACCCATATAAATCTACATTTCAATATTCCTCCGACAAAGATACATTTTATCCCCGCTTATCTCCGCATCCCGCCCGAGCTCACCAGTGCCCAGCCAAAGTCCACCAGTTCCTTGCCACCGCTCTCCAGCGTCCGGTCACGACTCTTCTTGTGTTCCCAAAATCTCGGCTGCAGAAATCGACAATGCATGACATATCTTTGCCGCCATCTTCAGCGTAGGGATAGACCTCCCGGTAATATAGGCATTGACACGGGATGGACTTACCGATAATAACTTCGCTAATTCTTTCTGTGACATTCCATTACGTTGTAGTGTTTCTCGTAATAAATCCGAAAGTGACTTGCTGCTCCTTTGCGGAATCGAATTCTCGCTGGCAATACCTTCATCACGGAGGACCCCGCCAGTAGAATAACTGCTTCGCTCTTCGATTGAATGCCTGCTATATCCTGAAACGATATTCTCTGCAGCATCGTTATTTATCTCCACCTCACCAAGTTTTCCGAATCCGGCAGCCGGAAGTGAATTCGAACCTATGGATAGCAATTCCGTCCCTATTTTGTGAAATTCTGATATTATTTGCTGCGCCCTTGCTTTAGACGGGCGCTTCATTCCACTTGAATATGCCGCCAGCAGGCTCTGTTGCAATCCCATTCGTCTAGCAATAGCGGACAGATTCAATTCCGGATGCGAAAGAAGAATTCTCGATAATCCTTTCGGCTCCGGATCCTCATATTCGAAACTCTCATTAGAGATATCTTCATCCAGTCCATACCAATGAACTCCGTCATCTTCAATCACATAGTCATCCTTGTTTTCTGCATTCATCAGGTTCCGGTAATACAGCAATGACTGCCACAATGTTCTGCCATCTTCGAACCTGGCATAAATCCTATTCCCATCGAACCATATCTTTTCTATACGCATATTATCTCCTTATTTTCCAAATCTGATTTCCCATTCCGTAATTACGATTTCTTTTCGCCGTATGATTTCTTCCAATGCCAGGTTAATATCCTTTAACTTCATCCCTGAATTCGATACGAGTTCCGCTCCTTTTTCAGTGACATTGAATTTCGCAAGTCCATCGGCACTTTTTACGTGTACATGCATAGGTTCATGTTCACGGGAATAAAAGAAAAATCGCATTCCATAAATTCGCCACAATTCCGGCATAATATTATTTTTTCACAAAGATAGGATATAAATCTATATCTCCAATATCAAATCGCGATATTTTTACAAATGGCGAAAAAACCACCCGGGATTCCTCGTGCGTAATAAAACGTTTTCCACTCACAATAAGCCGAAAAACAGCCACGACGTGCGCAGAAAACGTTTTAACGCGCACACCAGGCAACGCAGGCCATGACATTTTAACGCTCACGCCGGGCCACGCTGAACACGACGTTCTGCCCCTCAACCAACCCAGGAGTTCCATCCGCAAGACAAGCCCGGGCGGTGGAGGGGACATGGAGGCATGGACGCCCCCCCCCCCCC
>ENA-OYYT01000304-OYYT01000304.1-human-gut-metagenome-genome-assembly--contig:-NODE-304-length-25607-cov-6.062187_pt1 | contig 25607 bp, 38 predicted proteins | sample MGYA00243251_ERZ653453 | MGnify/ENA primary metagenome ERZ653453 (study PRJEB26926, sample SAMN06165174) | human gut metagenome | biome: ENVO:00009003; feature: ENVO:2100002; material: ENVO:00002003...
ACTCCCGCCCGCCCCTCCAGGATTGCTGCTACATGATTGATGCCGGGAGTCCGCGCCGCCAGGGCGCAGGCCGCAACGGCGCGGACTCCACCTCAATCACGGCAGCACCGAATGTCAAACCTCTTAACACCAATCAATCATGGGCAACCTCCAAATGACGGTTGAGGAAATCAACCGGCTCAAGCCGCTCGACATCGTCGGGCATCCCGTAGTGCGCGAGCGCTTCACACAGATCTACGAAACCCTCTGGGGCAACGGCGAGGCCGCCTACCAGCGCGAGAGCATCTACTTCAACAAGGCTCTCCGCGACAACGACAACGGCAAACTGCAACGTGCTACGCCGTTCAGCATCTTCACCGCCTTCATCGACCTGGCCGTGTGCGGCCTCTCCCTGGAGCCCGGCACCCGCGCCCTGGCATACCTCATGGGCCGCAACGTCAACGTGGGCACAAAGGACAACAAGAGGTGGGAGGGCCGCTGCGTCCTCACCGTGTCCGCCTACGGTGAACTCGTAATGCGCACTCGTGCCGGTCAGATACGCCACGCCGACAATCCTGTCCTGGTGTACGACAACGACGAGTTCTCCTTCAAGGATGTGGACGGGCGCAAGTCCGTCTCCTACACCTGCAACCTCCCCCACGCCGGCCACAACATCACCGCTTGCTATCTGCGCATCACCCGCGCCGACGGCTCCATCGACTACTCGGTGATGTTCCCCGAGGACTGGTGCCGCCTGGCAGGCTACTCGCAGAAGCAGAACCGAGGCTACGCCAACGAACTCTATGGCATGGACCAGAACGGCATCGTCCACATCGACCCCGGCTTCCTCATGGCCAAGTGCATAAAGCATGCCTTCAAGTCCTACCCCAAGGTGCGCATCGGCCGCGGCACCGAGCTGCAGTCGCAGCAGGTGGACGAGAAGCCGAAACTCACCGACGAGGACATCTATGGCGTAGGCGTCGACCCGGAGACCGGAGAGGTGCTGGAAGACACCCCGGCACCTGCCCCCGAGCCTTTCGGCGACAACCGGGTACCCCAGGGCGTAACCGTGGAGACTGATGACGAAGAAGGCTTCTGACAACAGGCCGTGCAGCGGGTGTCCGCTTGTGCGCAACACCATCAACGGACACTACTGCACACGCCTGAAAATCATGACCGAACACTCACCGACCAAACCGTGTAACCCTTAAATACATCAATCATGGCAGACAACAAACAGGCGATGACAATCTTTGAGCCGCATAACGTGCGGACGCTCGCCGAACTCGCGCCCCAGTCCTACCGCGACAACCTCCTTTCGCACACCAGGTGCCTCGAAGCGGGCAATCAGCTCCTTGCCCGCGTAAAGCAGGAAGGAATGACGGACGCCCTCGACATGGAGATAGCCAAGTACATAGACAAGGCGAAGATCACCGTCAGGAAGATGAACGGCAAGCGTTCTCCCGTCACCCAGCTGTTCGACCAGATACGCAAGGTCTACACCTCCATGGAGAATGACGTGGACCCGTCCAAAGCCGGCTCCGTCCCGGGCCAACTGCAGGCCTGCCGCAATGACTATGCGAAAAAGAAGCATGAGGAGGAGGAACGCCGCCGCCGCGAGGAGGCCGCCCGTCAGTCAAAGGAAAACGCCAAGGTGCGTTACCGCGCCGAGGTGGCGGAGGACTACAACCGTCAGTTTAACGCCCTGATCAACAAGAGCGTCAACGCCCTCAACGACCTGGACCACAAGCTCTGCTTAGACAACTACAACATTGTCTCTCAGGCTCTCAAGGAGTACTCGTGCGAACTGCCCGCATCCTGGGCCGAAACCATCATAAGCAGCGCCCAACGCCCGGTGGAGCTTTCCCCGGAGGAGTGCCGGGCCATACAGGCCGGAGTAATGGCCGGTATGCTTGAACGCTTCCGGGAGCAGTACCGATTTGAGGTACAGTCCACCTGCGAGGACATACTCGACCGTCTCCCCTCAAAGCGCAGGGAGCTTGAGCGCATGGCCAAGGCATCGGCCGAAGAGGCCGCCCGCATCAAGGCCGAAATGGAGGCAAAGGAGCGAGCCGAGGCGGCCCGCAAGGAGACCGAGCGCCGCGAGCGTGAGCAGCGGGAAGCCGCCGCCGCACAGCTCGCCGCACAGAAAAAGGAGATGGACGGCCTGTTCGGCATGGCCGAGACTGCGCAATACAGGCCCAAGGCCACGGTCAAGAAAAAGGTGGTAGTCGAGACTGCCGACGACATCATGAAGGTAGTGGCCTTCTGGTGGTCGCAGGAGGGCTGCACAAAGTCTGTCGAGGAACTCTGCAAGGAGTTTAAGAAGCAGATCACCTACGCCAACAACGCCGCCAACTCCAAGGACAATCCGCGGTTCATCTCCGATTGCCGCTACGAGGACGACGTAAAAGCCAAGTAACCATGGAGGTGAATGTACAGGCCAAGAAGTGTTCATGCTGCGGCAGAGAGAAGCCCGTGTCTGAATTTCGTAAGGATGGCAGGGCGGCCGACGGCTACAGCAAAGTATGCAACGTATGCCGTACCGAGCGGCGCATAACCGCTCCGGGTGCCAACAGCAGAATAACTCCGGTATTCCATGAGGAATTATCCCAATACCCCCCCGTGCCCTTATGGAGCACCTGTCGGCGCTCGGCTACAAAGGCTCGCTGCAGATACCTCACAATATAACGTTATGAGTCACAACCCCGACGCATATTACAGCCGCCCCGAGGTCAGCAACTCCGACCTTACGGCCCTCAAAGACCTCCTGCACCCGGTGCCCATGCCGCCGGGTGTAAGGGAGGCGGCCTTCCGTTTCGGTTCACTTGTGGATGCCATAATCACAGAGCCGGACCGCGTGAACTATTACCGCCTCACCGTCGACGATGTGCAATACACCGATGATGAGTTCCGCCATGCAAAGGAGATGCACCGTTCCCTGCGTATGACTGCCATGCACGACCCGTTCCTTGCAAAGGTGCTGGGGGAGGCTGAGACGCAGCGCTTCATGGTCAACCACGGCCAGGAGTTTGAGTATGGCGGTTTCCCGTTCACCCTCGACACGCGCTGCAAATGGGATTGGTGGCTTCCTCTCTACGGCTTCGGCGGGGACCTTAAGACCTGTGCAGCCTCGACTCAAAAGGAATTTGAGGATGCCATAGACTTCTTCGACTGGGACCGCTCCCGCGCCTGGTACATGGACATCGCACACTCCGACTGCGATTTCATCTATGCCATCAGCAAGCGCAACTGCAACGTGTTCACCACCCGCATACGCCGGGATGACCTGGTGTATCTCCGTGGACGTGACAAGTATCGGGAATTAGCTTTCCAATATTGGTGCCTCGCCTTATGACTGCGATATTCCCGCACGATGAGAAAATAACCGCAGACTTTCTTATGAATCATGGATTCTCTGATGCCGAGGCTAAAAGGCACATAGAAGTATTCGGCGCATCTTTATGCTTTGCTGAATGCCGGGTTATCGAGAGAAAGTGTGCTGAATATACGTTAAAAATACTACGCCCTATGACTGCAATTCTGAAACATAACCTGCGCGTAGAGCCATACGAATACCAGAAGGAGGGCATCCTTTTTGGTCTTAAGCGCCGCCGCCTGCTTATCGGCGACGAGCCGGGCCTGGGTAAGACGCTCCAGAGCATCGGCATTGTCGATACCGCCGCCGCTTATCCCTGCCTGGTAATCTGTCCCTCCTCGCTGAAAATCAACTGGCAGCGGGAGTTCGAGAAGTTCACCGACAAGAAGGCCCTGGTGCTTGACAATGCCACCCGTGCCTCCTGGCCCTACCTGCTCGGCATGGGAATGTTCCATGTTGCCATAGTCAACTACGAATCCCTGCGCAAGTTCTTTGTGTGGGACATCAAGGGCGGCAAGACGTTCACACTAAAGGATGTAGTGTTCAGCCGCGACATCAACGTGTTCCGCGCGGTAATCATGGACGAGTCGCACCGGCTCAAAGACCCCGCGGCGCAACAGACCATGTTCACCCGTGGCATTGTCGAGGGCAAGGAGTGGCGCATACTCCTTTCCGGCACTCCCGTAGTCAACCACGCCAAAGACCTCGTCGCACAGCTCGCCATCATGGGCAGGCTCGTCTCCGACTTCGGCGGTCGCGGCAAGTTCCTGGCCGACTACGGCGAGAACGAGAACCTATCCGAATTGTCGGATAAGCTCTATGACACCTGCATGATACGCCGCGAGAAGGCGAAGGTGCTTACGGAGCTGCCCGACAAGCAACGCACGGACCTCTACGTTGAAATCTCCAACCGCGATGAATATGACCTCGCTGCCGCTGACCTCGCCGCCTATCTCCGCGAATACACCGAGTGTACCGACCGCGAGATACGCCGTAAGATGCGCATGGAGGCTCTTGTAAAGTTCATGACCCTGCGCTCGCTCGCCTCCAAAGGCAAGGTGCGGCAGGCTACCGACTTCATCAAGAACTTCCTGGCCAACGGCAAGCCGCTGATTGTGTTCTGCTCGCTGAAGGAGATTGTCAAGGCCCTGCAAAAGCAATTCCCCGATGCCGTCCGGGTGACGGGTGACGACAACACAGCCGAGAAACAGGCCGCTGTCGATGCCTTCCAGTCCGGCGAGTCCCGGCTGATAATCTGCTCCATCAAAGCTGCCGGTGTCGGCCTGACGCTCACTGCGTCCTCCAATGTCGCCTTCGTGGAATTTCCGTGGACCTACGCCGACTGCTGTCAGTGTGAGGACCGCGCCCACCGCATAGGCCAGAAGAATAACGTCAACTGCTATTACCTCATCGGACGCAATACCATCGACCCGGTTCTCTACAACATCATCCACAAGAAGCGGAGCATCGCCAACCGGATAATGGCCTGTGATGATGATATTCCGACCGATGAGATGTACTTCGACGAACTTGTCAACTCCTTCCTCGGCTATGGTTGAAATCAGCAATTCGGATGTTGAGCGCGTTCTTGCCTGTCTCGATATAGCCGTAGCACACTACAAGTCGCTGAAAGGACTACGCAACAGCACTCACGCCTGGTCGATAGACCAACTCAAAGGGAAAATAAATAGAAAACTCAAACAACAACATTCAAAATCAAGTCACCAATGACAAAGAATGACATCGCAGTTGAACTCTGCAAACGCATCCCCGACCTGCCCAAATCAACGGCTCTCCATGTCGTTGAGGGCGTGATCGACATCCTCTCGGACGCTTTCGTCCGTGGCGACAACATCTACCTCCGCGGCTTCGGTACGCTGGCTCTCAAAAACATCAAAGCCCGCACGGCCCGAAACATCAGAACCGGCGAGACCGTCAGCGTCCCGGCACAAAACACCGTCAAGTTCCGCATCAGCAAAGAACTTAAAGCACGTCTCAACAATGGTTGAATCTCGCAAAACCGAAATCCGCTACGTCACCGGCGACCCCTCCAAAATGCTCGGCAAATGGGTTGCCCGACGGGCATTAAAAACCTGGACCGAGGAAATGGTCGATGAGGTCACAGGCAAGACTGTCGAAATAGAACGTCACCAGGTCCTCCTGGAACGTGGAACATATATCGACCAGAACACGCTTTCATCAATCAACTTCATGATGGCTGCCGGGGACTTGAAGGAAGTCGAGGTTTCCAATCAGAACCGTCAGGGCATACTCCTTGAAAACCGGGGCAGATTCCCCTACAAGGCAGCTGTCAAGGTTGACGGCAAGCGCAAGACATTTCTCCTCTACGCCACGTCGATAGCTAATGCTTTGGCAATACTCGTAGACTTCGTTGAACTGAACTATCGGGGCGGCTTTGAAATAACCGATATCAAGGAAATGGAGTTCTGCGTGGTCATCATTGACCGCCTGAAATCCGCAGAAGCTCGGAGGTACGAGATAGACGCCGCCTATCTAAAGGGCGAAATCTCGATGGAAAGTTTCGTAGAGGCTACCTGCGACAACATCACCAAAGGTAATCCCGATGAGGATAAGGCCGATGACGGCAAAAAAGAGACAAAGAAGTTCTATCAGATAGGAGCGCACGTTGTACTCCATGATGATAAGGAGGGCGACATAGAAGAAGACCATACTTTCATCGTGCAGACTTTTTCCGCCGTTCGCGCCAATATGCTGATTGAAAAATGGCTCCGAGACAATCAGGAAAAGCGCTACCAGGAGTCCCTTAAACATCCGGAGCGAACTTTCGTCAGGTATCAGATCAACTCTTTCATCGAGGAGTCGAAGATTATCCCTGTCGGTTGCTTTATCCCCGAGGAATTTTCTGCGGTCTATAATGACTTGTCACATGACGATTGACGAACTCAAGGTCCTACGCGCTGCACCGGCCTCACCAAAGAAGCGCAGCAAATACGGCGCCGTCAAGTCCTGTGGCTACGACTCCCGCAAGGAGCATCGACGGGCCAACGAACTGAAGCTGATGCAGCGTGCGGGCCTTATCTCCAATCTTCGTGAACAGGTGAAGTATGTGCTCATCCCCACGCAACGCGACCCGGCCGGCAACCTCCTGGAAAAGGAGTGTTCCTACTACGCCGATTTTGTCTATGATAAAGACGGTGTTTCCGTGGTCGAGGATACAAAGGGATTTCGCACCCCGGAGTACAGAATCAAGCGCAAGCTCATGCTGCGCATCCATGGAATAGTAATCAAAGAGATTTAATCCATACGGCAATGGCACGAACAGCAAAACCGGGACTTGAATATTTCCCGTTCGATGTCGACCTTTTTCAGGACTTCCGCATACGCAAGCTAATCAAGCGTCAAGGTGGCAAAGCCGTCACGGTATATGCTCTCCTGCTCTGTCTTATCTACAAGAATGGGTACTACGTGCAGTGGGATGAAGAGCTGCCCTTCATATGCTCGGAATCAACGGGCTTTGACGAGGCGTATATACTGGAGGTTATAAGAGCCTGCCTGGCGCTGGGGTTATTCGACAAAGATATGTATGCCTGCGAAAGGGTATTGACATCCAGGAGTATCCAGACCCGCTATTGCAGTATTCAGCGCATGAGCAAACGTATGGCACGAATCAGCAAATATTCCCTGCTGGACGATAAGAAGCCTTCGCCTGTCCCCGGGACCACGGCATCTTCGGCATCTGAACCGAAAGAGGTTATAGGTCCGCAGAGTGCAGACACACCCACGGAATCGCCTGTTTCACGTCCTCGAGAGGCTATCCCCGCTTCACCTGCGCCTCCCTCGGCACTCGGCAACAACTCCGAGTGGATGGCCGAGTTTTTCGCCGACAACAACAAAGAGAACCTGCTGCTGCTGTGCAAGAGCCTCGGATTTGAACAGGGCAACATCCCGGGCCTCCGCCTGCTGGCAGAGGCGGTAGTCAACGAATGGGAGCTGTCCCGCACTCCACACTTCGGTTACAGTGATTGGTCGCGGCACCTCATCTCGGCCATGAGAAGGAAATACCGAGACCCCTCGACAAAACAAAACCTCACCTCACCGCCCGCTACGGCCGACTACACGTTTGGCGGAGGCTTCGGCGGTCAAGACGTATGACCTATGACACAAAGATTGAATAGCACCTTGCAAGGCCGGATGGCGCAACAGCCACAATCCCGCCCCGGCATGTCCGCAGCCGAGGCCGCGGCCCGCTCCCGCATGAACCGGGGACAGGAGCGCCTGGTGACCGGCACCCCGGAGGATGCCGAGAAGCGCCGACGCGCCGACCTCACGAGAATGGGCGTCGCAGCTATCGACGCCGTGCTTGACCGGGTCAATAAAGATATCCGCAAAGCAGAGCTAAACCGGCACCTCCTGGAAATACCCGAAATCTACCTGGCACACTCCAACTTGCTAATCCGTATCGCCAACAAAGTCCTCGCGTACCAGCATCGAAAGTTCGTGGTCGATGACAACAACCGCGACATCCTCCGCTTCATGCTCTACTACTTCAACGACTGCCCTTTGGCCGAGGAGGTTTTCCCCGGTCGCGGTTACAAGCTCCACAAGCACATCATGCTCCATGGCAACGTAGGCACCGGCAAAACCCTGCTGATGGAGATATTCTCCGAGTACCTGCGCTACACCGGCAACCCAAACTTCTACTACAACCTCTCGGTTACGCAGATGATAAACTATTACACGCTGCACAATAACCTTGACCGCTACACTTTCAACGAGGAGGAGAATAAGGGTTTCAAGTGCAAGCCGGTAAACATCTGCCTCAACGACATCGGTGTCCAGACTACCACTTTCTACGGCATGGATACAAAGGTGCTGACCGATGAGTTTCTCCATGCCCGCAATGAGATATGGTCGCAGTTCCACCTCAAGGCCCACGTCACCACCAATCTCTCCATCGAGCAGCTCAAGGAGAAATACAAAGACGGCTTCGGGCGACTGATTGACCGTTTCAAAACCTACAATGTAATACCACTCGGCGGCAATAGCCGAAGATAATCCGATACTGATATGGATAAAATGACCCCGGAATATAAGGTGATGCACGAGAAAATCAGAGCTGTCATGAAAGATTGTGTGCTGCCGGAAATGCAAAAGTATTCGCTTTTGGCAACCTGTATGACAGAGATTGCTCATGAACATAACGGCAATAACTTCGGAGCAATCAGTCTGAAACTCGCTCTCGTCAGCAAAACCATGTTGGATGCGGTGGAAAAAGCGGAAGAACTGTATAACAAACTCACAAAATCAAAATAATCATGCAAAAAGCAATCAACCGTCTGCACAGACAACTCCTGGCTGATGCTAAACAAGGCAACAGCACCCTCGGCGCACTCGTCATTGTCGGCTCTGCATCAGCTCCCGACCACGGCAGTGTGACATCATTCTCCGGCGGCAATACCGCACCCATCGTCATGGGGCTTGTCAAGGAAATGCGCCGTGACCTCGGCATCCTTGCCTCCGTCCGTATGGCGCTCTCCATCGTCGATAACAATCTCGCTGAACAGAACTGATATGAATGACGAGACACTAACCTATGCCAACCGCATAAGACACGAAATGAGCAATGTGGAAAAGATGTTGAACTGCATAGAGAAACAAGAAACAGTGGTTGACATCTCCTTCAATAATGGCCTTTATGGCTGCTGCTCAAATCAAAGCGTGTATCTCTCTGATGAGGAGGTGATGGAGATAAAAGCCAACATCACTAAACAAATCAGTCTGCGGGCACAGGCTCGACTTGAGGAACTTCAAAAAGAATTTGATAACCTCTAAGAGCATGTTTACTTTTAAACCAAATTAAACGTACTTTAAATCTTAGCGAAAAATGAACATCGGACTCATAGACGTAGACGGACACAACTCCCCGAACTTTGCGCTTATGCGGTTATCGGCATGGCACAAGGCTCACGGGGATAATGTCGAGTGGGCTGACGCTATGTTCGGCGGTGGATATGACAGAGTGTTCAAATCCAAAATATTCACGTTCTCGCCCGATTACAATACTCCGTGGAGCTGCGAAGTGGTTTGTGGAGGTACGGGGTACGACATAAAGAGCCGATTGCCGGAGGAGGTGGAAAAGTCAACCGCTATGGACTACTCGCTCTATCCGCAATACGACTTCTCGATTCAGTTCTTCTCACGCGGTTGCATCCGGCATTGCCCGTTCTGCCTTGTGCATGACAAAGAGGGAGGCATACACCCCGTAGAACCAGTTGAGCTTAATCCTCGCGGCAAGCATATAGAGGTGCTTGATAATAACTTCTTCGCCAATCCCGAATGGAAGTCTGCCGTTGACTATCTTCTGAAAGCGAAACAGAAAGTCAATCTGCATGGTGTTGACGTGCGGATTATGAACGAGGAACAAGCATACTGGCTCAACTGTCTGCCACTGCACAAGTCCATTCATATCGCATGGGATCTGCCGCAGCTTGACCTAACCGAAAAGTTACGTGAGGTTACTCACTACATCAAGCCTTGGAAACTCATGTGTTATATCCTCGTCGGATTCAACTCTACGATGGAGCAGGACATGTACCGGATTGAACGCTGTCGTGAATTTGGGATAAAACCCTACGTCATGCCCTACAGAGATTTTGAGAACAAGACAAAACCCTCGCAGTATGCCAAAGACCTCGCGCAATATGTCAACAAGCCAATGATATTCAAGTCGTGCAAGTTTGAGGACTTCTCGCCGAGAAAAGGCTTCGTTTGCCGCGAGTATTTCAACAACCGATAATAACAACCAAGAGCCAAAAGAGCCGGTATGAACAAGACAATAGACAACTTCGACCAAATCAAGTCCATGATGGACTTCGAGGAGTCAGACAACCTCTTTATGCACTTGCAGATACTCCGCAGGGGCAAAGACCATCCCGATTTACCTGCCGCGAATAAGCTGATTAAGACGTGGCTCGTGCGTAGCGCAGAGCATTTGGAGTCGCTGAAAGACGAGGTGGTGTTTCTATGTGAGCATTACGGGGCGAGAGCCTATATAAGCTGTGCGGCCAAGAGCATTGCGAAGCTGAACACGCTTATCCTGCGTAAGCTCGCAGACAACCTGCACACGAGCAACATCATCAATCCGTGGCACGTGTTCAATTCCGCCTGCGGTGAATTGCCGGGAGTGGAGAAGCGATGGGTCGTGGATGTTGACACGAAAGACAGCGAGGTGGTGGCGGATATATGCGGCACAATAGGAATGCTATGGGTCAAGGCGCACCTGGAAGATGCTGGCCGGGCATATACAGCCTCGTGGCTCGTAAGTCAGATTCCTACGCTCAACGGCGTTCATCTGCTTGTGAGACCTTTTGACTTGCAGGCGTTCAAGAAGCGTTTCCCCGATGTGGAAATCAAGAAAAACGGCCTGACGGCTCTGTATGTGCCACAATGTATATGCGAGAAGATATAGCCCACCACAAAAAGAGATATGGAAAGAAAAATAAAAATAGAGAAAACGATTGACCTCGCAACTGTCGAGTGTCAGATATTCGCCCGTTATTGGGGAGATTCCAAAATTAACGGCATAGAGGACGATGCAAGCAACCCTAAGATGCCATGCGTGGAGAGTGTGGAACACTTCTACTACGGCAAGAAACAGCTCGCATGGTGCCCGATAATCGACCTTGACAACGGACGCATACTGAATTGGCACCGTGGTGAGGTTGCCAAGATACATTACAAGTCATGCGATGAAAATGTGGTAATCATAAAAGACCGCGATGGGAATGAGGTAAAAGACTATATGGGATATGTGCCGCGCTTCCTTGACCCTTACCGCGACGGATATGGCGATTATGTGATTATGGAGGTTGATTCCAACGGATATATCCGCGACTTCGACAACGGCCTTGACGATATTTTCGATGACGACTAAGATTATCCCCCTCCCTAATAAGCGATAAACGATGAAAACAATCATAGCGACTACAAGCGAACAAAGCCAACGCCTTCTCCGCTGCGGAGTATCGGCTGACACGGCGGATATGAGCTACCAATTTATTGACGAGTGTGTCAATAATACCGATAAGCCTATCTGCAACACCCCGAAAGAACAGTTTGCCACCCTCAGAGGATATGGCTTTGAGGATAGCCGCATACACATTACTCCTGCCTTTTCACTTTCGCGTCTGCTGGAGCTGATGCCGTTCAAAATCCGATGCGGAAACTACGAGTATTGGCTCGATATAGCTCCGATGGACTACGGCAAACAGTGGAGCATCGGCTACTACTGCACGGAGAAACCGAGAGTAATCAGAGGGCTTGCACATACCGACAGCCTTATCGAGTGTGCCGTGCTGATGGTTGAATGGCTCGTCGCCAACGGCTACAAGCTGAGCGGGATTGAGAAAGGAGGTGAACAATGAATTACGACATGACATTCTGCGTGGGCGAAAATTGCTCACGCAAGGAGGAGTGCCACCGTTACCTCGAACTGCTCCGCTTCCGCGCCGACAAAGACCCGAACCGCAAGGATTACATCTCTATGTGCAAGCCGGATCCGACTGAATGCACTCTGTTTTGGAGAGAGAAAGGAGGCCCGGAGCATGGAGAAGATTAACGGAATCATCATAGAGGGCAAAGTTTTCGTAGCGGAGAAAGATGCCAACTGCTCTTGTTTGAAATGCGATTTGATAGAGGAAGATGGAAAATGCGCACATCCGCAGTTCTGTAACCGATTGGGAGTTGATAACATCTTCCGCTACTCTCCCGAGCTGACGGAAAGGCTGAATAACCCTAAAACAAAAGAGAAATGAACCGTAAAATCAAATTCAGAGGCAAACGCTTCGACAACGGCGAATGGGTCTATGGCGACCTTGAATACAACCGAGCAAAGAATATCGCCCGAATCCACACCTATGACGAGGACGGCGAATACCTCATGCAGCATTTGGTAGAGCCGGATAGTGTGGGACAATACTCTGGCTATGACGATTGTCAAGGGACGCCGATGTATGAGGGCGACGTGGTTAAAATCAAAGAGAGCGTAGAGGCCACGGTAGAATGGAAAAGCGGTGGTTTTCACTTCTACGGTCTTGAAGATGTGAGTGGGCGCAGACCCGATTATCTGCCCTCCCTCAACAACCGTATGCGCGTGATTGGCTCAATCCACAACAACCCCGACCTCCTAAACGGCAAGTAAGATGGAAAAAGATAAACTAAACAGACGCAGGGCGTTTGCCGAAAGCGGAGCAGACCCTAAATATAAATTTAGCCATATCTATTGCAAAAGGTGTGGTAAGAAGTTGTACACGCCAATGCCATGCAGAGAAGATGAGGAATCGTGGGGTGTATTCGCTTTCGTTCCGCTTGTCATTGCTTATGTGCATGATTGTGGATGGCGCACGATACGAGATGGTGAATTTAACGGCTACTATTGTTGCCCCGATTGCTTGACTGACAAAGACACGGATTTCAGAGAACCCGTGCCGTCTGTCAACAAAGCACTTCCCCATTACAAGGAATGGGTCAACAAAATGAGAGAGAAATACAATTACTATGACTAAGGATAAGACCCCGACCAAATCCCAGCAGGCGCAGCAGTACGCCGAGAAGAATGCCCTCCATGTGTTGCATGGCAATGTTCAAGGGCGCGTTGCCGATTTGCAAGGTATGCTTGCCCAAGCCTACTCCGACGGCTACACCGCCGCCGAGCAGTCCATGTGGCGCAGCGTGGAGGAGGAACTGCCGGAAGATGGTGAGACCGTATTGTTATCCATCAACGGCTCGCGGCTTACCGGCTATTACAGCCATGACGATGAATTGTGGGAAGTGGACGGCATAGGCGCTTATGAACGCAACGATGTTTCCCATTGGTGCAAACTTCCCTCCCTCCCCGACACAAACACCGAGAAGAAATGAGAAAGAAATACCGCAGAGCCGTGTATGTCGGGTTGACGATAATCCCTCTATGGATTGCCTATTGCTTTTTAGGCATTTCAATGTTGATGAATCTGATACCGAAAGGATATTCAAAAGGCTCTAAATGGCTCAGAACAAAACTCAGAGTATATGACACCGACCCCGACTGAACAGCGACCAAGAGATTGTGTGCATTATAGGTTTTATCACAATTCCTTGTGGATGCACCGATGCGCTTACAACAATCTGCCATGCAAGATATTGGCTAAATGTTATTGTGAAAATTTCAGACTTAAAACTAAATAAGATGGAGACTGACCAGCGACCGCAGGAGTGTAAGCATTATTGTCCCCTTTGCTACGGCACTTGCGATTTAGACATTAAGGAGACAAGCATCCTTGGTGGTGGATATTGGATTAAGTGCTGCGACCTCGTGGACGACCCCGAATATATTTGCCCTGACTTCACCCCTAAAAACAAGAAAAAAGATGACTGAGAATGAAATCAAATCACTGGCCGAAGAATTGGCCAATAAGCTCTACAATGATGATAAATCATACAACACAATCTTGTGGTGGGGCAATGAACCGAAAGAGCGCAAGGCAGAAGAGCTTGAACATACGCTCCGTTTCATTCTCCAGGATTACTGTATCGTGGAAAAGGAAAAGGCTGCTGAATTATGCCGTCTGACTCTGGAACATGGTGACAGTGTGGATTACGGACTGATAGACGGCCTCGTCGATATTGTGTGTGATATTTTCCGTGAGCAATACCATCAAGAAGCTGATAAACTATGATCATCCGACTAACATCTCCAGAGGCTTTTGACCGCCTCATAGAATACCTGGAAGCCGAGCGTGGCCTTATGTGGCCCGACTTGAAAGGGTCTAAAAAATCTTTTCGTGACTACTTCATAGAGATGGCTAAGGAGAAAATGGCAACCGACACTGTGTTGCTGCATGTAGATTGGAAGTATGATGCTCAAACAAATCGCCTTGAATCTGAAGCCTATTACACTGTTCTTTCCGAAATTGAAACAGATGAGGAATATATGGAAGAAGAGCTTAAAAAACAGAACGATGAAAAATGATTATTGCCCATACGAACTAAGCCTTGCACTTAAAACCGCAGGGTTCGATGAGCCGTGTCGATGCTTCTATTGGACTTCTGATGGCACTTTCAAATATACTGATGCACTTGTACATAAGAATAGCGTAAGTTGCAACACAATGGTAGCTGCTCCTACATTGTGGCAAGCTCAGAAGTGGCTGCGGGAGAAAAAGGGAATATTCGTAGAAGTAACATCCGAGGCTCTATATGATTGGGATTTCTTTGTTCTTGAACTTGACGAGGATGTCAATGCAGGGCTTGCGCGAGGCTCAGAGATATATCCCTCTTATGAGCAAGCCTTGTCCGCAGGCATTGCCTCCGCGCTGGAACTGATAAAGAAAGGAGAGTGAGATATGATACTGACAGCGGCTTTTCTGATCTGCAAGGCACTTGGAGCAACATGGTCATGGTGGTGGCTTGGCGCTGACAATCATTGCCGATTATAGTTTTAGAGACAATTTGATAATCAGAACGAAACAATGAACAAGACAATCGAAGAATTAGCGAGCGAATACGTGAAAGGCGTTTACAGCGGCGATACCGACTTCATTGATGAAGCCGAAAATGGATTGTCGTGGCTTTTCAACAAATCTCTCGTCTCGCGTCTGACCGCCGATGAGAAAGAGAGGGTGAGGAAAGAGTATGCAAAAACCTCCCCGAATGACCCCGACCAAAGCATAGCAAGCCTTAGGATTATGCGGACTTTTTCCTGATTCACCCAAAACTTAAAGCAACACGCCATTCCAATTTACCTAACTTTGCCGCCGATGAAAAGCCTCATCCCCAACTCGCGCCGCCCGGACATCACCTTCCACTCCTCGGGCCGCATCGACATATCGGCACGGATAGCCCGCCGACTCTCACTCTCCACTGGAGACGTCATCGACATACTCAGCCACGACGGGGAGCTGTACCTGCGCGTACGCCTCCGCGCAGGCGCATACATCGGACGGCACGAGGGGCGCGTCTGGGGTACAAACCACGGCAGGGGCACATTCCGCGCCTGCTCCCGCTCCATGACAGCCGCCGTCCTTTCCGCCGCCGGCGCCACCTCCACTCTCCGATGCCCCTGCGGAATGGAGTTTGAACGCGACAATAAAAAGTACATCACAATCATCTACCGCTGTCCGCTATGATCAAAGACATAAAATACTCAGGCTATGCAGCTCAGCCCTCCGACTACGAGTGCCCGGACGGCCAGCTCGCAGCCTCCCTCAACCTAATAAGCGAGGATAGTCAACTGAAACCGCTTTTTCAACCTACGCCAACATCTATTGGCCTGTCGGCATCGCAGAAGGCTGCTTATATCCACAAAACATCTTCGTATAAGCATTACATTCTATTGGAGGGCAAAAAAGTCAGTTGGCTCAATGGTAAATCCGATACGGTCCAGACTCCAACATCTTTAGCCACGTTCACAGGGTTAGACATCTATCAGTTCAGTTCAATTGGAAATACATTACTTGTCCTCTGTTCTGACGGTATGCATTATTTCCTATGGAAAGGTGAGACTAACGGCTACCTTGACCTCGGCACAACGATGCCGGAATGTTCTTTGTCATTCGGTTTGCAAGGAGAAATGAAACGCACTGATGAGTTTGAAATCTCCTACAGCATACACAAAAACAACATCTATTCGGAGTTTGACGATACCCAAAAAACAAGTATCACCAATCAAGTATTGGCGAAGATAAACAAATTCATTGCTGAGGAGTCAACTCAGAAAGGAAAGTTTATTTTCCCATTCCTTGTCAGATATGCCTATCGTCTATATGACGGAACGTTAACAAGACATTCCGCGCCTGTTCTGATGATATGCAGCTCCGAGAATACCCCTCGTGTCTTCTGGTTTAACCTGCATGGCAAAGATGATACATACACTAACGCTAAACTCCGTGTTGTGGCCCCGGTGCATAGCCTTGACTATGCGCTAAAATCTGACTTAAACCCGCTTAAGAACTGGAATGACATTATTAAGTCAGTTGACATCTTCATATCTGCTCCGATTTACACCTACGACCAGAACGGAGAGTGTGAGAGGTTTATCGACGGCGGTGAGGATCTGTCAGGTTTCAGCGTGTGCAAGCATACCAATCAAGCTGTAAGCACTTCATTATACCCTCTGCGCTATCAGAAAAATAACTTTGGCAAACTATATGCCTTTACCTTTACTCCTTCAGATTTGACAAGTCGCCCGGGAGGTGTGCTGGTAACACCCAAACGTAGTGCGGATGCTGTCAAGGAGGATATACGAAGTTGCTCTCAATTCTATTTCCTGCATAGCATCCGAATTGAGGAGCTTAAAACAGAGCGCACTCTGATACCTGTAAAGGAGGATTATCTGCAATCTCTTGTGACCCGTGAGGTCATGACAGATGATTATGACAGTCACGATAAAATCATACCCCAACAGGCATTTGCCTACAACTCACGCCTCAATCTCTCAGGCATTAAGAAACAACTGTTTCAAGGCTTCGATGGCTATTCTCTGTTCAACTACTCTGATGGGTATATAGATCTGGGAGTAACAGAGGAGCCGGGGGCGGATATGAAATTCAGTGTGATGGTTGCCGTCTTTATTAAACAGGATGGCAAGGACATCATAGTGTATGGCAAGGCCGGTATGTGCGGAAACAAAGCCCCGCTCCTGTTCTTTTACTATCCCAATATCAATGCTTACAAGGCGGTGATAATCCGTACAAACTATTCCGACTCGCCTCACCTCGTAATTCCGTTGGAGCCTCACGGCTTCCTCAATGGTGCTTTCTATTTCGGTGGCTGGGAGGAGCCGACAGGAATATCACAGGGACGTCCTCCTCAATCGTCATTGGCAGACCGCACTATTGATGTGTTCAACAAGGTATATACGTCAGAGGTCAACAATCCTTACGTATTCCCTGTGCTTGGTATCAATACGGTAGGCACAGGTCGTATAATGGCAATATCAACGGCGGCTAAAGCTCTTTCCGAAGGTCAGTTCGGTCAGTTCCCTCTGTATGCGTTTACTGATGAGGGTGTATGGGCGTTGGAGGTTTCCTCAACCGGCTCTTACTCGGCTCGTCAACCAATAACACGCGATGTTATCCTCGCCAATACAGACCCTCTGCAAATGGATAGTACCGTACTATTCGCAACTGATAGGGGCATTATGCTTATATCCGGCTCTCAGACACAATGTATAACTGATGTTATTAACTCCAACGAGCCTTTTGATGTGTTGCAGCTCCCCGGCATGACTAAACTCCATACGATGCTCGGACACGATGCTGACTCTTGTCTGCCGACCGCTCCGTTCCTGGAGTTTATTGCAGAATGTGGTATGCTTTACGACTATGTGCATCAACGTGTGATTGTGTATAATCCTCATTATACCTATGCTTTTGTCTATTCCCTAAAGTCAAAGGAATGGGGCATGATGTATTCCACAATCGAGGCCGGCATAAATTCTTACCCGGAAGCATTGGCCGTTGACCATGACGGTGCATTGCTGAATTTCTCCTCTATGGATGGAGAGCCGACAAAGGGATTGTTTGTTACCCGGCCGCTCAAACTTGAAACGCCGGACGTGCTCAAGACAATGGACACGGTAATTCAACGGGGCCATTTCAAGAAAGGCAATGTGCAATCCGTACTTTATGGCTCGCGTGATCTCTTTAATTGGCATCTGGTATGGTCGAGCAAAGACCACTATCTCCGTGGCTTCCGTGGTACCCCTTACAAGTATTTCCGGATTGCCTGCGTGACCTCGCTCTCCAAAGGGGAAAGTATCTTCGGGGCCTCGCTGCAGTTCAATCCGAGACAGACCGATCAACCAAGATAAGTAGGTTAGTTTTTTTCATTTGCTTTTTGTGGATTTTAAGGTTATTATTGTTTGAAAGAGAGCCGGGGCGCGCGATGCGTCCCGGCTCTCGTCCTTGTAGGGTAAATTCTCAGAAGGGATGCAAGGAGCGGCGTATCTCGCCTGTGCGCGTGTGCTTGATGCTGTTGACCTGTTCTTTAGCCTCCATTGCCTTCTCGAGCCAGTGGCGGGCCGCTTCGGGATGCGTGATGCCCAGCCAGTCATACAGCACCCGGCATGTCATGAACTCATGTATCAGCCGGTTGAGCAGGTGAAGCGTCGTTGCCGACATCGTTGCCGGCACACGCATCTCTATCACATAGTCGTCCGGCTCCCACAGATGGTCGCAGATTACTTCCTCCTCGCCGGTCGGCAGCTTGGTGTAGGGGTATAGCATCTCGACCGCCGCCGCGTGGACAAGGTCGAGGATGCGGCTCACGCGGTCCACGTTTCCCTCCTCGCCGATTTCTACGAGGGTGTGCTGGGCATGCTGGTTTTCATCGCCCAGGACGTGGCCCTCCACATAGGCCAGGTTCCTGATGTCGTACAGCAGCTGCTCCCGGTGGAACACCAGCGTCACGGACTTTGTGGCCGTAGTGTCCGCGCCGTCTCTGTCATGGCAGCCGTCGCTGCAACCGATATGATACGGCATGGCTTAGTCTGTGTAGGTGGGGCGTGTCGGTCGCTCGCGCTTGTACAGCGCCTGCTTGGCTCGGTCCAGTGCGTCATTGGCCAAGGTGGCGTAGTCCTGCGCGTCAGCCTTGTTGGTGATCACGAACCATTCCGAAAGGGTGCGGTCCACGATATACTCGTGCAGCATGCCACCCAGCGAGTCGCACGCCGAGTTGTTGAAGTTGCTCGGCAACAGGAACGCGAGGGTCAGCTTGCCACCTTCCTCGACCTCCTTGTTGATGCGGTTGTTGCTCGTCGAGCCGTCCTCGTGCAGGTACTCGCCCAGCTCCACCTTCAGGTGTGAGAAGGCGTTGGAGATTGAACGCAGTATCTGGTAGGCGTGCTCGTCGTCCTCGCTCGCCTGCATGTAGGCCGTACTGCGGTAGTCCGCTCCTCCGGCGTTGCGGGCCTGCCCTGTGATGTGGCTCTTGTTCATCACGTCGAACTTGATCTCCCGCGACTCAAGCGTGACCGTTATGGTCTTCTTCTGTTCCATTCTACTTTAGTTAATTGTCTTGAACTATTTCCTTTGCAATTGCCGCCGAGATGAAACTCGGCGCGGGTTATTAATCGTCGTAAACCGGTCGCGTGGGCTTTTTCTTGTACATGGCCTTGCGGTGAATGTCGTCCAGCAGGGTAGAGGCCTTGTCGGCATATGCTCCCGCCTCCTCCTTGTTGGTATAGACGTACCACTTGGCTGTTATACTCTGCACAAAGTAGCTGAACAGACTCGACCCCATACTCGGCAGCAGCGCCTTGTCAAAAGATTTCGACACGTCCAGCTTCAGCTCGTAGCGCTGTGTCACGGTCGCGCTGCCTGTATTGTCGGAGTTTGCGTGCGACGTCGGCGAAGCGGGATCTCCGGGGTCGGGATTGACGGGGTGCGTCGGGTCCGCGATGCCTGTGCCGTCCGTCGTCATTCCCTCGAAACTCACAAGCCCTATTAATTCCTGGCTTAGATCGGCGCGGCTCTCCTCCCAGAAACGTTCAAGGTGGCTCTCGTCCTCGTCCACCGTCGATATGCGTTGCAGGGCATTCTCGTCTTTGTCCATCTTCGCGCCCGTATAGGCCGTAGTGACAGCGACCTCCCGCATCACGTCATCCTTGCTGATTGTCAGTGTTATCTCCATGTCAGAAATTGATTATCGAATATGTCACGCCTACGCCTACATACGGCTGGAAGCCCTTTGGCCCGTAACCGTATCCGGCTGTAACGCCCACGTGCCAGCGCTTGGGAGGCTTCCATTCGCGGCGCGTCACGGTCGTGGTCCGGGCAAACACCCGTATGCTGTCAAGGCGCGGGTTGACAGGTCCGCTCACCCATGCCTCGTATGTGCTGTCTCCATAATATCTCTGAATCATCGGCAGCTGAACAATGGCGCTGTCCCGGCCTACCATCGGCACGGCCTTATCTTCTGCAAGCGCAACAGCCGAATCACAGTCTATGGCCGTGCATGGTCGGGCCATGCCTCCCGCGCCGCCGATGAAGCGATACACAGGCACCGTGCAGCGATACGTGCCCATAGCTATCTCCGAGTGCGGCGCCGGCGCCTCGTCCGTCACCGTGTCCACCCTCGTTTCCGTGGTCTCCGTCACCACGGCCTCACCTGGTGGCCTGTTCACCCGTCCGATGAAAGCCCCGGCGAGAATCAGCGCTATGCCCGTCAGGGCCAGCAGCAGGAAATGTTTCACCTTCATAAGCTCTTGATGTATTGAATTATCGAATCCACGTGCAGCCTGGTTATCGCCTGCTTGCCCTCCTCCGAGAGCAGGAAGTCCACGTCCTCGCGGTTATCCTGGAACAGGTTCTCGGTCAGCACGGCAGGGCAGGCAGTGTCCCGCGTCATCGCGAGCGACTGTACCCAGTACTTCTCCTTAGGCACGGCGCGGTTGCCCATCAGGCCCATTGCCGTAGCGTTGTCGGTGAAGATGCGGGCAAGGCGCTTGGACTTCTCCGAGGCGTTCTTGCTGAGAAACACCGAGAATCCCCGTGCCGAATGCCACTTGCCGTCAGCACCCGCCGCATTGTTGTGGATCGACACCAGCACCACGTTCCCGGCGCCGAGCTTCCGCGCCCAGCCGTTCACCTTGCGCACACGCTCGCGAAGCGGCGTGTCCGTCTTCTCCGGCGCAAGCAGGATAGTGTCGATGCCGCGCAGCGTCAGCTGACGGCTCACACGCTGCGCAATCTCACGGCAATAGTGGTACTCCTTCAGCCGTCCGTCGGGACTGAGCTTGCCACCCGTCAGCGGAGGGTCACCGTGGCCGTTGTCGATGATGACCTTGATTTTATCCAGCTCCATACCTATTCAGTGAAATAGTTAGCGAAGTAAGCTACGGGCGAAGCGGCTATGGCCCCGATGAAGTCGGCGGCCAGGTCCCATACGCAGAAGTGGCCGCCCGGCTTGCGGCTGTCGCGGATCTCCTTGCCGATGCCCACGGCCAGCGTCAGCAGCAGCACGCAGAGCGCGGCCAGCCACGGCGAGAACGGCACGAAGCTGAACACGCCGGCCAGCACGGAGCCCAGGCCGAAGCTGAAGCAGAGATGGAAGATTTTGTCGTAACCTTTGCGGTCGTTGCAGATTTTCTTTGTCATGATGTCTTGATATTTATGTAAGGGGTTTGTACGCTTCGAGCTGCCGCTGTTTCAGCTCCTCGGCCTCCTCGGCGGTGATTTCCTTCCAGTTGGCGGGATCGTCGGTGGCGGCCAGGGTTATCTCCGAGCCGAAGGTGCGGTCGGTGATCGGGGTGTTGTCGTCGGCCTGCGTCAGGACGTGGCCCTCGGCGGCTGTGATGCGCCGCAGCGTTACCGTGTATGTGCTTGTTTCCATTGTGCTATGAGAATTGGATGAACGTTATCGATTTCTCCGAGGCCTGCGCCTTCATCTCGTCCGTGAGGCGGGCGTAGGCGTCGGCGTGCAGGGTGACCGTGCGCGTGCCTTGTGTAGTGGCTGTGGCATTCGTTATCATCCATTGCAGGCTGTCGGCGTTGAGGGCGGGGAGGTTGCGCAGGTCGTATGCTTGAACAGCGGTACCCCACCATCCGAAGTGCATCTCCTCGACCGGGCATGTCATATAGAGTGCAGGGTTGCCCCCGCCGGTCATTGTCCCGATGACTTTCTTGAGCTTCGGAACGGCGTAGAACATATTGGTGCAAGTATTTGCGGCTCCTATGTTTGCGACTTCCATATTCGTGCAGCCGATGAAAGCCTGCTGGGATTTCACACTGTTGGTCGCATCGAATCGCGGGGGCAGGTTGGTGCGTATGGTGTGCTGTCCGCCGTAGAACATCGTCGCGTCGTAGTTTCGCGGTGTACCGGCATACCATACCGCTATCGCCTCGGCATAGCTCAGGCTAAGTCTGTTGAGCAGCCACTTGTCCGTGTCGGGGTCGTAGTGGCCGTGCACGGTGCGCGTGGCCGGGTTTCCTCCCCACCCGTCGTTGCAGCAGGCCTCGTTCCACAGGTCCGCTAACAGGGCCTTCTTGGCGTCCATGGGCGGCGCGGCGATGCAGCGCAGGCCGGTGCCGGAGGCGGGGCGGTCGTACTGGCGCCCCGTGGCCGTGCAGAGGTACGTGCGGAAGGACAGTGGGGAGCCGTCGCTGTCGCAGACCTCGGAGCGCCCCTCCCAGTCGGCGTGGTAGGTGACGGTGGAGCCGACGTCGCCGCCGCTCTCGCTCTCGGCCTGCTGCACGTCCGTGCCGGGGTCCACGGGGATGTTCTGCACCCGCGCCACGAAGCGGCCCGCCAGCGGCGTCTCCTTGTCGCTCGGCGCCTTCCACGCGTAATCGGTCGCCGCCGAGCTGTCGAGCCACACCACGGAAAAATTGCCTGCGGGTTGCCCGCTGTCTATGGTGGCGCCGGGCTGGCGTACCACCTCGGCAAAGCGTATGGTGCTATCCTGCACGGGCAGGTGCTCCGCAGGCACCTTGCCGTCGGCGCCGAGAGGCGCAAGTCCTCCGGCCACGCCCTTGATGGCGTCGATGTCGTCGCCGCCTGCCCGTTCGAGCTTCTGCCCGCCGTCGGCCACGGTCATTATCGCCATGTCGGACTTGCGGATGTATAGCTTGCCGGGGCGCGGCTTGCCGTTGGCGCCGCACATTCTCTCGCTGCCCGGCCACCTGGCATGGAGCGGCTGACCGACGGCGGCGGGGACAGCCTCGGCGGCGAAGCGGCCCGTGCCGTCGGCGTTGGCCAGCCACACCACGCGGTAGTTGGCCGCAATCTCGCTGTCCGACACCGTGATGCCCGCAGCGTCCATGTCGCTGTCGTAGCCCTGCACGGCATAGACGTCCGGCGGCATCTGCGCGGCGGGCACCTTGCCGTCCGCGCCCAGGGTGGCGATGCCGCCCTCAATGCCCTTGTCGCCTTCGGTCACAAGCGCTAACAGGCTGCTCTGGTCGTCCGACCACATATACAGCTTGCTGTTGATTACGTCCACCAGCAACGCCGCCGCCTGCTTGTAGCGCCTGGTGGATGCAATGCCCAGCTCCGGCATATCGCCCCACGCGTCGGCGAAATAGGTCACTTGCGTTGCATACACATACACCCAAAGTTGCAGAGCATCGCCATCAGTGACTACATGGGGATATATCTTCGATGTGTCGTCCACCATCACAGCCTGCAACAAATTGTCCACGCCGACTGCGTTTGATTCGGGAATCTCTAACGTTGTGTCTGTCTTCAGTTCCACAACGGTCTCTATCGGATAGGTGCCGTCGCGCTTGTCAGCCGTGCCAATCCTTACGAAGTCGCTGAAAGTGATGATGCCTCCATGCTCGGAATTGGCAACAGGCACGGCGCACGATACTGTCTTGCCTTTCGATTTGACTGTTAGCGTAGCGGAGTTGTTGCCAGCCGTCACCGACACCGATTGCAGCTCGTTGTTTTCAACCTTTCCTTGCAGCTCCTCCAGTTCAGCCCGGTATTCAGTCAAGTCGGTTTCCGGCGAGCCTGCGTTCTGCCCGGTCGATTTCCACTCTCCGCCTTCTGTCACATACAGGGCGGCCGGCAAGGTGGTGCCCACAAGCGCATACCAGCCCTCTTCCGGGAATTGGTATGTCGCTTTCAGCTTTGCCTCCGACAGGAAAAGCCCCTTCACCGGCCCTTTTATATTCTTGGCGTCAAACCATCCCTCGACTTTCAGGTCATGGCCGATACGGACGTTGCCCTGAACATTTGCGTTTCCTCCGGCCGACACATTACGCCCAACGGCAACATCTCCGTCTATCTGTTTTGTCGGAATCGAACTCATTGCATTGCTGATTTTGAAATATCGAATAGCGCCGAGGCCTTCTCGGCCTCTCCCAGAGTTGTTAATACCAAAGCTGCTGTCGCATACACCACGGCGGTGTGGCAACGCTCGCAGATGTCGATGCCCCCGTCGGCGTCAATCTTCGGATATGGCAGGTACTGGGCGCGGCGCACATACGCCGACTCGTCCTTGCAGGAGTAGAACTCCAGCACCCTGCCTTCGGGTCGCGTGGCGATGGCGCACACCGGCCGTTGCGGCACTCCCCGCAGGGCCTTGACGCGCTGGCGCTGCAACCGATATTCGGGGTCGTCGGCGCCTATGGCGGTGAACACGGCCTGTTCCCAGTCGCTCATCTCGAAAACAATTAGGCGCATAAAGTCCTCCGGCAGCAGCACCCACCCGCTCGCCTGGTCGCCCCAATAGACGGCGTCGCCGAAATTGTGTCCCGCTTCCAGCTGATAGGCGGGTGCGCCGGAATGAACCCTGATAACCGCCTCCGGAATCTTGCTCCTGACAATATCGTCAAGCGCAAGAGTATCCACATCCTCGGTTGTCAACAGCTGTTCGCTCGTCATGTTCTGGTCCAGGCAGACCCGGACATCCCGCATCACATCCGTTATCTTGTATACCATATTGCCTAATTGGTAATCTTGAATTGCCGACGCTCTCCGCCCTGCCCGGCGTTCTCGAATTTTTGCCCAGGCCTCAAGCTTTAGAGAAGTGAAGGAACTTTATTCTCCCGCATTATCGAACTTTCCGCCCGTAAACCGCGCTCCATGCTCCTCGGCCGCCTTTTGAGCCGCTTCATAAGAGCGTACCTTATAAGCCGGGATATTGAACTTCTCCAGCAGGTATGCCTGGGCATCCTGCAAGCAGGCCACCTCCACCTCCCCGCCGGTTTCGGCCTGCGGCTCCTCCGTCGCCCCGTGGTTCAGGGGGGCCGCTTTGGCGGTCGGCGCATCATCATTCTTAGCCGGAGCCTCCTGCGACTGTGCCTCCTTCGGTCTTCCTGGCTCGCTTATCTCTTGTTGCCGCTGCACCAGTATGCGACCCGACTTGAAATACTGACTCTGTTCAATCACCCTCTGCAAGAAAGGATTGTCAGTGGTGTACTCGGCCGGAGTCACGCCGTATGCCGTCAAAGCGCCTCCCGAGAAATGCACATTCACCGTCGCTGCACCGACCTTAATCTGCGCCACCCAGTCCACAAGACCCGGCACGCCGTATGTTATCTTCTCCATAATAATCTCTTTTGCATTTCCTGTTTCTTGTGAAAATGAATGCGGCGGAGGGCGTTGGCACACCTCCGCCGCATCCTTCCTCTAACAACTAACCTAATCGCCTTAGTCTCAAATTTTCAGGGTCGCTTCGCTCAAGCTCGCTGCGGTGACAAAATTTTTGTTGCAGCCTTGAGCTTTAGCGAATGTCTATAATCTGTCTCTTATACACATCTGACGCTGCCGACGAACTCTAGGG
>ENA-OYYT01000325-OYYT01000325.1-human-gut-metagenome-genome-assembly--contig:-NODE-325-length-24303-cov-6.259279_pt1 | contig 24303 bp, 19 predicted proteins | sample MGYA00243251_ERZ653453 | MGnify/ENA primary metagenome ERZ653453 (study PRJEB26926, sample SAMN06165174) | human gut metagenome | biome: ENVO:00009003; feature: ENVO:2100002; material: ENVO:00002003...
TTTCTATGTAAATGCTGAGTCCCGCCGCAAATGCGATGGCTGCCCAGACATGAGAGAGATGGAACAGCATCCCCGTAGAGGACGTCCGGAAGAATTCATCAAGAAAGCGGAACGCTCCATAGGATGCCATATAAAGCGGATAAGTGCTGCCGGGGTTCTTGCTCTTTTTCACTCTGGGAACGAGCAGAATCAACATCACAATGTAATAGAGAATCTCAAGTTCCCTCGTGGGAAAGTGAACGTGCGTTCCCGGTATAACTAAGCCGGAGCAGCATCCAGCGACGATGCAGTTGACCCGAGCACACATCAGTGTAAAAAGCATACACGGAGTAAACACATCGCACACTTTGCAGTAAGGCCGCTTGGTAAGCTTGGCTCCCAGCCAGTAGGCTGCCGGCATAAAAAACACACCGCCAAACAGGCTCATGTTTCCTATGTCACCGCTTTCCAGAAAAGCAAAGACTTTCACACTGCATACGCCGATAGCAGTATGCAATACTGAAAGGATCAGTACGGCATACCATTTCATTTGGAGCTGTCGCCGCATCCTGTACAGCCAGAACACATTGAAGATAGTTCCTGCTGTTAGTAACAGATATAGTGAATTCGTTTGAAGCCATGACATCATCTTTGCACCTTCTTCCGGCTATGAGAACTCTGCTCTAAGCAAATAGCCAAATAGAACAAATTTAGAAGTAGCACTATTAAGCCACAAACTGCCACAAATACAGAACTCTGCATATTGGATAGCCATGCAAACAAATCTCCCAAGAGTTTCAGTACCCCGACAGAAATTCTTCCTTGGGTGCAATTTGCTTTGCGCACAGGACGTACTCAATTGCCATAATGAGATCTATGGCAAAGACCGAAATTCTTTGTCCATCGACATTAGGAATACGGAACATTCCATATAGAACTAAGATAAATACAACAATTAAGAGCAAGTACTTCTTGCGTTTACCCTTTTCTAAAAAACGAACATTATGAACAACAATGAGGACATCCAATCCCGTCCACAGCACATGCCCATAAAAACCTCTCGAAAGCAGCAGCGCATTAATCTCCCAAGCAAAATTTAAACTTCCTGCTATCAACGGCATAAGCAATAGATGGGATTTTCTATTTTGAATTCCGCACAGAACAATGATTACATATGCCAATGTCCAGAAAATTACTGTTAAGTGATTAAGCAAAACATACCCCCATTGAAAGGTTTCTCTCCATGGGGTATGGCGTTAAACGTGCCATACCCCATGGGTTATTCTGTCATCTCACCATCTTGCCGTCTGCACCAAAGGTGTAGAATGTGGCAGGCAGCAGGTTGTTGGTCTTAGATACCCAGTAGCGCTGACTGGTGATGACCTTGCAGTAGCTGTTCACATAGTAGTAATCGCCGTCGATTTGGATCAGACCAGCATAGGTCTTGACACCATTGACATAGTAATACAGCTCGCCGTCCTCGCTGACGATGCCGTTCTTCACTTCGGGATCAGGATTGGGATCCGGATCGGGGTCAGGTGTCGGAATGGGTGCATCGGTCATCTTGCCGTCTGCACCAAAGGTGTAGAACCCCGCGGTCAGCAGATCATTGGTCTTAGACACCCAGTAACGCTGATTGGTGATGACCTTGCAGTAGCTGTTCACATAGTAATAATCGCCGTCGATCTGAATCAGGCCAGCGTAGGTCTTGACACCATTGACATAGTAATACAGCTCGCCATCCTCGTTGACGATGCCATTCTTCACCTCAGGATCAGGATTGGGATCCGGATCGGGGTCAGGCGTCGGAATGGGCGCATCGGTCATTTTGCCGTCTACATCGAAGTTGTAGAAACCAGCAGGCAGCAGGTCATTGGTTTTGGACACCCAGTAGCGCTGGTTGGTGACTACCTTGCAGGAGCTGTTTACATAGTAGTAATCGCCATCGATCTGAATCAGGCCAGCGTAGAAGCGAACGCCGTTGACATAGTAATACAGTTCGCCGTCTTCATTCACAATGCCATCCTTCGAGGGATCGGGCGTATCAATGATCATGCGGCCATCTTCATCAAAGCTGTAGAATGCCGGTGCAAAGCCAGTATCATTGGGATAGGAAACCCAATGACGGGTGTTCTTCACTGCCGTGTAGTCTACGCTTCCGAAATAATAGTAGTATCCGTCTTCTGCCAAATACAGGCCGTTGCAAACCATGCCGTTGATGGTATAATACGTATTTCCGTTAAGATAGAATAGCCCCGTGTGCTGATATACGCCATGGCAGATACCATCTTCTCCAAAGTCGTACCAATAAATCGGGTCATCATGGTTGTCGCGCAGTTTTACATACCGGAGGCCCTCATAGCGATAACCGTCCTGATTGAAGAAATACAGATTGCCTTCAATGGTGTACCACTTGCCCTGAACAAAGCCGGGGCCATAATAGTAGCGTTTACCGTGGTCAGTGGCCAGCCATGCACCCTTCACCAGTTTGCCGTGTTCAAATTGATAGATTACATTGGGGAAGAAACTGCTGTTTTCACCATCCAGCCCCTGGAAAGTCTCGGGGTCAAAGTAGTAATAACCGTTGTTGCCATCTGCATCCGTCAGGTTCCACCAACCGGACTTGGCCACGCCGTTGATGGCGTAATACCATGCGCCATCGAATTCAATCAGCCCAGTGACCTTTCCTTCACAAGCACCGGTTGTCTCATTGAACTGATAGAAATACTCGTTGCTCTCATCGTTGAGGCCAGGAACCTTGTGAATGCCTTTCAAGGCATTGTTTTCGACGAAGTAGTAGGATGTACCGTTGACCGTTTTCCAGCCAGACCAGGAACCGTTGTCCAGGATGAAACGATCCGTGAAATCCTGATACGATTCGCAGTAGAAATGGCCGCCGCAGGGGTGCGTGGTATTCTCCGGCTCCTCATAGGGATAGATCCCATACTGCTCCTGGAAGGAGGTCTGCTTCGCCATGTTGTAGAGCGCGTTTGCGCCCAGATAGATGTCGTAGCCAACCGAACCGGAGTTCTCAATGCTCAGGCACTGATTATCATCCCACTGTGCGCCGCCCTTGGCGGACAGCTGCACGCCGCTGAGGATGCAAATAGGATTGGCCGTATCAGGATCGATGGCTTGGCTCTGCTTGATGAAGTTGCACTTCACAGTGAGCAGATTGTTTTCGTCCAAGGATGCGGATGTAAGACGGAAGTAATCATTGGACACCGTCAGGTTGGAGATGTCCACAGCGACATTCTGGTCAAACTGGAACTTCACTGTTACCTCGGTCTTCGAGCTTACGCGCTCCGCCAGCTGGAGCAGCAGATCCCAAGCCGTGATGCCGGAAATATCGCCGCCAGCAACCATGGACAGAAGCGGCTCCAGCTTTTCAGGTACCTTGATCGTCATCATATCCAGTCCAAAGACATAGGTGACATTCATGGGCTGGCTGGGATCGATCACATGATAGCGGTCTGTCTCGCCATCTCCTCCGGGAAGATATTCCGCATTGGAGACATCTCTTGTCCACGCGAAGGTTCTGTCGCCGCTTGTGGCGTTGTCAAAGTCGAAAATCGCCTGATTGGCACTGTACATAGCGACCTTGATCGTGGCACTGATGGAGTAGTCCCGCGTGATCATGGCCGTGATGGTCACATTGCGCAGACCGGACGCCTCGCTGCCGGTAAAGGCAAAGCCATTGTTCGCAGCTTCCACAGTACCTGCTGCGCTGTTGCTCAGTTCAAATGTGATATCGCCCGCGCATACAGCGACGGGATTCTCATTATAGGTTGCAATCAAAGGAAGGCGCACCGAGTCTCCGTAAATGGCGTTGATACTCGTTTTGGAGAATTTCAGGCCATTCGGCTCGACCACGGTAAGCGTCTTGCTGCCGATCACCGTGTCACCGGACAGGAGCTGTATTTCCACGCTGCCCTTCTTGACGGCGGTGAAAACACCATCTTCAGAGACGGTACCGATGGTTTCATCCGCGGACTTCCATGTGATATCGGCAGGGAGTTCCGCCGCGCTGCCGGACACACTGACACCGGAAGCGATCAAGCGGACTGCGGCACCGCTCGTCAAGTAATCATAAGCAGAGGTGATCAGGGCATGATCAAACTCCGTAGAGACAGGGGCTGTGGAGACCACCATCAGAGATGAACTAACGGAACGCTCATAACCATCCGAAGGACGGTTCACGACCGTGAGCGTATTGCTGCCTTCCTGCTTCGCTACGAAGGTAGTGGAACCGCCACCGTCCAGATTGATTGCGGTCACACAGCCTGCGTCCAGCATAATCTGTGCCAGTTCTTCAGCACTGCCGCCGGCGGAGAAGGGTTCCTGACGACCGTCCAGCACCATCAAGACAACCTTGCCCTCAGCGGTGATACCCACACAGGTGCGGGAATGACGGCTGTTATAATAGTCTGCTGCACTGGTCACGACGGACTTTCCATCCTTGACCAGATAAACGCTGCCGCCGACGGCCTCTTGGATTTGGTCTTTATAGGCTGCGTAATCGCTGGAGCTGCCGATCATGGCGGTTCCATCCTTCAGGATCGCAAAGAAGTTCGCCGATGCGCCGCTGTGGTATTCGACACCCTCCATGACCAGCGCGCCGCTGGGAGCGCCGGTCGTCATGTTGTAGAAGTCTGCATTCACGCCGACCACGGCATTGTAGTGCTCCACATAGTTCGCCGTGTCGGACGGATCAGAGTGGCGCTTCTGGGCCGCCGACATCTGGTCAGATACACGGGACATGGCCCAGCCCTGGCTCGGATCGTTGGCGTGGTAGTTTGCGTGAACACTTACGTCCTCCCGGGCGATATCCGCCGTGGCAATGTAGTAAACGATCTGCTTGTCGTCCTTGGTCAGCGCATAGTTGATCGTCTGCGTCACGCCGGGAGCGACCGTTGTCGTATCCGAAGAGAACACAGAGTAGTACGCGTCACCCGGCTCCGGGTCAGGTTCGGGATCCGGATCAGGGTCGACCGGGTCGGTACCGTTGGGGTCGCCCGCAAGGTCAAAGAGATAATCTGCAAAAGCGTAGCAGCACGCTTTACGCAGCGTCTCATAGTTGGAAAGGTCGGTCAGAGAATAGGAGCTCTCCAGCGCACCGATCAGGGTATTCCCGGTATAGGTGCTCAGGACCTTGCTCCGGATACCGTCTTTGGTGACCATGCCGCCCAGACGGTTGGTCAGGAAGTAGGAAGCACGGCTTGCATCTGTAAGCCCTGCGGTGAAGTAATTCTCGATGATCGTGCTCAGAGCCACACCGCCGCGGTTCATCTCCGTTGTGAGATAGAACGCATCCATGTCGCCATAGAGGTCCGTATCAGTGAAGGAGTGATCCACACTGTTGAGTGTGCCATAATCTACACCGAGGTATTTTGTACGAATGTTGGCAGCCAGAATGTCAACGTCCGTCTCCGTGGTATCCACCTTCTCGGGGATGTCCACATTCTCAGCGCAGAACATCATGTCCGCGATGTCACCGGCCCAACTGCCCATGTCGGCACGAGCCTGAACAGCAGCATCCGTCATGCCCTGCACCTTGGCGTAATTGGCCACATCCATTGCGCCAAACACATGGCCAAGGTCAACTTTATTGCCATTGGGCAATGTGAAGTTGCCCAAGTTCTTCAGTGCAGAAGCCGAGGTATTGTTCGCGGTATCCTGCTCGGAAACATAGGCGGTAAAGGCAGTATTCTCCTTGCCGCAGACCATTTCCCAAGTGCCGGAGGTGTACCGCTCCACGCCTGTACGGATATAGTTGATGATCAGCGCATTGACATTCTCACCGGCATTTTCTTCCGCATAGGTCTGGGCATAGCCTTCCAGAACCTTGAAGCAGGAAAGGAATGTCGCATAGTCTGAAATCTCAGTGTCGGCAGATGTGTCATCCGCCTGCTCCGTTTTCTGGTCTTCCAGTTCAATGGAGACATCCTCGAGTTCAGACGCAACAGGTTCTTCGTAGTTTGTGGCGGTATCCTCAATTGCCGAGTCATCTGCCGCATACACGCCAACAGGCAACAGCGTTGTCAGCAGCATGACGACGACAAGGCACATTGACAGATACCTTTTCATCGTTCCTCTCGCCATGTCAGTTTCTCCTTACATTTATTTTAAATTATCGATCAGATAATTTAAGTCCTCCTGCATTGCGTAGAAGCGGGTCTGCTCTGTCTCTTCCAAGCCAGAATCGGCAGGCAGTTCCTCAACATGCAGATAAACATTTCGCTGGGTTCCCGTGTCATCCGTCAGGCTGCCGACAACCTCACTGCTGTCATCACCAATTAAAACCTTGAACAATTCATAGGTTTCTTCTCCGCTCTTGGTTTCAAAGGTAACCGCAATCGTGTTGCCGTTCTGCTCCTGGCGAATGGTAACATACTCCTGCCAACGATCCGGATAATGCAGATCACCGTAGTCCGTATGAACGACTACATCTTCTGGAATCGTATCTGCAGAAACATTATCATTCTGATCTTCCTGCACTTTGTCATTGCCGCATCCGGCCAACAGGCCACACAAAAGTGCAACGCATAACAAATAGCCTATCAGTTTGACTGGTGTCTTTCTTTTCATTCCATAACCTTCCTTTGTTTTTGATTTTGCTATATTCTTCAGGGCGTGTGCCCTAAAATCACAAGTATTCCGTGAATGGATGCTCGGTATCTAATTTCAAGTATCTGTGATGGCTTATTTGCTTATCTGGCGGTGGATCTTGCTGATAGTCACCATACTTCTGCTTCAGATACGCATCACAGTCTGCCGGAAGCCGAACAGGAAGCCCCTCGAATATGCCGTAGCTGCCATCGCCATATATTTCTTTTCTGTGGTATTCCAAGCGTCCTTGCCAATTTCCGTGGTTTGCGATGACACTCGAAGATTCTGTCGGCCATGCAGAGATCAATGCTGTATAGGCCGCAGCAGTTTGTGCGGTATTTTTACCAAAACCCAAAGCTCGCAGCGGATTCACAACCGCTTCCTTCCATCGCTCAGGACGAACGCAGGGAATGGAAAGCTTTCTGACAAACCAAGCTTTCTTACGTTCCAGTCGTTCCTGTTCTTTTTTATCTGTCGGGTAACCATCCAGAGGAAAAATGTCAATGCTGATTCCATGGTTGATTGGAAGTGCCGCGACGCTTTCCTCAATGCAGGCCGTTTCTGAATTCCTCAGCTTGCTGTAGATTGCGGGAAATGCAGGATCTGATTGAAAGTTTTGAAGGAAGAGCTGTTCCGGAAGCAAAGCCGGAGCTTCCTTGCAGAAGCGTTCATAATCATCTCGGAATAACGCGACATCGACATCATCATCCCAAGGGACAAAGCCACCATACTTAACCGCCCCAAGCGCACTGCCGCATACTAAAAAGTATTTCAACTGCAGCTGATCACAGATCTGTGTGAAGATTTGAAGTATCTGAAACACTTTCTTCTGGAGTGGGGTCATTCTCTAATCTCCTCATCATTGCACTGACCATTCCATCCACTACGCACAAAGCAAGGAAGAAGTTCAATGCACCTTCCCAAATTGGTTCAACAAAGCAATTGACATATGCGCCGATATACAGGAACAGAAGAAGGTATCGCAGTGACGGAAGGATTTTGGTGTTCTTCCATATCACCGTCACATTGGCGAAGTTTTTTATGGAGTAAACCAGCAATAAGCAAAATGGAATAATTCCTGAAACTCTGCCAACATCCAACCACATGTTATGGCGATATATCTGACTGGCTCGGCCGCCCATCGGGTACTGAATCAATTCACGCAGTCCGATCCAAAAGCTTTGAAAGCGGAAAGAATCTGCATTCTCTAAGGATGCCCGCCGCTCATAGCGCGCCGCCAGATTTGTATTCAAGATATATTCCCTTATGGACAAGACATTGAAATGGTAGAGCAGAAACGCAATCAGGCTGATAACAGCCATGATTCCAATACATTTCAAAACTCCGGCAATGCCCTGCTCGCTGTATGCGAATTGCAGTGCGGCAAGAATCACGATCAGCAGAAGAATTGCAAATTGTGTTCGTGTTCCCAGCGTGAACATGTACTGAATTGTGGCAAAAAACAACGCAAGGAACATGATCTTTACCGGGAGCCTTTTCTCGAACTTCACCGCATAGGGGGCAACTGAGATCGGCAACGTATTTAGTGCGCCGGATCCCGTTGCAGCTCGATATGTACCTGTCCAGAAGTCGATCAAGCGGTATCGGTTATTTCCGATGTTGACCAGCATATTCAAGGTCGCATAAGTTCCAAATCCGGCTGCCAGCGCCAAAATGCCATCTCGGATTTGTTTATCAGAACTTCCCTCTGCAATGAGCCAACCGATCGCGAATGCGACGACTGGCAGGACTCCGTGGTGGTACACACCTGAGATCGTCCGCATTCCAATCAAGGCATATGTCATGCCTGCAGACAGTAGCAGCCAAAAGCCTGGCGCATACAAGAAGTTAAAATAGATTTCTCTGCCAAGCATTCGCTGCCGCAGCAGAGCTACAAACAGGAACACCAACGGATACGCATATCCCCAATTGATCGCACCGAACGTCAGCAGGAACAGAGGTACAATTGTCATGCGTCGCTTTGCTCCTTATGAATGAAGTCCAGGACCCGGCGCATTTGCACATTTCGATTTTTATTCTTCAGCACAAACTCTCTTCCTCTCGCACCCATCTCATCCAGCTCTGACGGACTTAATTTTCTGAGAGATTCCGCTGTGTCCCGAATGGAAGCAGCACTCTCCTCTGGAATATACGTTAAGAATGGATCATACTCTCCGGGTATCCCGTCCAGGCGAAACATCATGACCGGACGGCCCGATGCCATATACTCCATGGTCTTGGAAGGAAAGCTGTATTTCGTGTATTCGCCCTGATTGGTTCTTGGGTTGACAAGCACGGTTGCTTTCTTCTGTAGCTGGACCGCTTCCTCATGCGGTAAAAAGCCGAAGAAGCGAATACGGGAATCTTGAGCAGCATATGCACGAATTTCTTCCTCCATTTCGCCGGAGCCGCACAGCCACAATTCAATGTCAGGATCATGCAATTCCTTCATCGCTTGAAGGAGTAATTCAAGGCCATAGCGCCGGTTCAACCGTCCTGTATATAGCATTGAAAATGGTTGAGGCTTTGAAACCGGCGGTTCATCTGCAACATCCCCACACATTCCCTCCATCACGAGGTATGGGCGATTTCCCACATGCAAAGGCACAGCCATTTGTTTCGTCAGGAGGATGAAACGATCTACTCTTACCATAAAGTGATAAACAATTTTGCAGTGGATTCTCCGCAAGAGTCTCCTGAATGCAGAAACCTGGTGCATATCATAAAACTCGGGAATATCCGTAATCACCGCTGTTACCCTGTATTCGGGCTTCAGTTTATTGACAGCCCACAAAAACGGAAGATATGCTGTGAAAATCAGGAGTTCTGATTCACGTGGATACTTCTTCAGCCACGCTCGTACCTTCCTCATTCGTATGAATTGTTTTACGAGCGGGATATTCCAACAGCCGACCTCATGGCCGACTATATTCCCGCAGGACCAATCTGTATCTTTCAGGCGAAAGGTTTTGAAATTTTTAGGCCATGTTCCAACCGGCAAGGCATTGATAACAATCAGCGGTTCATCTGTATTCGCATGGATTCCCTTGATCAAATTCCATTGAAAGTTATTTGCCGCATTGGAGACGCCTCGTTTTGATGCGGATATAATTTCCTGTTCCCGTTCCTCTGGGAACAATGGTCCCAAAATAATCATACAGATAGCTCCACCGCTTCTCGTTCCGTCAGTTTATAAATTTGCTCTGCCAGCCCGTCAATATCATTTTCTTTTACAATGTACTTTCCACCCGCACTCTCAGGGCTACCACCGACATCATAGGTGATGACTGGCGTCCCGCAGGCTCTGGCTTCCAAGTTCACCGTCGGGTATGTATCCTGGTGCGTAGGATTGACGAACACGTCTGCCGCACTGTATATTTCGGCCAACTCTCCGGGATTGGCTGTACGGGGTAGGGCCAGGATTCCTGGCAAGAGCCTACTTTTCTGCTTTTCCGTCACTCCTACCAAGACGATTGCAAATTGGCTGTCCAGCTTTTCCCGCAGTCGGCAAAAATCGAGCAGTCCTTTCTCCTTATCCCAAACGCTGGCTGCGCCCAGAACAACTGTTTTCCCATCCAATCCGTATTGCTTTCGGAAACCACTTGGCGTTGGCTTGAACAGGCTTTTATCAATCTGATTATGTAATACCTCAACAGGGTATTCTTTTAAGAAGCTTTGCTTCACTGTCCGGGCTAACCACTCTGATGGAACAATGATCGTTAAGTTTGCCAAGCCAGTAAAACACACCTGTTTCTGCCGGTAGTTCCTCTGCGTGTGATCCGCCCCATATGTTTTGGGATATGCCTTCAACTGTGGACAATCTCCGCAGCCGGATTTCCAGCGGTCACATTTTGCGGCGCTGAAATGAGCACAGTGTCCGGTAAATGCCCAGCAATCGTGAAGCGTCCAAAGGATTTTGATTTGAGAATGCTTTTTCAACCATTTGAAAAGTATTTCAACATTTAAATAGTAGCCATGCAGATTGTGCAGCCAAATCACATCCGGCTGAAAATGCTCGATTTGTGAAAGTAATCGCTGTGTTGCCGCTCTGGAGCCATACCCATTCAAATCGAATAAGCGCGTAATTCCTGCGTGAAACAGATAATCCGGCTTTGTGCCGATTCGAATCAATTGTGCCGCACCGTTATCTGCACATGTTCTTCCATATGCAGCAGCACATTCATGGCCCTCGTTTTTGAGCTGTTCACATTTATCTGCGATAATTCTGCCTGTACTTCCAAATCCGTAGACAGAGTTAATGAATAGGTATTTCATGAAAAACAATTCCTTAGTTGGCCGTGCGTAATACGTTCTTGAACAAGGTGGCATACTTGTTCAGGCCGATGCCCTTTGCATACTTTTCCGTGTATAGTCTCACTGCATTGCCGGACAATTTTTCGCACAGTTCCGGGTCCTGATACAATTGCAAGATATTCTGAGTGAGTTGCACACCATTTCCTACATCTGAACATAGCCCGATTTCAGAATGTAAAGCTTCCTTTGATAAGTAGGAGCTCTGTTCCGCGATAGCCAGAATTGGCAAACCGCCCTGGAGATAGCTATAATATTTACTGGGGGCACACATACCGGTCAGTCCCTTTTCGAGGCTGACAATGCCGCAGGAACTGGCAGCGACTGCATGCTCAAAAGCAGTTCCTCTGAGGAAATCGCAGATTCGGACATTGGGAAGCCGTTCTGCCGCCTGTCGGACTGATGGCATCTTGTTTCCGTGCCCAGCAATTAAAAATTTGATATTCTTGTGATCCGCCAATTGATTCATTGCCTGAATCAAGGCTGTTTCGTCCTGACAGATACCGATATTGCCAAAGTAGGCAACGATAAAGTCCTCATCTGTATATCCCAGTTCAGCCCGTGCTGCGGACTTACTGCCAGCTGTTGCTTCATGCGCCCAATTGGAAATGGTGACAACGCGATTCGCAGAAAGCTCAGGCCGATGGTCAAGAAGGTATTCCCGCATCTCATCGGTCAATGCCACGACAGATTCAGCGCGTTGGAAGAGGCTTCTGTTTATTCGCTGCATCACGCTTGAAACGGTGCTGCCTTCTCTCAGACTACCCGAGGCATAAGCAACTTCCGGATAAACATCGTAGGACACAAAGATGATTTTCGTTTTAAAGAGTCTATTGGCCAAAATTGCAGCAATGGGAAGTACCGGTGGATTCGAATAGACAATGACCGCTTGGTAGTCCTTAATTTCAAAAATATGGAGCAAAACCGAAAGTGTAAAAGAAAAATAGTTGATCAGTCTGCCGAGCTTACTGCGTCGGTTGAGCTGCATATAGTGAAGCCGACGAATCGAAACGCCATCCTTCGTTTCTCTAACTGGAACCTTACCGCTGGTGTTATATTCCCGTGGGTAGCCGCACAAGGCACCAACGGAGTATCCACTCTGCGCCAAATATCTGGCAGTATCAAAAGGGAGTGTTGCGGAGGAGTTATATTCTGGATAGAAAAACTGGCAGAGGAAAAGGATGTCACGTTTCATTTTTTCACGATCTCTCTTACTTTTTTCTTATTCCGGTTTAAGAACCCTAACGCACAAATATCACCTGGCACCCTCATGAGAGAAAACGATATGTACAGTCTTTAAGAGGCACCTGATATCAAGGATGATGGATTGGCGTTTAATGTATTCCATATCGTAGATGATTTTTTCTTCCGGCTTTAGTGAGTATCCGCCGTTTACCTGTGCATACCCGGTCAGCCCCGGCGTGACCAGCAGGCGGTTAGAAAAGCCTGGAATATATTTCTCAAATTCTCTGTAGAAATAGGCACGCTCCGGCCGTGGGCCAACGAAGCTCATGTCGCCTCGCAGGATGTTATAAAGCTGGGGAAGCTCGTCCAGCCGAGTGCGCCGAAGGATTTGGCCAAAGTGCGTGCATCTTGGATCCTGTTCATCCGCCCACTGGGGGCCGTTTTCCTCCGCATCAAGGCGCATGGATCTGAATTTATAGATCATAAACGGTTTCCCGTTGATACCGAGCCGCTCCTGCTTAAAAATTGGAGCGCCTGGCGAGTCTATGGTGATGATCAGTGCAATGATCATCATCGGGATTGCCAAAATCAGCAGGCCCAAAAAAGAGCATACTATGTCAAAAACACGCTTCGTTACCAGGAACAGCTTCTTCTGTCGCAGTACAGGCTTTGCTATATGAACGATCACATCGGCAGAGCTTTTCTCTGCCAAACAGCCGGTCGCTGTTGACGCCATATATCCCACATCCCTACACTCTTAATCTCTAAGTAGCTGCACCGTCAGGCCGGTGTTGAGCCAGATGGGATCAAAAGCTCTTCACGAACGTTAGGTACAACAAAGCTGTATATCTGTTCAAATGCCCACTGCGTGGTCGCATCATCATCCGGCATTTCGCCGCCAAGCACTCTTGCGGCAAAAGACAGCATCGTGTCAAAAACCTGATGAAGTAGCATGTTGACATTGGCTTCCAGTTTGAAAGTCTGTTCCACCGCTGCAAATAGCTCCTGAAAACATTGGAGATGCTCCTCGTATGCATAAGTGCGGCAATTCGCAGAATAGTAGTATCGAAGGTAAAAGAGGCAGTCGTCCTTCCTTCCAAGAATGAACCTCCAGCTTGCTGACCACAGTTGAAACGCTCTGTCCTTCCATGGAGCATTCTGTATATGCATGCCCACGAGGTTTTGCTTGAGAAAATATGCGAAAGCGACATCTTCCATGTGGAAGGCAGCACACAGCAGCGCCTCTTTGCTCTCAAAGCAGCGATAGATATATGCCTCGCTCAGGCCAGCTTCTGTTGCGATTGCTTTCGTTGTCGTTTTGTCTAATCCATCCCTGGCCACAACACGAACTGTCCCCTCAATAAAAGCTTGCTTTGCATTCCGTTCCCTCTTCATTCGATTACCTCATTTATGGCACATGATGTTATTACTGAGTGAGTGCCCACTATGTTGTGTCCAAGAAAAAAGCAAATCATTTTTATTACTGCGAATGATTTGCTGATCCACAATCGGAAATTTCATGGAGTTTGCCACTCCACGGGAAGGATAAACCCTAATTTTTCTTTCGTATTATAGCATATTGCACGTCGGAATGCAATTGCCTCAACGAGGAAATGGAAGAAAAAAGTATGATTTTATCAGCGCACGGCAATATTTGTCGAAGAAATACCTTGATTTGAAAGTTTAGCGCAGTCAATCCGGCAGTCTGGATGGATTTAAAATAAGATCCACACCCATATGATCACAGCACAAGGAGGAATTACAAAATGGCAAAGGGTGAGAATATCTTCAGACGGCGGGATGGACGCTGGGAAGCCCGCTATAGCAAAGGGCGCGAACTATCCGGAAAAATCAAGTATGGATACTGCTATGGAAAAACATATCGTGAGGCCAAAGAGAAAGCAGAAAAGTGCAAAGCGGCGTTAGCAAGCGGAAATCCCTTGCCAACATCCAGGACTCCAAATCTGTTTTCCGCCTATTGTATGGGGTGGCTTCACGCAAAGAAAAGCAAGGTGAAAGAATCAACATATATCAAGTATAGCACAGTAGTTGAAAAGCACATCATTCCCAAGCTTGGTGATTGCTGCCCTTTGGGATTTACTACGGAACTGATGGACGATTTCATCAGAGAATTACAGTTTGAAGATGAGCTGGCACCAAAGACCGTACATGATATTCTGGTCGTGTTGCACGGGATATTAAAGTTCACTGCTTCAAAGTGCAAGGGAGTCTTTCCTACCGTGGAGATCAACTATCCGAAGATAGGAAAAAAGGAAATGCGCGTTTTGTCCAGAGAGGAACAGGAGCGCTTCATTTCATATCTGCAAAAGGATTTGGATCCATGCAGATTTGGTATCTTGCTGGCGCTGTGTACAGGCATACGAATTGGCGAACTCTGCGCGTTGCGTTGGGAATACATTTCTACGAGAGATAACGCAATCAAAATTGTAGAGACGCTGCAAAGGCTGCGTGATACCAGCGCATCACAGAATGCTCGAACGAGAATCGTAATCGGTCCACCCAAAAGCGATACCTCCGTGCGAACGATCCCTATGACGGAATATGCGGCTGGGCTTTGCAGGCACATGAAGCCGCAAAGTTCAGCCGCATATGTTTTGACCGGAACGGACGCATTCATGGAGCCACGGGTATTGCAGTATCGATTGGAAAAGTACACGCAGGCATGTGGCCTGGAGGGGGTGCATTTTCATACACTTCGGCACACATTTGCGACACGAGCTGTTGAGGTCGGATTTGAAATCAAATCCTTGTCCGAAATCTTAGGCCATGCCTCTGTCACAATCACGCTGGACCGATACGTGCATTCTTCGTTGGAGCTGAAAAGGGACAATATGCAAAAGCTGAATGCTGCAGGGATGTGATCTCTGCGCAGTCAAAAATCAGTGTTATCGGATGATATCAAATCGGGAAAAGCCCTGCTATGCGGGGCTTTTTCTTTGCTTCTGTAGCAGAGTGGCAAACTCCACGAAAATAACACGGTAATCTGTGTGACTCAGGAGATTTTCGCATTGCGGAAATCTCCTTTTGTTTTTCCAGTGCGGTGATTCAATAACGCCTTCTATCGCTATCTCACCCCGCTTTATAAATCGCTGTTCTGCTCTTTTTAATTATAAAATGCTCTATAAAATAAGTCAATAGCTCTTTTTATAGAGCGGATAAAAAATGCCGGGCAAGATATAATTTTATCCAGAAAGGGGCGGCATTTTTATGAGCAAGGAAGGCGTCAGCTTTAAGAACAGAGACCGTTTTATTCAGCTTGGTATTGCAATTTCAACTCTGCGCAAATTGCGTGGTATGTCTCAGGATCAACTGGCAGAGAAGGCTAATATGAGCCGCTCTCATCTAAGCGCCATTGAAGCGCCTAACATGATCAGAAGCTTTTCCTTGGAGACACTATTCAATCTTGCAGATGCATTGATGATCACACCATCTGATCTTCTCAACACATCACTTTTCTCTGAGCAAATCAACGAGCTTACGGATTCTGAGAAGTAACCCAACTACTGTTCTTTCTCTGTATTAAATCTCCGATAGAGTGGGTCCTTCTGGGAGGTCCATCATGAACCTCCCCTGGGTTCAGCAAATAGGCGCAGCCCTCCCTTTGTTAGCGCCGGGAGCGCACAGCCGATTTGGGTCGGGAAAGAACAGCCAATTTAAGCCGGAACGGTGAGCCAATCCTTTCGAGGATGCATTCAGTTTCCTGCCATTTTGGCTTCACCTAAAACAAGCGAACTGGGTTTAAAATGTACAGCCAACAGCCCAGTATGGCACTTGAATTATTCTTTCATTTCCGCCGCAGGCTCAACGGCTTTTACCTTGCCGGTCTGCAGGGAGATCGTCTCCAATTTCTTCCCACGGAAGCTTTCGCCGCGCAGCTTGAACACCGTAGCATCATCAAAGATGCGGTCCAATGCGCAGAGCAAGGTGGCGTCCTCGTTGAAATCCTCGCGCCACAGCGCTGGATTTTTGTTGCTGGTGAAAATCATGTTGAAGTTGCCTTCCTTGTTGTAGCGGCGGTCAATCAGATCAAAGAACATACGGGTACATTCCTTGTCGAACTCGCAGTGCCCAATCTCATCAATGATAAGACAGCTTGGACGCACCAGAGCGTTGAGACAGGAGTCCGCCTTACCACTACGCTTGGCTGCGAGGAATCTGTCCCGTAATTCCGAGGCTTTAATGAAATAGGTCTTCATACCATGCTGGCAGCAGGCGTAGCCAAAGGCCTGTGCCAGATGGGTCTTACCCGTTCCGGCAGGGCCAATAAATGCCAGATTTCTGTGTGAATGGATGGCACTGAGGGATGGCAGCGCCTTTAGACGCTCCACATCACGACCCTTCAGCAATGAGAAATCGAAGTTTTCAAATGTTCTGGGTGCTTTGGTGGGTAAACGGCTGAGCCTGAGTAGGGTGTGCACTGTGGTCTGCTGTTTCTTCTCGCTGAGATAGGTGAACACACGCTCCACGGCTGCCATCTCAGTTTCGGACAGTTCATGCTCCTCTGCATAAAGCGCAAATTCCTCAGAAGAGAAGTCCAACTTCAGCGTGGCAGCTGCTGTTGCGAACTTTTCAAATACCGTTTCCGTCACAGTAATCCCTCCTCGTCATCAAAGTCAAACTTTGCAAAGGAGAGGCTGCCGGCAGGCTTTGGCAGCTGCCGGATCTGTGTTTTCACCGGAACGGTGGGCAGCTCTTCCGGCTGGGCTTCGTATTGCCCCTCGCAGAAGCTGTCACGGCGACTCCATGTGACATCGTGAGTGGCAAGCAGTGCATTCAGATCCGTTGAGTAGATGCAGATCGTGTCACCGCTGCGCATAATGCGGGCCGTGCGCCCGGGATAACTGTACGGCACACCGAAACGCCGTCCTTCATAGTTGACAAAGCCGTCAAAAGAGATCCTACGCTCTGGGCAAAGAAAGAATTGAATCTCCTTGCTGTCTGGCAACTCACGCAGTACTTTACTGCAGGCCGCGTCATGTAACTGCTGTGGCATACCGTCTACGACACGGTGGTAGATATTGTTCTGTGCGTGACACCACTCCAGCGCCTGCCAGTTGAGATCTGTTACATTGTAGAATACCCGGTCAGCAAGGAAATTCTCCTTCACGAATCGTACAAGGCGTTCTACTTTCCCCTTTGTAAAGGGATGATAAGGTTTGCAGAGCTTGGTGTCAAACCCTACTGTCCGCATAAACGCCTCATAATCCTTCTGCCACACAGGCTGGCCATTCAGATCACGGCGGAGGACAACGCTTTTCATGTTGTCCGTCAACACATACCGAGGGATGCCCATGTACTGAAATGCGTGGATCATTCCTATAAAGAGGTTTTCCTGCTTGGCATTGGGAAAGAACTCAATATAGCGCTCTCCGCAATGATGGCAGATCATAGCGAAGCAAGCTACGCGGTAGCTCTGTCCATTGTAGTCCAGCACATCGGTAAAGCCCCAGTCCATCTGGTAAGTCTCACCGGGATCTGTGGAATAACGGCGACCCCGGTTGCCCTGCGGTGCAGCCTGCTGCCGCTTGGCAGGAAGAAGATACTTATGGGCGGCGATGTAGTCCTTTACAATGGTCAGCTTACCATCGAAGCCAGACTCCTGCAGACGCTTCAGGATGACTGTGGAGTTGCCGACACCCTGCTTTAACAGCGTGTCAATGATTCCACTATAGCCAGTGAGCTTGGTGATCTTGTGTTTTCTGACCTCATCGCTTCGGCGGTTATCCCGAAAGCCGTTCTTCTTGAGCCGACGCAGCTTTCCGCGGGAGATGCCGGTACGGCGTTCAAGCTCGGCTAAGTTGATTTGCTCCAGAGAGAAGGAATCTCCCTGTGCTGCTTTCATTTCTTCTATGGCCTGTGCTATAATCGGTACATAGCCATTACCACTTGTCTCTTTCATTACGCTCCTTTCCACTGGGCTGTTGGCACTTTCCAGTGTACAAGGTTTGCAAGAACTGTGGTAGTGGCTTTTTATTTCCGGCTACATTTGGCTTATTTTTCCCGGCCCGCAGTGGCTATCTCCGCCCGGCCCGAACACCTTGGCGGAGGACTGCGCTTTTCTGCGGCCTTACTGCACGGAATACAGGTTGGATGTACTGCTGCCGTTATCACGATAGCGCGGGATCTTTTGCAGATACCCGTGCTGCTCCAGATCAGTCAATGCCCGCTTGACCGTGGAGCGGGACAAGCGCATGTCGGACGCAATCGTCTTGATTCCCGGCCAGCATTTGCCCTCGCTGTCTGCGCGGTCACGCAGATACATATAAACTGCCCTCGCTCTGGAGGGCAGTTCGGTGTCGGCATAAATTGTTCCAAAGTAACTCATAGATCCTCCTCACCATAGGTCTTCATTTGCTTTCCGCCCCTGCGCCGGGGCTTCTCTACGGCAGGCTCATGGGACATGCCGCCGCGTCTGGAAACGGCATAGGCTCCGCTCACATCCGCATCTTCTGCCTTGCTTGACTGCGGAAGGTTTCGCTCCAGATCCTCACGGTTGGCATAGGCTACCGCACGATCTGCCCGCTCCGGCACGATATAAGGCTCCTCGAAGGTGATACCCCATTCCAGAAAAAGCCGCAGGCGGGTGCGCATAGGGTGCTGTCCTGTCTTTTGGACAATAAAATTCCCCTTGGGAATAGACTTCAGCTCATCTGGCGTCAGCAGCGGACGCTCCATCATCTGCAGGCTTTGGCTGGGATCGTTCTTTCCTCGGCTCACCGATCCAGACAGAACAGTGCGGTTTCCGAGTGCCTTGGACAGCACCTCCGCCGTTTGGCTGTTTGGTGCGAAGCCACCGAAGATGGTGTCCTGGCAGTTGTCCTGAATAATTTCACTGCCTTCTTTTCCGTAGTTCTTTTCAAGCTGTGCCAAAGACTGAATAATCGGCACCAGCGTCAAGCGGCGGGAACGGCCCGCGGAGAACAGCGGAAGGACATCGAAGGGCGGCATGGTACCAAACTCATCGCAAAACAGCACCACGCGGTTTTGCAGCTTGCCACCGTTTTCATCCGCTACGGCGAACAGCTCTCGACTCAGATTCTGGATCATCAAGCCCGCCATGAAGTTTTTCGTGGTGTCCTCCTCCGGAAGGATGAGGAAGATGGCAGACTTTTCAGAGCCGAACTTTTCCGCGTCAATGGCGCTGTCAAAGCAGAGCACCTGTTCCAGCTCCGAGTCCAGACTCTCTCTTCGCATAGTTCTTTTCATCCAGCGCAGTGCCATCAAGCTCTACACGAACAAAATCGGCAAAGGATGCATCAGAAGTGAAGGACAGTTCCTTTTTCTCGCCCTGCGTGACCGCTGCACCATCCCCGGCTGTGATTTTCGGGGGCAGCTTGGCCGTCACGGTGTCTGCCTTTGCAATCTCCTTAGTTCCGTCCTTGTCGGAGAAATACTTCTTGCAGCCGTCGCAGTACCAATACGCAATGTTGCCTTCTTCGGCAGCGGTGGCAGCCTTTGCGTCAATGTGTTTCAGGTCGGTGTGGTTGTTCGGGTCAAGGCTGCCGTAGCTTGCCTTGCAAATCTCACAGACGGCATTTTGGGTGCAGGTCGCTTTGCCGCCGGAGTGCTCCGCGTAGCCGTTCTTTTCCGCGTTATCCGTCACATCGCAGCTTTCATTGGCACACTCATGCCAGTGATGCGTTGCATCGGACGTCCAATCGGACTTCCAGCTGTGGCCGGTGGCATCGATTGGCTCCGTCTTTGTCGCGCCGCATTCGGTGCAGCTATATGTCTCTTCGCCCGCTTTTGTGCAGGTAGGCGCTGTTGTTACCGTACCGCTGTCCCAAGTATGAGGGCTTACGTCATCCTTTGCATCGCAACGGGAACACTGCTTCCAGTGCTCGTTATCATCATGTGTCCAACTGGTAGTAAAATCATGTCCCAGAGCATCGCCATATTCCGCACCGCAAACTGCGCATTTTGCTTTTTCGGTGCAGGTGGCCGTGCCGCCGGAGTGTTCCGCCTTATGAAACACCGCGCCGCAGGTGCAGACCTGCCAGTGTTCCGTTTCGTTGGATTTCCAGTCGTTACTCTGGTGGTCATGGGCGTCGCCCTGTCCCTTGAACACGGGCAGGGTTATTTTTGCCGCAGCCACATACTGGCAGCTGTCCCATGGAGAATTGTCGCGGTCAGCCTTAAGCAGCGCCAGCACCGTGTCGTTGGCGAAGTTTGCGGCGGTTTTGGACTCTGTTTTTGTAATGTTGCCATTACTATTGTTTCTGCCAACTGCGTTCAGGTTCGTACCGGCAAGATAGTAGCAGTTTTCTACAGTGCCAGAATTATTGCCAACGATTTCGCCAACAGCATAATTACCTTTAACCGTTCCAACATTGTAGCAATTGGAGATCGTGCCCATGTTAAGTCCCGTAACACCGCCAGTTCCCTTAATTGTGCCGGTAATTGTGCCAACATTATAGCAGTCGATGATTCTCGCATTGTTAATATTACTGCCAGCAATACCGCCAACATAATCGCTACTGCTGCCAGTAACGCTGCAATTGTTGCTGCAATTTTCAATCGTCGCAGCATCCAAAGCGCCGCCCACAATGCCGCCGACGTGACAGTCTAGACCCGTAGAATAATAATTATGGGATACGTTACCTGCCACTGTCAGGTTTTTAATCGTGCCGCCTTTTACAGCACCGAACAGACTGACATACCTGAATTTGCCCGTAACGTTCAGGCCGGAAACGGTGTGGCCGCCGCCGTCAAATGTGCCCTCGTAGTAAATCTGATTTCCTTCGGTATAGTTTCCGATTGGCGTCCATGCTTCGCCGTTCAAATCAATGTCTTCCGTCAATTCGGCGCAGATTTGGGTGTCTGCTTCCTTTGTTACATTATTCACCTTATCCCGGAACAGCTTTAACTGGTCGGCGGTGCTGATTTGATAGGGATAAGCTACGGTGCCAAGGCCGTCCATGTAAACGGTGTTATTGCCGACCTTGTAGGGCAGCGCAATGCTGCCATCCACCGTGCCGCCGGTCATGGTAAAACTGGCACTGGGTTTGACGACAAACACACTGTTGCCGCCATTCACCGCCGTGCAGCTCGCGATGCTGCCGTCATTCATGGTGAAGGTGCTGCTACCGTCTACATATACACCGCCGCCTTGCTGGGCAGTGCAGCTGGAGATGGTGCCGCCATTCATGGTGAATCTGCTGGTGTTGCGTATCTTCACCGCACCGCCGTAGTTGCCGGCAGAACAATTTTCAATCGTTCCGCCGTTCATTAAAAAGGAAGCATTTCCCTTGATAAAGATCGCACCGGCATCGTCATCCGCTCTGCAGCCGCTGATGGTGCCACTGTTCATAATAAAAGTGCAGCCATCACCGATATCCACCGCACCACTGTCATCACTGGCTTTGCAATTCGTAATAGCGCCGCCGCTCATCTCAAATTTGCCGCCGTCTGAGATATCCACAGCACCGCCGTCACCGTCAGTCATGCAGTTTATGATGGTGCCGCTTTTTAAGGTCAGGATACCGCCGTTGATACTGAAGCCGCAGTTGTTATTTTGACCGTCAATTTTACCGCCGGTACCGCTGTCCTTTACCGTCAGATTTCCGTGTTCATTCACGCTGAATATATCATCGCACTCCGTATCACCGCATGTCAAAGTATAGCCGTTCAAATCCAGCGTGACATCAGGGCGGTTGACGGTCAGGGAGTTGCTGATGCTAATGTCCCCTGTCAGCTTGACGGTGTCGAATTTAACATCAGCAATAGCCGCAGTCAGTTCTTCCGCAGTGCTGACATCTTTTGCCGTCTCGTTTCCGCCAATTAACGACGTCAAGGCTGTCTCCGGCTGGGGGTCGGACACTTCCCCCTCTGGCTGGGGGTCGGACACTTCTCCCTCCGGCTGGGGGTCGGACACTTCCCCTCCGGCTGGGGGTCAGACACTTCCCCCTCCGGCTGCACTGCCGCATCGTCTGCGGGCTGGGCGCACTTTGCACAGTTCTCCGGCAAAGCGCCCTCTACGCCGCAGACAGGGCACTCTGTGTTCATTGCTTCTGCCGTGCAGGCTGTTTCACAGCTGCAAACAGGCGGTTCTTCCGTCTCGCTCTCGGCAAATGCCGTAGTCGGCACAAAGCAGAGCACCATGCACAGAGCAAGCAGGATACTGAATAATCGTTTCTTCATCTTGTTTCCTCCATTTCGCCGTTCTTTGACAGCTTAAAATCGTATTTCATTTCCAACATGGCAAACAGCTTATACATAACCTCTGTGGCGATTGCCTTAATATCTAATGACTGAATAAAGGCAAGCACCTTTGCCTGTTCTTCCTCCGATACACGATACACCCGCATCGCCGCCGTCAGAAAACGGCTGAGCTTGCGTTCCAACGGAAAATGAATATCACATTTTCTTGCCATATAGCTGCGCATCAGTCCCGCCGTGCCGATTTCCATCTCGTAAAAGTCACTCTCGGTATCATCGGGGAAATTTTCACCAAAAATCTGCTTCAGCTCTGCCGTGGTATGCAGGTAGATATACTCCGATGTTTCGGGCAGGGAATAGGCTTCAATGTAGATTTCCCGCAGGTTCTCGTTCAGCTCGGTCAGTGTCAGTTGGATCGCCGTTTCCACCGCATAGGCGTAAACCGGCGGCAGCTTGCTGTCTGCAATGCTTCTTGCCACGCCGAACTGTCCGCCGAACATCGTTTCGGTCAATTCCAGCAAAATTCTGTCCTTGGTCGGAAACAGATTCAAATAGCTTCCTCTTGCAACACCTGCTTCGTCCACAATCTGACTGACAGAGGTGTTTTTATACCCCTGTTCCAGAAAGAGACGGACGCACACAGTCAGTATTTTCCTCTTTGTTTCACTGCTGTCTCTCCGCAAATATATCGCCTCTCTCCAAACGTTTTAGTACACATACCAATAATATCATATCAAGTGCAAAAAGGCAAGTGGAATTTGAAACTTCACCTCCGTAAATTGTGACATTTCCACAAACGCTGGCTTCTTCCATTACGATGTCCACCCGCATCGTGTATTCGTAGGGATGCAGCAGCCGGTCCCGGTATTTGTCCTGCTCGGCTTTCATTTTCTCATAAAGGCGAGCGTTGTAATCTGTTTCGTTCATAGCGAACACCTCCTTCAAAATAGAAATAGCCGCCTGATTTCTTTTGAAAACCAAGCGGCTATGTACGCTATATTCAGTTCGACAAACTGGAAGTTATCGCTGCGATTCCTCAAATTGATGACCGGGAATACAGACCTGAATCACAGAAATCATGTGCTCAATGGAATCCTCACAGTTCTCTTTCAGCCATTCATTGACAATTCCCATGATACCGTTTATATAAAACGGCATCATGTATTTTTGGTTAGGCAACGGAACGTGATACCGATTCAGGATTGGTATGAATACATGACGATTCAGGGAAAGATAAGCATCGTTCATTCCTAAGACGGACGCCTGTTCGAGGGTGGTACGGAATATCCGTCTGTGCTTTTTGATATAGTTCAAATACGGCGTCAGATACTCCGGCGTGATAAGATATAATTCTTCCAGCGGACGGGTTTGAATCTGCGACATAAACTCTGCTGTGTCATGCGGCATTGCCTCCACAAATTGATCGATGATGTATCGGGCGCTCTCTGCCAGAAGATCGCTTACGGTTTCATAATGCAGATAGAAGGTGGATCGGTTGACGCCTGCTTTTTCGCAGATTTCCTTCACCGTGATATAGGTGAAGTCTTTCTTTTCCAAAAGCTCCAAAAATGCCTCATCCATGCGGGCGGCAGTGGCAAAATATTTACTCTCCGAGCGATTCAAGGGGCTTCATCTCTTTCCTTTTTCTGCTATGAAGCAGCATAGATACGGCAATCAGAATCACAGCACCGTACACAATGGGCGGCAAAGGACATAGAATCCATTTCGGTGGGTGCAGAACCCGATACAGAATTACCTGTGTTCGCTTCACGACTTACCGCTCACTGATCTCTTTGGCCAATTCCATGATCTCAAAGGCATACTTCTGCTTGCCCTGTGCCAGCAGCTTCTTGTGAATCGGATAGTTTACGCCCATGCCGATCATCCCGACAACGCCGATTGCGATACCCAGCACAAAGCTGGAAGTTGTGCCGCTGCCGATCTGCCCCATGGCAAGGCACATTCCCATGCCGAATACAAGCGCCGAAATAATACCGAGGGTGTAGGCTGTCTCTTATACACATCTGACGCTGCCGACGA
>ENA-OYYT01000344-OYYT01000344.1-human-gut-metagenome-genome-assembly--contig:-NODE-344-length-23713-cov-9.163835_pt1 | contig 23713 bp, 20 predicted proteins | sample MGYA00243251_ERZ653453 | MGnify/ENA primary metagenome ERZ653453 (study PRJEB26926, sample SAMN06165174) | human gut metagenome | biome: ENVO:00009003; feature: ENVO:2100002; material: ENVO:00002003...
CCTTCAGATCCACCTGCGCCACCACGTTGCCGCCGGAGTCCTTTACCTCCAGGCTCCCCCAGTCGTCCACCCCCAGGAAGAGCGAGCAGGTGCCGTAAAGTTTTTTGCCGTCCGCTCCTTCCGGGATGGTGAATGTGCCTTGCGCGCTGTAGCCGTCCGCCGGCGTGCTCGGCGGCCCCACGGTTCTTTCCTCATGGATCCGGATCGCTTCAAACGGCAGCGGATCGGGCTCCGGCTGGCCGGATAAGCGCACGCGGCGAGTAGAGCCGGATTGGCTGCCGCCGGCTCCAAAGTACCATTTCCGGTAGCCGGGAACGGCAGAACGATGGACGGAGGAGGAACGATGAGGCGGATTCATCAGGTATTCAAGAGTCGGGGGTAATGAAGGAAGCGAGGGGGGCCGCCCTTTCCTGATCGTTTTATCAATAGTATGATCTGAAGTCGGTGTCGATAGAATTTTATTTGTATGTTTTTGATTTTTTATAAAAGATGGTCATTATTTTACACGAAAAGATAATATTATAATTCTTACGTTCAGTGCATTCCCTTAATAGACATCAATGTTGTCTGTTTGTTAGAAAATGTTTTCCTCTCATGCTGAGCCCTTGACAGGAGGCCATCCCTTCCGGGCATCAGTCCAATTCCTGTAATCAATGTTTTTCTTTCTCGAAGAAAGATGGGGCCGTCGCTGTCGGACGGGGCCTGCTTAGGTTTCGTCCGGCATTTCCAAGTACGGTCTCCTGGATTACTGGGAACCTTCCGGTGTAACATTTATTTTTTACGCTGCGCGACGATGAGGAAGCAACTGTCTGATATTTTATTCCTGGTTCAAGGAAACCTGATAATGAAAAAAACTCCCGACAGCCGATGCCGCCGGGAGTTTTTACAGAGCGTCTTAAGAAGGAATCTTCTTTAGAAACAGAGACCTTCCTTGGCGTTGGCTCGCATGAAGTCGCGGTTGAGGCGGGCGATGTTGTCCACGCTGATGCCTTTCGGGCAGGCAGCTTCACATTCATACTGGTTCGTGCAGTTGCCGAAGCCTTCCGCTTCCATTTGCTTCATCATGGCCAGGACGCGCTTGGAACGTTCCGGCTGGCCCTGCGGCAGCAGATTGAGATGGGCGATCTTGGCGGAGGTGAACAGCATGGCGGAGGCGTTTTTACAGGAGGCCACGCAGGCGCCGCAGCCGATGCAGGCGGCCGCGTCAAAGGCGGCGTCCGCCTTCACTTTTTCCACGGCGATGTTGTTGGCGTTCGGCGCGGAACCGGTACGCACGTCAATATAGCCTCCGGAGGCGATGATGCGGTCCAGGGCGGAGCGGTCCACCATCAGGTCCCGCAGGATTGGGAAAGCCTTCGCGCGGAAGGGTTCAATCCAGACGGTATCGCCGTCCTTGAACTTGCGCATGTGAAGCTGGCAAGTGGTCACCTGGCGTTCCGGCCCGTGGGGAATGCCGTTGATGGTCAGGGAGCACATGCCGCAGATGCCTTCCCGGCAGTCGTGGTCAAAATGGATGGGTTCCTTGCCTTCCTTGACCAGGCCTTCATTGACGATGTCCAGCATTTCCAGGAAGGAGGCGTCCACCGGAATGTCCTTGGCGGCATAGGTCTCAATGCGGCCCTTAGCTTCCCGGTTTTCCTGGCGCCAGACCTTGAGAGTGAGATTGAGTGTTTTAGCCATGTTATAATCTTTCTTTTGAGTGTTAATGTATTGGCTATCTTTACTTGTAGCTGCGGATGGCAAGGTGCACGTTCTCGAAGGTCAGCGGTTCCTTGTGGAGAACAGGCAGGCTGTCCACGCCAGTGTATTCCCAGGCGGCTACATAGGCGTATTCATCGTCGTTGCGCTTGGCTTCGCCGTCCGGCAGCTGGTATTCCACGCGGAAGTGGGCGCCGCAGGATTCCTGGCGGTTCAGGGCGTCATAGCAGAGCAGCTGGGCGAATTCCAGGAAGTCGGCCACGCGGCAGGCTTTTTCCAGTTCCGCGTTGATGCCGTCCGCCGTGCCGGTTACGCGCACGTTTTCCCAGAATTCCTTGCGGAGCTGGGGAATGCGTTCAATGGCGTGGGTCAGGCTTTCTTCCGTGCGGGCCATGCCGCAGTCTTCCCACATGATGAGGCCCAGTTCCCGGTGGAAGGAGTCCACCGTCTTGGTGCCCTTCACATTCAGGAGCTTGTTGATGCGTTCCTTCACTTCGTCTTCCGCAGCCTTGAATTCCGGGGCGGCGGTGGTGACGGCACCGGGCTTGGTGGTCGTCAGGTAAGCGGGCAGCGTGGCGGGAATGACGAAGTAGCCGTCAGACAGGCCCTGCATCAGGGCGGAGGCTCCCAGGCGGTTGGCGCCGTGATCGGAGAAGTTGGCTTCACCGAGGACGTGCAACCCCTTCACGTTGGACATGAGGTTGTAGTCCACCCACAGGCCGCCCATGGTGTAGTGGGAGGCGGGGTAGATCATCATGGGCGTTTCATGGGGGTCGTCGTCCGTGATTTCTTCGTACATGTCAAACAGATTGCCGTATTGGCCGTCAATCCATTCGCGGCCCATGCGCTTGATTTCATCCGCAAAATCCAGGAAGACGCCCTTGCCGGTGACGGCCACGCCGCGGCCGTCGTCGCAGGCTTCCTTGGCGGCGCGGGAGGAAATGTCGCGCGGAGCCAGGTTGCCGAAGGAGGGATACTTGCGTTCCAGGTAGTAGTCCCGTTCTTCTTCGGGAACATCGGAAGGCTTGATTTCCTTTTTACGGATTTTTTCTGCGGTTTCACGGGACTTGGGCACCCAGATGCGGCCACTGTTGCGGAGGGATTCCGACATCAGCGTCAGTTTGGACTGATAGTCGCCCTTGACCGGAATGCAGGTGGGGTGGATTTGCGTGAAGCAGGGGTTGGCGAAGAAGGCACCGCGCTTGTAGGCCTTGTAGGCGGCAGTGACGTTGCAGCCCATCGCGTTGGTGGACAGGAAGAACACGTTGCCGTAGCCGCCCGTGCAGAGCAGGACGGTATCCCCTGCGTAGGATTTGATTTCGCCGGTAACCAGATTGCGGGTGACGATGCCCTTGGCTTCGCCGTCCACCAGCACCAGATCCATCATTTCATGGCGGGAGAACATTTCAATGTGTCCCTTGGCCACTTCCTTTTCCAGGGCCTGGTAGGCACCCAGCAGTAGCTGCTGGCCCGTCTGTCCGCGTGCGTAGAAGGTTCGCTTGAGCTGGGCGCCGCCGAAGGAGCGGTTGTCCAGCAGGCCGCCGTATTCACGGCCGAAGGGAACGCCCTGGGCCACACACTGGTCAATGATGTTGGAGGAGACTTCCGCCAGACGGTAGACATTGGCTTCACGGGCGCGGAAGTCGCCGCCTTTAACGGTGTCGTAAAACAGGCGGTAAACGGAGTCGCCGTCGTTCTGGTAGTTCTTGGCTGCGTTAATGCCGCCCTGGGCCGCAATGGAGTGGGCACGGCGGGGGCTGTCCTGGTAGCAGAAGCATTTGACGTTGTAGCCAAGTTCGGCAAGCGTGGCGGCAGCGGAGGCGCCAGCCAGGCCGGAACCTACCACAAGCACCGTGTACTTGCGCTTGTTGTTCGGATTGATCAGTTTGGACTCAAGTTTGTACTTGGACCATTTGTCCTGAATAGGGCCGGAGGGAATTTTGGCATCCGGCATCCAGTCGCTTACGGGAAAATTAATCATGACTTTGAGAGGAGTTGATGGTTATTTGATGATACCCAGAAGAACCGAGACCGGCACGGAGATGAAGCCCAGGCAGATAATCGCGCCGTAGGCGATGGCGATAAAGTTGTAGAAGGGCCGGATTTTGCGGGAATCGACGCCCACAGTCTGGAAGATGGACTGTACCCCGTGGCGCAGATGGCTGAACAGCATCAGAACGGCCAGGATGTAGAAGGCGGAGCACCATACGTTGGAGAATCCGGTCACGATCATCTTGTACACGTCAAAGGTTTCCACCGTACCGTCGGAAATGAAGGTGGTGAACTGGGCGGGGTCGTATCCCACGCGCAGGGTGTACTGGTACAGGTGGTAGATCAGGAACACCAGGACGGTCAGGCCGGTATAGATCATGTAGCGGGAGGAGAGCGTCGCCTTGATGGTGTTCTTGAACACGTAGGGTTCGCGGGCCGCATGGTTTTCCAGCTTCAGCTGGATGGTCAGCCAGACGTGGATGATGAAGATCACCGCAAGCCCCGCGCGGATTCCCCAGAGGGCTGCTTCCGGCATGGAGTGCAGGCCGTGGGCGTAGGTGTTGATCCATTCAGGGCCTCCGAAGATGAGAAGGTTGCCTGCCAGGTGTCCCGCAAGGAACAAGACCAAACATAACCCCGTCAGAGCCACAATGATTTTGCGGCCGATGGAGGATGTCACGAATGTACATATGGTTTTTACTAGTGCATTCATAGGCGCTCTAATGAAATAAATGCGTCTTCACAGGATGCCTGGTTCAAGCCCGGATGGCAAGCCTCTTCTTGAATTTCCGGCGCTTTTCGGATTTTTGAAAAGCCGGGGAAAGAGGTTGCTGTTTATCAGTTTGGAATGGTTATCATTTTGTTGCCTGTTCCGGCTTGACGAGGCTTTCCGCATAGGCGTATCGTCTGTGCATGAAAAGAAGTAAAAAGGAAGTGCTGGACGCGGATTTCGCAGCGGCGCGCGCCGGCGTTCTGGATGTGGCCGCATTTCTGGACCGGGTGGACCGCGGGGAAGGGGAGGCGGATTTCCGCTACCATGCCCTGATGGATGTTCTTCCCCTCTTGTCCGCATCCGGCCCCGGACGCGTCCGGGCCATTCTGGAAGCCCTTTCCTACAGGGATGACACCGTGCCGGAAACCGCCGCAGCCAAAGCGGCCTGCGGAGCCCCGAACCTCAGCAAATAAGAATGATGGCTTTCATAGAACCTCATATACATATGGTGTGCCGCACCACGGACGAATACCGGGCCATGGCGCAGGCCGGCTGCCTGGCGGTAGGGGAACCGGCGTTCTGGGCCGGTTACGACCGTTCGTCCGCGGACGGTTTCCGGGATTATTTCGTACAGCTTACGGAATGCGAACCCGCCAGGGCGGCCAAGTTCGGCATGGACCATTACACATGGCTGTGCATCAATCCCAAGGAGGCGCAGGACGTGGCTTTCGCGCGGGATGTGATGAAACTGATTCCGGAGTTCATTGACCGGCCCAATGTCCTCGGCATCGGGGAAATAGGGCTGAACCGGAATACTTCCCATGAAATGACTATTTTTGAAGAGCATCTGGATCTGGCGGTGCGCCTCAACCAGCTTGTGCTGATTCACACTCCCCATCTGGAAGACAAGCTTAAGGGGACCGTAATGATTCTTTCCGCCCTGAAAAACCGTCCGGATCTGGACCCTTGCCGCGTGCTGGTGGATCACTGTGAGGAACATACCTTCCCGCTGGTGAAGGAGGCCGGTTACTGGGCCGGGCTGACCCTTTATCCCACCAGTAAGCTGAATCCCAAGCGGGCGGCGGATATTCTGGAATTGTACGGAATGGACCGTGTCTGGGCCAATTCCGCGGCGGACTGGGGGGATTCCGATCCCCTGGCGCTGACGGCCCTGGCCTGCGAGCTGCGCAGGCGCGGTTTTTCCCGGCAGGAAACGGAACGTCTTCTCCTGGAAAATCCGGAGACATTCATGGGACAGTCCCCGAAGTTCCGGAAAGTGTCGTCCCGTTAATTCCGCCCGCGGCGCGGCGGAGGGTACGGCCCTCTACTCCCCGTCCGGGAAAAAGACGGTGAGGACGGCGCCCAGGATGACCGCCGCGTCATCCAGAAGGCCCAGCCTGCCGATTCCGTCAAACAGGAATTCGTCGGGAGTCAGGATGTAGGCGCCGGCGGCGGCCAGAAGGCATATATTCCGTTTGTTGAAAAAACGCGGTTCTCCTTTTCTGCTTTTGAAATACCGGAACAGGCGCAGTAGCAGCTGCTGTTTTTGAAGGTTCATGGATGGGAACGGGGGATAAAGGTTCAAGTTCAGCCATTTTCCCACTCCTTTTCCCTGTTTCAGGGAAGGAGTCTGTTGCCGACGGACGGAAACCGCAGCGATCCGGACCGTGCGGGGAAATGGATTGCTGAAAGGATGGGCTGTTCCGGATGCTGAGGGAAGCCGGGCTTTGCATGCTCCGGTTCCGGCTGTCCCGGCATGGGAAAAAGGGGCGTGTACGGAAGTGGGGCGGGGCCGGAAGCTCTTGAAATGACCCTCCCGGGGGAGCCTGAATGCCATTTCCCCGTCAAGTGCTGGCCGTGAGGGTACCCAGCAAATAGAAGCTTCTTCCCCCTGTTTTTTCCGGCAGATGTTTGAACGGATAAGGAAAAGGCCGGCTCACGATTTTGTGAGCCGGCCTTTGAATATAGGGAGGCGGACGGTACAGGCTTATGCCCTGCGGCGGCGCATCATCAGCGCGGCCAGTCCCAGCAGGCCCAGGGAAGCCGTGGCGGGTTCCGGGATGCTGGCGATTTCACTCATCAGTTGACCAACTTGTTCCTGGGAAAGGAGGGAGTCGTGAATGTAGAGCTGTTCGATGGATTCAGCCAGTCCTGCGTCCATGAGAATCTGATCAATTTGCTGGTTGCCGAATTTCAGGCCGCTGTTGGAATAGTACGTAGTGCTGTCTCCAAAATAGATGCGGGTGCCAAGATCTCCGGTGACTACGGAAATGGTCAGGGAACCTTCCGTGCCCAGCGGGGTGTCAACGACAGGCCCGCTGTAGGAGGTGTTGTTCCATAATCCCTGGAGTTTCCGGTCCGTGTTCAGGCCCACGCCCCAGCTTACACTGCTGTTTTTGGCGTTAAACAGAGCGGTATAGGCGTCCGGAGTGTTGATTTTGGACAGGTCAAGAACCATCGTCACAGACATAACGTCGCGGTTGTTGGCACCGTATCCGTTGAAGGTTATCCCGGATAACGTCAGATTGCTGTCGTCAGACGTGATGGAAACGGAATCTTTCAGGGTGCCGAAATCCGCCGTTTGGGAGGCAAAGTCCGAATATCCCACGATGGAGCTATCCAGCAGAGAGGTAGCCGCGGTAGCGCTTAGGCTCATGCCGACCGAAAGAATCAGGGTGGATAATAATTTATTCATGGTCAGTATCTTAATAAAATGATGCAAGATTCAATGTATGTACTTGTGCTTGAATAACGAATTCGGAATTCGCTATGACAGGTTCATTCGCGCGCTGATGAATCATGGGAGGAACGATGGATTCGTCCCCCTGCCATTCACCGGTTGCGATAGTTACAACCCCATCAGAATCATGTTCTCCATATCCTGGTTCCCGTTCTATTCACGAAGCAGTTCATCATTCCCCTTACATGCAGAAACCGTTCTTCAGCATTATTATCCCGGCTTATAATCTGGAGAATTATATTGCTGCCGCCCTTTAGTCAGTACTGGTTCAAACATTTCAGGATTTTGAGATCATCATCGTGGATGACGGTTCTTCCGATGAGACCGTTTCCATCATCCAATCTTTTCATGACCCCAGAATCCGCCTGGTTTCCCAAGTTAACGGCGGCGTGTCGCGGGCGCGAAACGCAGGGATGAAGAAGGCCGTGGGGGCTTACATCGCTTTCATGGACGGAGACGATTACTGGTATCCCGAGCATCTGGAGCTGGCAGCCGATTTTTTCAACCGTCATCCGGAGATATTGGCCTATGCCAACCGCTACATGAGGGATGAACTGGCGGCCATCCCGCCGCGCCCTCCATCTTATCCCGAATCTATCCGGAGGCTGGGGATACGGGGAGTGCTTTTCATGAATTCCAGCAGTGTAATCCTGAATTCGTTTCTTGCGTCCCGGCTTCCCCCCCTGGGAAGAAGCGATGCCCTATGGGGAAGACGGCCTGTACTGGACACGGTGCATGCGGGGGACAGGCCTGATCGGGCTGGGAGGCTCCGTCACCTCCATTTACAGGCAGAGAGCTTCTTCCGCCATGCATAATGAGCATTACCAGCATATCTCCCTCCACTCGCTCATTGCGCCTCTGCTGAATGAGCTTGAAGCCATGAAAAATCCCAAATGGCAATTTGCCGTTCATTATCTGGTCATCAGGGAATTGCATCCCAAAAGACTGTTATCGCTCAACGTAGAGGAACGGATTTCCCTGACGGGCAGAATCAGGAAAATCATGCACCCATGCCTGAACCGGCCGTTTTTGGACTCCTATATGAAAGCGTGTTCCGCAAGAGCAGGCATGGAACAATCATTTTCCGCTCTCATGGACAGAACCATGTTCTCCTGCAAATGGCTGGACCGCCTGGAAAGGATGGGACGCTTCCTGTTTTTCCGGTTGCAAACCAATAACGGAACAGAGAGCAAACACCAAGATCCAGTCCGTTCACGATCATGAATATCGTATATGCTACAGACGATAACGGCGCGCTGGGAACGGGCGTGAGCATTGTGTCCCTCATGGAGAATTTGCCGCTCGGCGTTCATGCCGATATTTACATCATGACTGACGGGTTAAGCGGGGATAATACGGCCCGTTTCCATTCCCTGCAACAGGATACAATCTCCATTTGCACTTCATTGACATGAAGGATAAATATACGGATTTCCCCGTCGGTTCCAAATGGTCGGCGGCGACGTATTACCGTCTTGGCCTCGCAGGGGAACTTCCCGCCACGGTAGAACGCGCCCTTTACGTGGATATTGATACCATTTTCAACAGGGACATAAGCCCCATGTATGAATCCGAATTCGGAGATTGCCTCATTGCCGGCGTTTTCACCACGGAAGATTTATCCGAGGAATCTTTTTCACGCTGGAAGAGAGAAATGAATCTGGACCGGGACTCCATTTACATCAATGCCGGCGTCATTCTTTACCATATCGGAAGAATACGCGAAGAACGTTTTGAATCCCAGGTTTTATCCTGGGCGAAAAACAATATTCACCGCCTTTCCTGGCAGGATCAGGATATTTTGAATGTATGCTATCAGCAGCGTATCCTGTTGCTTCACCCCATGTGGAACATTTGCGACGGGGCTATCTGGTCCATTCGTTGGGAAGGCGTGAAAAGCTTCAGAAATAATCCCCTGAAGCCGGCAGACCTGCTGGAAGCCGCCAGGCGGCCGGGCATTATCCACTACTGGGGCCATCCCAAACCCTGGCATCCCAACAGTATTCGCCAGGATTACGGATTGTTCTACAAGTATTGGAAGAAATCTCCGTGGAAAGATGACATCAGGGATTTCCGGAAGCAAAACGATCCCGGCCGGATGTTCATCTCCAAAATGAGATGCCTCCTGGGAAAGGGTAAACGGCTTTTACAGGGCAAGCATCAATAGAAATACGGAGGGAGGGCTTTATATTTTCCTGATGCCCAGCCTATTTACTGCGTCGCCTTTTATGGGGAAATGCCAGAGCCGGCTATTTTTTAACAAGCCGACTTAACTCCCCTCCGGAATTTTCCCGAATCCGGGAGAAACCGTCCGCATATGCCTTCAGGAACGCCTCAACGTTTTATGCCTGATGATTTTTCCGGAGTTTTATCAATAGTAAAAAAATCATTCATTTATGAAAGTTGATACCATTAAGGGAAGTTCCTATGTCATGACCTGTACAAAAGCTTGTACTGTAAGCGCCATTTTCAATTCCGGAGAGACGTCCATGCTTATTCTGGAAGCAGGGGAAAAAGGGCAATACGGTTTTGCGGCCCCGACGGACGCCATAGAAGTATCCGATGAAGACGCTTTGATCACCCAGGTTTTCAAAACAGCCGTTCCAGGGCTGCCGGGCCAGAACGGCATCAGGCAAGGAGAAAATGCCGAATTAAAAAATCTGACGGCTGAGTCCGGGACTTTTGCAGGGGCCGTCAACGCCAACGGAGGCATCAATATCCCGCTGACCGTGGGGGCGGCAACGGATACGTCAGCGGTCAACCGCCTGTACGCCGCCGGGCTGGCTGCCGTGACGGACGCTTTTTCCCTCAGGTGCTATCCGCTCCCGGCGGATTGCTCGTCTTCCAACGGGACGGTTTTCAAAACAGACAAGGAACCCAATTCCCTTTATTTCAATGTCCCTCCCAATTCCTCTTTTACCGTGAAATGCGGCCTCGTGACCAACGCGAGGCCCATGCACAATTATTCCAGCATCCGGGGGTGGGTGGCCCCGCTGCGCCTGCCGTCTGTCAGCGCTAAATTCACGACCAGGTTCGGCCAGATGAAAACGGTCGTGCGCATGGGAAGGGACAGGGACGCATTTACGCTGGTGCCGGATCAGGCGGCGGGCGGCTACAGGATTGGGGAGATTATCGATATTACGTTTGATCATGTCCGGGACGCGGCCGCAGGGGGGTATCACATTCGTGTCCGGGAGATTTATTATTCCAATGCCGAGCAGAAATGGAAGATGAAGACGACGCAGGCCCTCGCGCCGGAGACGTCTTCCAATAACGGTTATCCCGTCTGCGTGTACGCGGTGGTTTACGAGCAATACCAGGACGGAGGATATGATACCGAAGACAGGGGAGCGTTGTGGCTGCTGCATGGCGGGAATTCCACCCGCGGCTGCGTCAAGATCGCCACGGTGAGGGGAGTCCATTGCTTTGAGAATATTTATCCCTTTTCCGGATATTATCTTGATATGGAGAATGCCAACAGCTGGGCGTTGGCCGGAGCGTTCCTTCCGGCGACGATGCACTTGCATTGCAATAATGTCAATCCGGCGTATTACGGGTTTTCCTCCATGGAGAGCAATATCATTGTCTCCGAGGCGGTGGAGGATTTTGTTGACCCGGAAGCCGAAACGACTACTGAAGATTGAGCATAAATGACGCAGCGTCCCCATTCCCGATGCCCGGCAACACCTCTGCGTCCCTATTCAGTTTTTTTCCGCCACGGCAACCGGGTTCCCGCCATCTCCAGCGCACGGCGCACCATTCCGCGCATGCCCTGCGTACCGCAATACATTAAAAGAACCGTCACTCCGCCATAAGAAACGGCCATGAGGAAGGCGCATAAAAACCAGGAAAAGAAAGACGCGGAAGGCTGCAGGGGAACGAATTTCCAGATCCAGCCCATGAACACGGCCGAAATCGAAACCAGCGCCAGCTGGTAACCGAATTGGAACCAGTAACTCATCACATTTTTTCTGAATCCCCAGTTATACAGCATGAAAGGCTTCCATATGCCCACAATAAGTATCAGGCTGGAGATGCCCCCCAGCAAAACGCCGGGCAATCCCCATAAGTAACCTCCTATGATCGCCACGGAAATGTTGATCACGCTTTCCGCAAGAGGAGCCCATACATCCCAGAACAAACCGTAACCGTATAAAAACTGATCCACAACCCCCCGCGTAATGGTGATGAACAGCCTGATAACGAGCAGCAGCATGATTTCCCGGGGAAGGATATATTCCGCCCCCAGCCAAAGCGTGATGAATGGCTCCAAAAGCTGGTAAAAGGGGAAACATACCGTCCCGGCAATCAGCATGCGCAGGGAAAACAATTCACTGAACACCTTGCGGATTTTTCCCGCATTTCCCTCCGCAATCAAGTTGCCCACACCGGCTTCCGTACTGCCGAGCATATTATTGACCAGAAGGTGCAGTTTCTCCACAACGGTGGAATAGTTGCCGAAATAGGCCGCCATCTGGAGGGAAACAAAGGCATATACCAGGAACGGCGTCATCTGGAACTGGAAAAAGCTTCCCAGCCGATGCATAAACAACTGCTTGGTGTATTTAGTGACTTCAGGATATTTTTTGAACAGCTCCTTCCCCAGGGCCACATTGCTCTTCAGCCAGGGATAGACCTGATTGATCTTCCAATTCAGGATGAAGGAATAAATAATGCCGAAGAACAGCTCTATCCCTATCCATAAATAATAGCTTCCCGTATACCATGCAGACAGCATCTGGCATATGATTTTGATGATGGATGCCGTCTGGAAATAAAACGCCACTACGTAATTCCTCTGGTCCGCTCCCAAAAGGGTCTGCCTGTAGTTGGCAAAATACCCGATCAGGGAAGAGGCCAGAAAGGAATAATAAGCAAAATAGATGATTCCATAGGAAAAACCTGTGGAAGGGAAAATAACCGGCAGGAAACAGGAAAGCGCTACTCCAGCCGCAATGATTATCCGCCCTATCCACCGGTACATGTATCCCAGCACGGAGATAATTTCATTAATCCTGGTTTCATCATGTTCAAAAATCGGCTTGTAAAGCACATACCCGATAGCCGTGCTTATGCCAAGTTCCGCCAAATTGAGGAAATTCAGCAGACTCATTAACGTTCCCGTCAAACCGACAAAATCGGCACCTAGGCAATTCAAGAATATCTTCCTTGAAAAAAAGGAAATGAGAAGAATCAAAACATAAAAAATGAGATTGACCCTGGCGTTCAACAGGCTTTTCTTTACGCGGGATTCTTCCATGTTATTTATTCCATCAACCTTATCCTTTCCCGGGAGAAGTTAAAAATATCTGTTTTATTAATAACCGGATTATTTATTCAACCGGCAATATACCAACGGCATATTGCGGCCATACGGGTACGGAAAGCGGTGCCAATCTAGCACAACATCCTGCCGCATCAATATCTTTTTACGAATCCTCAGCCAACAGGCCCTCACAGGGGATAGAAACCGGGCAGAATCGCCTGTTCCCATGACGCCTTCTTATCCGCTCATCGGTTAAAAAACAAATTCCTCATTTTTACAGATTCCATGGACCGGAACAGTTCCATAAAGTGTCCTTGTTTTATTTCTTCTTTTCATCTACATTACCGCCCGTGAGCAAGGGCAGGATTCTCATCGTTACATATGTTTTTCCTCCGGAGGAAGAAGGCGTAGGCATGGCTGCCTATGAAATGGCCTGCAGCCTGAGCTCTCTGAACTGGGATATCCACGTCCTCACCCGCCCGCTGGATTCACCGGAGGAGCCTTTCCGCTCCCGCCCATACAGCCCTCTCACAACCCTGCCGGACACCCTGACGAAGGACAGCGCCCGTTTAAGAGAATACCTGAACGGGTTTTTGAAAGATTTCCGGCCGGATGTTATCATTTACCACTCCTGGGCGGACTGGTGCCGGGAAGAATTGCTGGACGCGGCGCGGGATTCAGGCATTCCGTTTTTCCTCCGCTCCCATGGAACAGCTACCAACTTCCGCTCTTTTTTCCGCCTTAACCATCCTCCTTTTTTCGGCTTGAAAAAATGGCTCTGCTCCTTTTTTCAAATACGCAGGGATATCTTCAACGTGTGCCGGAAATCACCGTTAAACCGTCTCGTTTTTCTCGACCCTTACGGAACACTTTTCAAGAGCTTTGATTATTACTGCGCATCCAGACGCAAACTTGCCCATTACTCCTGCATTCCCAACACATTCCCGGCTCTGAAAAGAACCGCTCCTTTTTTCCGGGAAAAATACGGACTTTCCTCCGCCCCCGTTTTCACCTGCCCCGCCGGCGCCAGCATGAGGAAACGGCAGCTTCTCTTCATCCGCCATGTGAAACGCACCCATCTTCAGCAGATCACGTTTCTTTTTCTCATTCCCCAGCGCAATTCCTATGCGGAACAAATGGAACAGGCTATCGGGGATGACCCCAGATTCAGGATTCTCTACAGGCTCCCGCGTCCGGAGGTAGAAGCCGCCATTACGGAAAGCAATGCCGTTTTTCTTTACTCCTTCCAGGAACAGCAGCCCCTCTCCATTCTGGAGGCGATGTCATGCGGCGTTCCCTGGTTCGCTCCGGATGCAGGAGCCCTTTCCACCCTGGAAGGGGGAATCGTCCTGAAAAACGCATCCCCCTCCGCGCTGGAAAAAGCTGTGGAATCGCTGACGGACGAAACAACACGGGAAATACTGGGACGTAAGGGCCTCCCGCAATGGGAAGCCCGTTACGCCCCCGACGCAGTAGACAGGAAGTGGGAGGAACTGCTTTTTTCCTCCACCCGTCCGGAAAAAAGTCTCCGTTCGCGTCCTCCATCGTTCCGGACCATTTATCCACCTGCTAACCCCTTGCCCCTTTTTCCCAATCCATGACGCCCAAACGCCCCCGTCCCGTATTAGCCATAGCAGCGGATCTCCCTCTGGGCCGGCTGCTGACGTCTTTCCGCAACAAGGACCGGCGTGCGATTCCCTGGATTTTTTCCCTTTTCCATGCCCTGGAATCTCAGGAAGATTTTGACATCCACTGGATTACTCTCAGCAAAGCCGTTTCTGCCCCGGAAACCATCCGGATGCGCAACCAGACCATCCACATCCTTCCCCTGGGCAGCATGGGCAGGAATATCCTGACGGCCCATTTCCTGACCGTCCGGAGAATACGCAAGACCCTGAACGATATCCAGCCGGACCTCCTGCACGTATGGGGCGTGGAGCAGGCTTACGCTCTGGCGGGGGTTGCTTTCCGGGGAAAAAAGCTCCTTTCCTACCAAGGAGCCCTCACCGCCTACTGCCAGCGCGCTCCGCAGGCCTTCCTCCTCCATATGCAGGCCCTTTGGGAACGCATGGCCGTCAAACATTATGATCTTATCACGTGCGAATCCCCCTGGGCATGCGACCGCGTTGCGGAAATTGCCCCCCAGGCCCGCCTGTCCTGCATGGAATACGGCGTGGAACCTTCCTTTTACCATCTTGACAGAAGCCCGTCTCCAGAACCTTCCTGCCTCTTTGCCGGAACCATTTACGAACTGAAGGGCATCTCCTATCTGGTGGAGGCCTTCACGCACCCGTCCCTCTCCCATGTCCAGCTGTTCGTGGCGGGCAACGGAGCCCTCAGGGAAAGGCTGGAAGCCCGGTCCACCCCCAACATCTACTGGCTGGGCAGCATTTCCCGCGAAGAACTCCAGCAGCGCCTCTCCACGGCGTGGTTCCTGGTGCATCCCACCCTGGGGGATTGCTGCCCCAACATCGTGAAGGAGGCAAGAGTCATGGGCCTTCCGGTAATCACCACGGAAGAAGGCGGGCAGACTCAATATGTCCAGGACGGCGTATCCGGCTATATTGTCCCGGTCCGCAACAGCGCCGCCATCAGAGAGGCCGCGCAGAAACTTTCCGTCAGCCTGGATAAAGCCATGTCCATGGGAATGGAGCGGCATCAGGAATGCCGCCGCCTGCTGGACGTAAAGCAGACAGTAACCGGGTGCCTGTCACGTTATCATACCATGCTGTATCCACGCTGATGAAATTATTCCTTATCCATCTGCTTTCCGGGATAGGCCGCCTGCTGCTCAGGCTCAGGGGGGTGCGCACCGGAACAGGCATCATTCTTTCCGGATTTCCCCTCATTAAAAAATTCCCGGGAGCGTCCATCACCATCGGCAACGGAGTCACCATCCACTCCCTGACCCGGATGAATCCGGTACTTTCCCATCACACCTGCCTGTCCGCCCTTTCCAATCAGGCAAGCATCACTCTGGAGGACGGCTGCGGCATCAGCGGAGCCACCCTGGTCTGCGTCAACGGCATCCGCATCGGCCGCCACACGCTGATAGGAGCAGACGCGCTGATTCTGGACAACGACATGCACTATCCCCGGAGCGGCGCCAGGTGGGGATCAACCCTGGGGAAACCCGAACAGGGACAACCCATTTCCATCGGGGAAGGATGCTTCATCGGCGCCAGGGCCACCATCTTGAAAGGAGTCACCATCGGCTCCGGCTCCGTAGTCGCCGCAGGAGCCGTCGTCACCCGGGATGTGCCTCCCGGCTGCCTGGCCATCGGAAATCCCGCAGTAAATAAACCGCTCCCCGAACGTCTCAAACATCCCCGGGAAACACAAAAAGCCATCTGCCCTTGAGCATTTCCCCTGCCTGCCTCAGGGGGCTCCAAAGGCAGACTCTTTCATGACACCGCAAAATCCTACAATTTTATTACCCTCATCCCGGGAACATTGGATTGACATATCCCGATTCCTCGCGGCATGCCTGATTGTATGCGTCCACGCGCCGGCCTTCTCTTTCGCCAGCCTGTTCCAGCTTCCGGTTTTCAACGGCCGCGTGGCATTTTTCCTGATTCTGGCAGGCTATTTCATGGGCCGGAACAATTCCAGGAACAAAGCGTTCAAACGGGGTTATACGCTTCTCATTCCCTTTCTGTTCTGGAATATAGTCATCTCTTTCCTCCATCCGGGAATCATGAATATGGGACTGCCGGAATACTTATGCAACCTTGCAGGCTTCCGCTCCCTTTTCACTCCCGATTTTATTCCTCTTTCCATCAATGGATTGACGGGAGAACCCTTTTCCCCTCCCACATGGTTTTTGAGGGATATCATTCTCTGTTCCCTCATTTCCCCCATCCTGCTGAAATTGAAATATCCGGTTTTTGTCCTGATCCTGATCTGCTTCAGCACGGACTGGCTCCAATACCCCGTGCCGGCCAACAAGATTACCCTTGCTCCATCCACCGTCTCCCTGTTCAGTCTGGGCCTTTTCCTGTCTTCCATCAAACTGGCTGAAGTAAAACACGTTTACAAAAATTCCTTTACTCCCCTCGTTCTGCTCGCCGTAGGAACCGGGTTTCTGCTCAGCATCACCAATTACTTGAGCGTTTGCCAGAATAACCCGGAATGGAACATGCACAAAATACTGGCATCCTATGGAGTATGGAATATCTCCTGGCCGGCTGTCCGTTTGAATTCCCTCTGCCCAGTCTTCGGGGCGCTTCTTCTCATGACCCTTGGAATCTGGCTGGAAAAGAAAATTCCCGTTGCCAGAAAGCTGTCCAACTATGCTCCCGCCTGTTTCCTGATATTCGTTCTTCATTATCCTTTGATCATGCTGATCCCCTCCCACATCTGGAAACAATCCTTTTTCGCTCCCTTTGTATTAATACCGGCCATCATTTTCCTGATCGTCGCATTCTATCTTTTCCTGAGAAAATTCTTCCCGGCCTGCCTGCCCTACGTCGCCAACGACCGCATCACCCATGTTCCCAAAAAAAATTAAGGCCTGTATCCTCTTTCTTCTTTTAACCGTTCCGGCCGCATTAGGCGCCGTCTGGTGCGCCAAACACGCCTACCGCTACCATTTGGCTGTCCATCCCCTTCCCTATTCCCCGGAACAGGGCGCCCTGCTGGAAAAACACCGGCAGGACAAACGCAATGCCCGGCTGAATCCCCATGCCCCCGTGTTGTTCCTGGGTTCCTCCACCATGGAATTCTGGCTGAAAGAAGGGAAACATTCCTGGGAAACCTGGTTTTCCCCTCTGGGATGCCTCAACCTGGGAACCAGGAGCGAGACCACGGGCAACCTGCTCTGGCGCCTCAATGACGGCCTGACAAGCCCGCTGGCGCCCAGAATCATCGTCCTGTATTCGGGAGTCAACAATCTGGGAGTACAAAAAAGCCTGGGATGGACGGCTTTTCAGGGAAACGTGGCCATCGTCAAAAAAATCAGGGAGATTTACAGCCCGGAAACGACCGCCATCATTGTCATTCCCCCGCTCATCGCACAAAAAGGGTCGCGCATGGAAACCTTCAGGAATTGTCTGCTGCAACACGACTTTGGAGAAAATGTCCATGTCCTCCCCCTCCATTTCTTCCTTCCGGGAAAAGACGCCAGCCTTTATACTTGGGACGGCCTCCATCTCAACGCCCTGGGATATGAAGCCATTTCGCCTCCGCTTTTCCGCTTCCTCCAACAGCTTTTAAGCAGGAGCAGCTTTTAGGGCTTCACAGGAACAACAAACTTTATCCGCCATTACTCCACGTGATGATTGAATCTTCTCCACCCCATCAGGTAACACTTCCCATGACCCTGTTTCTGGCAGGTCCCACCGGATCGGGCAAATCCGCGGTAGCCGTGGAACTGGCGGAGATGCTGGACGCAGAAATCGTCAGTTCCGACGCTTACCAGGTGTACCGGGAGCTGCCCATCCTGACGGCGGCGCCTTCCCCGGCAGACCGGGAACGGGTCCCCCACCACATGGTTTCCATCATTCCGGTCCAAAAGAACTGGAATGCCACGGAACACTACCACCGCGCCATGCGCTGCATGGAAGAAATTCACGCACGCGGAAAAATCGCCATCGTCACGGGCGGTTCCGGCCTGTACTTCAAATTCCTCTCCCACGGCCTGTCGGAAGCGCCGCCGGGGGACGCTGCTCTCCGCGCCGCTTTCGCGAACTGTTCCACGGAAGCGCTATACGCCAGGCTCTCTTCCCTGGACCCGGAAGGAGCGGCCTCGACGGATGCCGCCAACCGGCGTTATGTGGAACGCAATCTGGAAATCGTCCTTGCCGGAGGGAAACCGCTTTCCTTCTGGAAGAGGAACTGGCTGGCCCCGCCACGCGGGCCCGGCTGGGTCATCAGCAGGGATGTCCCTGAACTGGACGGAAGAATCGCCCTCCGTACCGCACGCATGATGCAGGAGGGTGCGGTGGAGGAAGCGGCTTCCCTCGGCCCATGCTCCGCCACAGCGGAACGCACCCTGGGCCTGGCATTGATACGAAGCATGCTGCGCGGGAAAATCTCCCGTGAAAACTGCCAGATCCAGCTGGCCCTCGCCACCCGGCAATACGCCAAACGGCAGCGCACCTGGCTGAAACGCGAACAATGGCTCCGGAAACTTCCGGCTTCCCCTTCCGACTCTCCCCGGGCTCTTGCAGAACGCATCATGGAAGAACTGGGGCATTAATCCCTCTTCACACGGCGGTAAATATCCAAGTTCGTCACTTCTCTGAAAAAGGATCGTTCCCGGCAATATTCCGTACTTAGCAAATCCCGCATAGCCCTCAGGGAGGGAGATTCCGTGTTGTCCGGCTTGAAGTATTCTCCCGCTATCACCACATAGTCTATCTTTCCGCGGCGGATTTCCTGATACTGACGCATCCTTTCCCGTTCTGCACCCTGTTTGTCGGAAGCGCAAATCGTAAACGTGCGTATGGGCGGCACCAAACCATTGACACAGTAAAACCATACGGCATGCCGCCCAAGGACTGCACAAGCATTCTCCCCCCCCGGTTCATCACTGGTATCTGGAAGAGCAAAAGCGGACATCCATTCGCGGGCGCGGCTTCTGCATGAAAAATCCACGCAATTCAGGAAGGTGCAAGCCATCACTCCCGCAACAACCAGAGGAAAAAGCCATCGGCGCCACTTTCGGGAAACAACCTCTTCCACATGGATCATCCTGGCCACCACCAGGTATCCCACAGCAGCGAAGGGAATAAGTGTCTGGGCGTAATGGTTGAAATGCGTCTTTCCATTTTCCTGGACGCCCATGCAGGTAATCAGAAAAGCGGCTGTATAATAAATCTTTTCCCTGGCGGGCATCCGGCTTAAAATCACCCCCGCTCCTCCCACGATGTACATCAACATGCTAGGATACATGATATCCCTTTTCACCCATTGGGAATAATTCCGGCACATCTCCTTGAACGATACCGCATCGGCGCCGTAACCGGCATTAAAAACAATGTATCCTTCATATAAATCCAGCAACGCGCCGCGGCTGTAAAAATACCAGAGGCAGGGCGTCAGCATCAACAGGAGCGTTCCTCCCACGCTTCCTGTAAAAATCCATGCCTTCCCGGTCATCCGCGCACGATATAGGACATACAGGAAGGGAACGAACCAAAAAGCGGCCAAGTTGAATTTCAACAGAAGCGCCATCCCGATGCCCGCGCCAAACACCACGCCCGTTCTTACGAAGCGATCGGGATCCCGATACAGGCGGCACACTCCATAAATCGCGGCAAACTGGAAAGGCAGAATAAATTCGGAGGGATGACCTCCTCCTGCATAATAGTGGAAACTGCACATGGAATAAAGGATGAGCAGCGAAACGATAAACGCTTTTTTTCCAGATACGAAGAGAAGGGCCGCCTTGTAACAAAAGATCATGGAGGCCGTCACTGCGAATACCTCAAGAACGAATACAAGCCAGTAAGAACCACACAAGGTGTAGGAAAAGCCATATATCAAAAAAATGAAGGGCCCCTTTTGATCAAACAAATCCCGATAAGGCATCAACCCTTCCATCATTCCGCGTCCCATGAGATGATAAATAATGGGATCACAACTTACGGGAATTTCATAATAGGGAGACACATAACTGGAATAATAACAAATCAGAAATGAGAAAATAGACCACCATGCAATACAACATCCATTTACCCTATTACAACGAAACATTTTTATATGGGTACGGATTTGGAATCCGCAGAGGAATTAAAAGAACGGACGCGGAAACATACGGAAAACCCTTTCCCGCGCGGGTCGGGAAAGGGCCTACCATAACCAAGTAAAAGCATGCGCTGGAGCGCTCTCCTACTTAGAACGTATAGCTGAGGGCGCCGTTGATACCGTGGGCGGTCAGCTTGTTGCGGGTCTCGAACTGGTAGCAGACGCGTGCTCCCCACTGGTTGGAGAAGAGCACATCAATGCCGGCATTCAAACGGAATGCGGTGCGGCCAACATTGACGCCGCGGGCGTTCCAGGTTCCGAGGGGGCCGGCGACATTGGATTTCGGATTCATGCGGCTCACATCCTGGGCTACGGCTACCGTCAAGGCCGGGGTGATGGTGGTGCCTCCGTCCGTCTGGTAGGCACGGGCGATCGTAATGCCGACAGGAATGGTCCAGTTCTGGGCCCGGGCGTGGCCGAAAGTGCGCCCATAAGGCCCGCTTTCAGAGAATCCCTTGAGTTCGGACGTCATGAACTCAATACCTGTGTAAGGCGTTACAAAGGCTTTGCCGAGCGCGAAACGTTCCGTCCAGGTGCCGTACAGGCCGCCGCTGAAGGTGTCCGTATCTGCTCTGCCATTGGCGGCGGAACCCATCATGTAGGAATCGCCCTTGAAACGGGAACGTCCGTAGGCGCCGTAGCCGTCCAGCGTGAACTTGCTGTCCCTGAAGGGATGCATGCGTCCATAAATCATGGCCAGGAAGGAATCGACGTCGTAGTCGGCGCCGATGCCCGTCTTATCCTTGAAGCTGCCGAAGCTTTGACCGGCGGCGATGCCGATCAGGGAACCTTGAGCGGCTTTGTAGTCAATGCCTACGGCATAACCGCCGGCATTGTACTTATACCCGGAAACACCGTCGCGGGCATCCTGGTCATCCCAGATTCCCATGCCGCCCACCCAGATATTGCCGTTGCCTCTGGCGATTGTCTTGCGGGCGATCGGAGAACCCTTGGCGTCCACTACTTCAACGGTGTCTTCCGTCTGGCGTGCCATGGAGGCGGCGGATTGAATGCGCCCCAGGTCGGCGAAGTTCCGCACGGTGCGGCTGGCTGCCCAAGTGAAATTCACCACGTGTTCACCGCTGACGGACTGGATGATGCGGGCCGCTTCATCCGCGCTCGTGGCCCGGAACAGGTTTTCATAGAACTGGGCGGCGGGAGAACCGGCGGCCACATTCAGACGGTTGTTTTCCAGAGCGGCCGCTACGGTGTAAACGTTGCCGTTGTAGCCGGACATGGGGCCGTCAATGCCCTTCATATCCTGGGTGATGGTGGTGGTGCCTTCCGCCGTTCCCGGAGCCATGGTGGTGCTCAGGAATACGTTGTTCAGCAGGCGTCCGGAAATGTCCGTGCCGTTCAGCGTGACCGTCACGCTTTCCGTGCCCTTGCGGAGTTGGGCGAGCGGAACGGGATTGCCGCTGGCGTCGGATACCTGGATGCCTACGCGGGAATTATCCTGGAACGTGGCGGGAGTGCCGAAGTCCAGTACGGACCCGTCGCTCAGCAGCAAGGTAGAATCGCCTCCGAAAGTGGCGGAAGCTCCCTTCATGGTGGAATTCTTCGCCAGGGTCACCTGTCCCGTCCGAATGTCGTAAACAGTATCGTCCGTCCCCATTACGGCGCCGTCGATGGACTGGAGCGGACCGACTTTTCCGGTGGCGGAGTCAACGGCGCCGAAGGTGGCATGGCCGATGATCAGGTTGCCTTCAAGCTGCTGGTAGGTTCCTCCGAACGTATCGGTGGTTCCTGTGCCGCCGTAAACGAGAGTTCCCGCTCCGGTCTTCGTCATGACGGTCTGGTCAGCAACCAGCGGAGCGGCGTCAGCCGTGGAAGAGGCGGCCGCGGTGGAGATGCCGTCATTGATGAAGGTATAGGCGGTGGCGTCCGTATAAACGTTGATCCGGGTGTTCTGGCCCGCCTGCACGGAACCGGAAACGCCGTTGGATGTATTGCCGGAAAGGATTGCTCCGGAGCCGATGTACAGGGTTTGCCCGTCCGCCAGGTTGATGGCGGCTTTGCCGTCGCTGGTGGCGGTGTTATCCAAAACCTGGGTACCGTCCCCGATGGAAATCTGGCCACCTGCGGAGATCACGCCGTCAGCGGCGGTATTGACGGTGATGACGCTGTTGTTGCCGATGGCGATATTGTCATCCGCCGTCAGGGTGGAATTTCCCTTGACGGTAGTATTTTCACCCAGCGTGACGCTGCCTTCGATGGTGCCCAGCTTTTCCGTGCTTGCGATGGTATTCCAGCTGCCTCCGTCATTGCTGTAAACGGTTTTGTTCAGGTCGGCGGATTCTGCGGAAACAGTAGTGCCATCCAGGATGGAATTGTCTCCCAGGGAAATATTGCCGCCCTCAGTTTTGAGGGTGACGGCCCCGGCTGTGGTTTCTCCAAGAATGATGCCGCCGGAGACGCTGTCATCCATAGAGTCGATGACGGTTTTGCCGGTCTGGGTGTTGGAGGCGTCAAACTGTTCCGTAGTTACGGTGCCGATTCCCGCCGTGGAGGTCACATCTCCGTTCAGCGCAACTTTGGACGCCGGATCGCTGACGATTTGACCAGTCGCCGTTACGGTATCCTGCATCGTGACGTTGTTGCCCAGGACCACGGCCTGTTCGTTGGAATTATTGTAAGTATTGTACGTCGTCCTGGTATAGGCTTGTCCTGTCGGCGGCGTTGCCGGATCTACGGTTTGAGTTGCCTGGCCGGTGACGGTAACGGCTTTTTCCATGGAAACATTGTCGCCGATGCCTACCTGTCCGTTCGTGGAGGTGACGGTGGCTCCCACTGTCCTGGGATTGGCGGCATCATTCGCACCCTTGATGGCAATATTCCTGCCGTCAATAGTGGTGGTAGTTGAAGCATTCGCCACCACAATGTCATTGTCGCTTCCCGGGAGTTCTTTTAGGGTGATGTCGTTAAAGCTGACCTGGTTATTAACCAGATCATAATTGAAATTAATCAGTTGGTTGCTGGCGTCCGCCATTTGGACGGTAACATTGCCCGTCCCGGAGATGGCGTTCAACTGGGCTCGTTGTTCCTGGGTCAGCGTGATATTGTCGGAGCCGGAAGGTACGGTAATCGTGATGGTTGAAGCTTCATTGGAAGCGGCAGCCTGGTTCCAGGCCGTAACGAATTCATCGGCACTGTTGACTGCATAGTCAGCTGCCGTAGCAACGGAGAAACTGCCAAGGCAGGCGATAACAGCCGCCAGCAGCATATGTGGGAGTCTTAATTTCATGCTTTTTTATTTTTTTAATGATTAGATGGTTATGCGTTCGTGACAATCACGGCGCCCGAGATTTTAGATGATTCTCATTCCGGTTCGTTCACCGGAATGACATGAGAGAAATTAATGGAAATAATAATTAAAATTGTTCATAATGAATTGGTTATACTTCTTCTTCAAATAATTTAATCATGACAGTTTTTTTCAGTCTTGAGCCGGAAAAGAATTTTAATAAAATTGAGAATAATTCATATTTTATTGGAAAAATTAAATTATTTAGAAATTATTTAATTTAGTATTTTTTTTGTTGAGATTATCCGTTTT
>ENA-OYYT01000346-OYYT01000346.1-human-gut-metagenome-genome-assembly--contig:-NODE-346-length-23568-cov-8.467316_pt1 | contig 23568 bp, 30 predicted proteins | sample MGYA00243251_ERZ653453 | MGnify/ENA primary metagenome ERZ653453 (study PRJEB26926, sample SAMN06165174) | human gut metagenome | biome: ENVO:00009003; feature: ENVO:2100002; material: ENVO:00002003...
CATACGAGATGCAGCGTAGTCTCGTGGGGCTCGGAGATGTGTATAAGAGACAGCTATTAGATAGTCGGTATTATATGAGGTATTTGACGATAGATGAGATTATGAAAGTGAGGAGCTATCAATGGCAAATGAACATAATGATCAGATCAGAATCGTGCAGGAGACGGTTGCAGGTAAGGAGATTACCTTTGCACATGTAATGGGTGGCCCGGCTCCGATCATATATCAGAAACTCGGATTAAATCCTCAGGTGGATTATCGTTCATCTGCAATCGGAATCATGAACATGACACCATCTGAGTCAGCAGTTATCGCATCTGATATTGCAGTGAAGAGCGGCAATGTATATCTTGGATTTGCAGACCGTTTTACAGGAACGATGATCATTACAGGAGAAATCTCAGATGTCATGTCCGCAATGACGGAAGTCGTAGATTATTTCCGCGATACGCTGGGATATGTGGTTTGCAATATTACCAAGAGATAGGAAGTAAGGCATGGAAGAACGAATAACGAGAGAAGAGCTTCTCGAAAGACTGTTTCATGATGATTATGAAAATCTGAAAGGAAAGAAACTTCGTCTGACGCGTGTACGGGTTCCGGGTAAGTCTCTTGATTTTGCACATGTAATCACTCCTTCAGATCCGGCTGTTTATCAGAACCTGGCACTCAACATTGGTGTTCACGAAGGAGAAGATCATACAGGTGAATCCATTGGTATTATGCGCGTTACGCCATGGGAGGCCATTGTGGTTGCAACAGATGTTGCAGTGAAGGCGGCAGATGTTCAGGTAGGATTTATGGATCGTTTCAGTGGAGCACTGATTATACTTGGCGGTTTATCGCAGGTGATGACTGCAGTAGAAGAAGTTGTGAAATTTTTTCGTGATGAGCTGCATTTCGATGTATGTGAGATTCACAAAAGCTGATAACAGGACAGGATAAAGAATGAAAAAAGTTTTCTTAATGGGGCGAAGTGAAGCTGGTAAGACTTCTTTGACACAGGCGTTGAAGGGTGAAGAATTACATTATCACAAAACCCAGTATACAAATTCAAATGAAGATACGATCGATTCACCGGGAGAATACGCAGAATCCAAGCATTTCAGCGTCGGACTGGCGTGTTTTTCTTTTGAGGCAGATGTTGTTGCAATCGTGCAGGCGGCAGATGAACCATTCAACTTATTCAGTGATGGCAGCAGATGTTTCCTTTTGAGACCGCTGATCGGTATTATTACAAAGGTTGATTCTCCATATGCTAATTTACCAATGGTTCGTCAGTGGATGCAGAATATGGGATGTGAGCATATTTTTGAGGTGAATAATGTTACACGTGAAGGTATTCCTGAATTGATGGCGTATCTTCAGGATGATCTTCCGAAGCTGACACTTGAACAGGCTAAGTTTAAGCAGAGCCTTGGGCTGAACGAATGGCAGCCATTGCCGGAAGGTGTGGAATATCCGAAAGATATTCGATAAGACATGACAGAGAGACATACAGAGATGTGTGTCTTTTTTTTATGTAATAATGGAAAATTACTCCGTAATGTTCCTATTACATAAAAACGCTCTGCGAGGATGCGACCAGATGCAGATGGAATATGTCTGCTACCTGGTAGAAAAATGAAAAGAATGAAAAGTTTTCAGAAATGAAACATAAAACATGGTAATAAACATCAAAAATGAATAATAAAAAGATGCAAAACATAGAAAAAATATACGTATAGCACAAAAATATTGACTGTATTTCTGAAAAATGATATGTTTTAAATGAAAAATGAAACAAAGATTGAAAGAAAAATGAAATCATAAAGGGGGTAATGAGATGGTAAAAGTCGGGATTATAGGATGTGGAAAGATTGCACAGGTTCGTCATATTCCGGAATATCTGGATAATCCGAATGCAAAGCTGACTGGCCTTTATGATCTGAATCTGCAGCGGGCAAAAGAACTTGCTGAAAAATATGACTGTAAGTCTTATGAAAGCGTTGAGGAGATGCTGGCAGATCCGGAAATTGATGCAGTCAGTGTATGTGTGGCAAATCATGTGCATGCTGAAATTACGATTGCAGCATTAAAAGCCGGAAAACATGTACTTTGTGAAAAACCGATGGCAACAAAATTAAAAGACTGCCAGATGATGGTGGATACAGCAGAGCAGATGAGCAAAAAACTTATGATCGGTCAGAATCAGAGATTTGCAAAAGCCCATGCAGAAGCAAAAAAACTCATCGAGCGTGGAGATATCGGAAGCGTTCTTACTTTCAAAACAACATTCGGACATGGCGGTCCGGAAACATGGAGTGTAGATGCTGGTCCGCAAAACTGGTTCTTTGATAAGAAGAGAGCTGCAATGGGAGCAATGGCAGATCTTGGAGTACATAAGACAGACCTGATCCAGTACCTGCTTAATGATACAGTAGAGGAAACAACTGCAAAAGTTACGACTCTGGATAAGAAAGACAGTAATGGAAACCTGATTGGAGTAGATGACAATGCCATCTGTATTTACAAAATGAAGAGCGGAATCATCGGAACGATGACAGCCAGCTGGACGTATTATGGTGAGGAGGATAATTCCACGATCATCTATGGAACAGAAGGAATGCTCAAGATTTATCATGACCCGAAATATTGTATCGAACTGATCCGCAAAGATGGAGGAAAAGTGTTCTACGATATTGATCAGATTCAGACAAATGATAATCAGACAAAATCAGGAATCATTGATGCCTTTGTAGAATCTGTAGAAAATGATACAGAACCGGCTGTTCCGGGGAAAAGCGTACTCAGTGCAATGAAAGCAATTTTCGGAAGTCTGAAATCAAGCGAACTTGGAAGAACCGTTCGCGTAGATGAGGAGGAATTAGAGTGAAGATAGGGTTAGTCAGTGCAATACTGGAAGATTATGATTTCAAAAAAATGATCGATACGGTTTCAGAGATTGGCTATGAATGTGTGGAAGTTGCCTGCTGGCCGAAAGCCAAAGCAGAGCGCAGATATGCAGGAGTCAGCCACATCGACGTGGCAAATCTGGGAGACAAAGAAGCAGAAGAAATTCTTTCTTATTGCAAAGAGAAGAATGTGGAGATTTCTTCTCTGGCATTTTATCCGAATACCATGGATGGAAATCTGGAAAAAAGAGCTGCCAATATTGAACACTTATACAAAGTAATCGATGCAAGCAAAAAACTTGGAATTAACCTTGTTACAACCTTTATCGGAAGAAATCAGACAAAGACAGTAGAAGAAAATCTGGAACTGGTAAAAAAAATCTGGATTCCGATCGTGCGTTACGCAGAGGAAAAGAAAGTTCGTATTGCAATCGAAAACTGCCCGATGCTCTTTGACGGAGATCAGTGGCCAGGTGGACAGAACCTGATGACAACACCGGTAATCTGGAGAAAAGTCTTTGATATTCTTGACAGTGATTATATCGGAATCAATTATGATCCATCTCATTTTGTATGGCAGATGATTGATTACATCCAGCCGCTTTACGAGTTTAGAGATAAAATCTTCCATGTACATTACAAAGACATTAAACTTTTCAAAGAAAAACTGAAAGAGTGTGGAACAATGGCATATCCACTTCAGTACATGAAACCAAAGCTTCCGGGACTGGGAGATGTGGATTGGGGCAAATATGTGTCTGCATTAACAGACATTGGATTTGAAGGATATACCTGTATTGAAATTGAAGATAAATCTTTCGAAGGTTCCGAAGAAAGAGTTCTGGACAGCTTGAAACTTTCTCTGAGATATATGAGACAGTTTGTAATCTGAGAAGTTGCTCTGAATAATTGAATTATTAAATAAAATGCTGAAATAATGCGGGGGAAAACCGCTTATTAAAAACAAACATATTCCAAAAGGAGGAAATGAATTATGAAGAAAACAGTAGTTTGCATGCTGATCGCAGCTATGACAATGGGTAGTATGGTTACTCCAGTATTTGCGGACGGAGAAGGAGATGCTACACACATTTATGTACTGACAGCTCCGGAAGATCATGGCTGGACTGGTTCCGTAGCAACATTCGCAAAAGAAAAAATCGAAGAAGTAAATGACGCAGGAACTTACAGTGCAGAGCTGATCACATCTGCAGATGCAGCAGAACAGATTGTCAACATCGAAGATATCATCGCAGCTGGTGAAGACAACATCGCTGTTGTTATTCAGCCAATCGATGATACTGTTCAGTCTGCAATCCAGCAGCTGGTTGACGCTGAGATCCCATATGTAGCTTTTGACCGAATCATTGAAGGCGTAGCTGACAGTGCAGTATCCAACGTAAAAGGTGACAACGAAGGTATCGGTGCAGCATGTGCGGCTTACTATACAGAGCAGGGATTAAAACCTGGTGATGCAGTTTATGTATACGAAGGAGATACTTCTTCTGTAACAACTCTCCGTGATGAAGGATTCACAAAGTACCTTACCGGAGAACTGGAATACGATGGAAAAACAATTGCAGACGATGCAAAATGGTCTGAAGACGATCTGAAATCTATCACATATTCAGGTGCTATGAACTGGAGCCGTTCTGATACAAAGACAGCCTATGAATCTCTGCTCGGAGATGCATCCAACGCAGATATCAAATGGTTCTATGCAGAAGATGATGAACTTGCAATGGGTATCCTTGAAGCTCTTCAGGGCGGCGGAATCGACGATGCAACAAAAGAAAAATTCCTCGGAAATGCACCTTATCTGACAGGCTGTGGCGGACTGGATGAGCTTTATGCAGTACTTCGTGGTGAATCCTTCACAGATATCGCAGATCAGTTTGGTGGTATTGTATCTGTAACTTACAGTCCTGCAATGATCCAGACAGCAATCCAGGATATGGTTGATTATCTGGATGGAAAAGATGTAGAACAGGATCACGTAATTGCCTGCGAAATCGTAAATAAGGACAACGTAAAAGATTATCCTTCTTTCTAAATCGAGTAATTTTCGTGATATAATTCTTTTTAATAAGACAGAAATGGCGAAGGGAACTGTAAAGTTCCCTTCTGTCAGATAATTAAATGAATGCGTATCAGAGCAATGTATCAAAAAGCCCGGTAACTCGGGCGGGGAGGCGAGAATTATGAGTTTGCTGCAGATGAAGAACATCTGTAAGTCCTTCAGTGGGGTTCCGGTACTGAAAAATGTACAGCTTACAGTAGAAAAAGGAGAGGTGCATGCACTTCTTGGAGAAAATGGAGCGGGAAAATCAACACTTATGAATGTTTTGACAGGTGTATTTCCGCGTGATAAAGGCGAGATAGAATTTGATGGTAAGGAACTGAAAAATATTACAATAAAGCAGTCTGAAAACCTGGGAATAGCTTTTGTTCATCAGGAACTAAATCTGTTTAATGATCTGAAAGTATATGAAAATATTTTTCTTCAGAAAGAATATACGACTAAATTTGGATGTCTTGATAAGAAAAAAATGATTCAGGAGGCAGAGAGACTGTTCCAGGAACTGGGAGTGGATATTGATCCTACGCAGCAGGTTTCTAAACTGAAAACCAGTCAGAAACAGTTACTTGAAATATCAAAAGCACTGTTTTTTAAAGCAAAACTTCTGATTTTGGATGAGCCAACAACATCATTAAACAATGATGAGGTGGCACATCTGTTTGACATTGTCAATAATTTGAAGAAAAAGGAAACTTCCTTTATCTTTATTTCACATAAAATGCCGGAGATTTTCCGTCTGTCAGACCGATATACCGTATTCCGAAATGGAGAATTTATAGGTGCCGGAAATATAAAGGATACTACACCAGAAGATGTTACACGTATGATGGTTGGAGAGAAATATTCGGATCAGGATGTATATGAAAAAAGGTCGTTGGGTGATATAATCCTGGAACTGAAGGATTTCAGTGGAGAAGGTTTTCGCAATATCAATCTGGCAGTAAAAAAAGGCAGTATTGTTGGACTGACCGGCCTTCAGGGTGCCGGAAGCAGTGAACTGATGCAGTGTATGTTTGGTGTAACAAGAGCATACAGCGGCGAGATGCGGGCAATGGGCAAAGTTATGCGGGATCACTCTATTCATACAGCTATGAAAGATCAGATTGCGATGCTTGCTTCGAACAGAAAAGAAAATTCTGTGATTCCAGATATGAATATTCTGGAAAATATGTATCTGTCAGAACATACTCTTTCTGCATGGAAACCAGCTATTTCAAAAAAGAAAGAAATAGAGAGATATAAAAAATATAAAGAGATGCTGAATATAAAGGCAAATTCCTGCGAAGATTTAATTACATCATTAAGTGGTGGAAATCAGCAAAAAGTTTTTCTTGCACGTTGGCTGAATACAGATGCAGAAATTCTTCTTCTGGACAACCCGACACAGGGAATCGATGTAGGAGCAAAAGCAGAAATTTACAAACTGATCCTGGAACTTGCAAAACAGGGAAAAACAATTCTGATCAATACTTTAGAAATACCGGAGATCCAGAAAGTTGCCGATTACTGTGCAGTATTTTATAACGGTGAGATCATTAAAGTTCTGGAACATCAGGAAATTGATGAGATGACAGTCATGATGTATTCAACAAATGCGGCGCAGGCAGAGGAGGGAAAATAAGATGAGTAAAAAGAATACAGCAGTTCCTGGACGTATCGCAGGATTTTTGGGAGAAAATAGTTATATCATTGTTTTTGTGGCAATTTTTATCGTATATGCACTGACAACAAACGGACTGACCTGGAGCGGTATGATGAATGTATTTCGTCATTCTGCAGTAATTGGCATCATCGGATTGGGCATGGGACTGATCTGCATCACCGGTGAGATCGATCTTTCTGTTGGTTCCATGCTGGCTTTAGATGGTGGATTTTCTGTCATTATCTTTAACATGACAAACAGCATTATCCTCACATTTTTATTTGCAGTTCTGTTTGGCGCATTCTGCGGACTGATCAATGGCGTGATGGTAGGATGGATCCAGATGCCAGCATTTATCGTTACACTGGCAACGATGCTGATTTATCGTTCTTTTGCACAGTATTTCTGCCAGCATGTGGATAAAGCACTGATCGGGGGAGGAAGTTCTGTGTACAAGATGGCAAACAGCCAGTCCTCTTATCAGACACTTTATAATTTTGGTAATGGAAAAGTATCTACGATTCCGATCGTTGGTCTGATCCTTATTATCATGACACTTGTTTTTGTATATATCACAACAAGTACAAAATATGGCAAAAAAGTATATGCAGTAGGAAGTAACATGAAAGGTGCACAGATGGCGGGAATCAATACCGCGGTTGTGAAAATTTCTGTATTTGTGATCGCGGGTGCACTTGTTGGAATCGGTGCTTTTCTCTGGATTGCAATGAATGCTTCTGCTGACCCGGCAACGACAGGAAACAGTTATGAGATGTATGCTATCGCAGCAGCAGTCCTTGGTGGAATCAGTATGTCGGGTGGAAAAGGAAAATGTCTGGGAATTCTGTTTGGTGCAATGTCCTATACGATTATTGATAAAATTATTGTGTCCCTTAAAATGGACTCTCTTATTAACAACGCGATTAAAGGAATTATTCTGTTGATCGTCATCATGGTGCAGATTGTAGGTCCGCAGATCAAACAGAAATTCAAGAAGACAGAGTAGAAATACAGGAACATAAATATCTCTGTTAAACAGGCTCAAAATGCTTTATAATAGAAATGATTTTAACCTAAAACCTGAAAAAGAGAGAAAGTATGAAGAAGATAACTGTTTCGTTAATTGCTGAGAAAGCACAGGTATCACCGGCAACGGTATCAAGAGTTCTGAATCACAGAGAACTGGTGAAAGAGCCAACAATACGACGGGTAGAGGAAGCAATGCGTTCTCTGGGCTGTCAGATAGAAAATACAGTCACAGTTTCGAAGGAGACACAGCCGTTGATCGTTCTGAACATTCCGGGAATCGAGAATGTATTTTATCAGGAGATCATCCGGGGTGCGAGAGTATCTGCAAAGGCACATGGATGCCATCTGCTGATCCATGAATCACATCTGAATAAAGGGAATCTGCTGGATTTCTGCAATCTTCTGCGGAGAGTGGATGCAGCAGGCGTGATTCTTCTGAATCGTGTTTCGGAAGAGGGCCTGAATCAGATACGAGTGATCGCTCCGCTGGTACAGTGCTGTGAATATAATGACCATGCGGATTACCCATATGTCAGTATTGATGACGCCAGAGCTGCAGAACTTGCAACGGAATATCTTCTGTCAAATGGAGGAAGTAAGATCGCGCTGATCAACGGACCGGGAAACTTCAAATATGCAAGAAGACGTCAGGAAGGATTTATGAATGCACTTCGTAACGCGGAGGTCATGATCCCGAAGCAGTGGATCGTGCAGCTGCCGGAAGTAAGCTATGAGATGGCTTATGCAGCGGTGTGCAGACTTCTGAATTCTGACAGCAGACCGAATGCATTTTTTACCATATCCGATGTTTTTGCAGCGGCAGTGATCCGTGCGGCGAAGCGTTTTCACCTGCATGTACCGCGGGATATTCTGGTGGTTGGATTTGATAATATTGAGTTATCCTCTATGACCTCACCTTCGATCACAACTGTCAATCAGCCGAAATTTCAGATGGGATATACTGCCTGTGAGATGTTATTGGAACTGATGGAAGATCCTCATGGGGAAATGAAATCGCTTTTACTTGATACAGAACTGGTGATTAGGGAATCAACATAAGAATAGAACAGTTGGAGATATTCCGGCGAATTCTTTTGCAGCAGGTGTGCCGGCGAGGGTGATCTGTGAGATTACAGAAGAAGATTCTGTAAAAAATATGTTTGAGGAAATTTACTGACAGAATATGTGACTTTATAGAAAAACACCGGAGCAGGTTATGAAATCTGTTCCGGTGTTTTCCTGAATATGTGTGCATTCTTAAGATATCATATCTGATTGTCTGATGCAGTATCACATATTATAGAAACATTGCATATTTTCTATTTTTCGTTTCATTATAGAATTACATTCCATCTTTCAGCACATCATAGTCTCTCAATACTTTCTCGATCACCGTTCCCTTAATGAAGTGGAGCAGAGGTTTCTTAATGATGCCGGCTCCCGGAATATCAATTTCCAGTGGAGATTTACCATCCATCAGCTTCACACTGCTGCTTAAGAGTTCACGGATATCGTAAACGCTTCCCCATACTTCCGGTACGCCACGGTCAACACCGAGGAGTCCATAAACAGCTTCCATCGCAGTTCTGACAGAGTATTCTGTGGTGAATACGGTATCACGCGGGGTATCTGCGAACTGACCGAGGAAGGCGAAGTTTACACAGCCATCCGGGATAACATCCGGGCGGTCACCCTTGGTTCTTGGCATGAAGAATGCGGTGATATAAGGCATCATGGTCGGTACGCACACTGCACTGTGTTCAGCAAGTTCATCAATCTGATCTTCCGGAACACCGAGATGATACAGCCACTCTGCGGTGATCTCTTTACCGGTACAGTCTTTCATAGGTTTCTTGATATAGTCGCCAGGTACATCTGTGAACAGACCATAAACCCATACGCAGACCTTATCTTTGTCCTGATCCTTGAACTGTCCCTGACGGTTGATGGTCCAGCTTAAGAGCCACTTGGAATCCTGACAGCTTACGATACCACCTGTAACAACTTTGCCAGTACGCGGATCACGTTTGCAGATGTCAGTAATATAAGGAATGATCTTGTCATCCAGAGTTGTGACGGTCGCGGATTCCCAGTTGGTCTTGTTGATATCGGAGCAGAATTTTTCCGGATGTCCGAAGGACGGATCCTGTGCTGCGATATTTTTCCAGAGTGACCAGCAGCCGCTTGTACGAACTTCCGCATCACCGTTTGGTGCATGGTTCTGATCACCGTAGATCGTGCCTTCTGTACAGCTTCCGTTGGTAACAAATACGAGGTCATTTTCAGTAAGGACGATGCCTTTTTCTACGCCGTTGACTTTGCATTCGATTGCAGAAGCAATCTTCTTGCCATCCTTGAAATCAAAGATAACGTTAGTAACTTCAGTATTAAACTGGAAGTCAACGCCAGCATCTTCCAGATATTTCTGCATAGGCAGGATCAGGGAATCATACTGGTTGTATTTTGTGAATTTAAGTGCACTGAAATCCGGAAGGCCTGCGATGTGATGAATGAAACGCTGGAAGTACAGCTTCATCTCCAGGGCACTGTGCCAGTTTTCGAATGCAAACATGGTTCTCCAGTACAGCCAGAAGGTGGAATTGAATACTTCATCATCGAAAACATCTTCGATGGTCTTATCGTAGAGGTCTTCATCTTTAGTCATAAAGAGCTTCATGATTTCCATACAGCCCTTCTGGCTGAGGTTGAATTTGCCGTCTGTATGAGCGTCTTCTCCGCGATTTACAGTTGCACGGCAAAGAGAATAGTTTGGGTCATGTTTGTTCAGCCAGTAGTATTCATCCAGTACGGAAACACCAGGTGTTTCAATAGAAGGAATGCTGCGGAACAGATCCCAGAGACACTCGAAATGGTTTTCCATTTCACGGCCGCCTCTCATGACATAGCCACGTGTTGGATCAAAGATACCATCGCAGGCACCACCGGTGATGTCCATAGCTTCCAGAATGTGGATATGGGAACCAGGCATCTGACCGTCACGAACGAGGAAGCAGGCAGCAGCGAGTGAAGCAAGCCCGCTGCCTACGATATAAGCGTTTTTGTCATCGACGCCTTCTGGCTTTTCCGGACGGGCGAATGCTTCGTAGTTACCGTTTGTATAATAAATACCTTTGCTGTTCTTTTCATATTTGCCGCGTTCTGTGTTGCGGTAATCAGATCTGGCAGCTTCGGCTTTTTTGACCTTTGTAGCTTTGATCTCTTTATTTTCCTGAGACGTTTTGGTAAGAATAGCTGCTGCGCCGGCTCCGGCTGCAAGTGCAACACCAAGTTTTAATCCTTTTTTAGACATGTAAAAAACCACCTTTCATTTGTTTGTGATGATGTGTAGCTTTCCTTTTCTGTCTCTTATAGTATTGCCATTTGTGTTTGAATTCAATTTACAAAAAATATGGAATGAGTAAAAACTTATCATTTGGCATGTTTTGTAAAGTTTTGAATAGAATTTGTGATGTTTCCATGGATTGTGATGCACATGTTTTTCCAGATGTCGGTATAGTCTGATTTCATTCCCTGTCGGATCCAGTCGAGCATGATGCCGACAAAACTGTATTTATAAAAATCTGCGATAAAACTTTTCTGTTCCTGCGTAAGGGAAGTGGATCTTGCCTGCTCTTCGACGACACTCATGATCAGGTCGTGGGTCAGCTGGAAGAGAAAATTCTCAATCTGTTCCCGACTGATTGCGTTGTAAGCATTTATAATGAAAGGTTTGTTTTCATAGACTGCTTCAAAAATCTGAAGAAGTCCTTCCTGCCAGGTATCATAGGTCTTTTTTCCCTGGAGAGCTTTACGTGATTCTTCGAGACATGCCCATTCGACCAGATCGTAGATATCTTTGAAATGATAATAAAAAGCCATACGGCTGATGCCACAGTCGGTGGTCAGATCGTTGATCGTGATTTTGTTCAGCGGCTTTTTGAGAAGAAGTTTTTTCAGGGATTCTGCCAGAGCATGTTTGGTGATATTTGACATGGGATTCCTCCGTTTGTGTGTTGGTTTTGCTACATTTCTGATAAATTAGATGTAAAAATAGCTGTTATTTTATCATTATAATAGGAGAATGGAATGTTCGCAAGGTTGACAGGAACTGGTGGCGGTGAGAAAATAGGATACATTATTTTTGAAGGATAGCAGCAGAGGAGAGAAAATTATGAGTGTATGGAAAGTGAAACAGGAGTGGATGCAGAAAACAGTTGTTGTCTGGTTTGGCGCACTTTTATGTTGTCTGTTGTGGGGAAGTGCATTTCCCTGTATCAAAATCGGATATCGGCTGTTTGAAGTTGATGCAGCGGATACGGCATCGCAGATCCTTTTTGCCGGCTGCAGATTTACACTGGCAGGAGTTCTGGCAGCTGGGATTGGGAGTGTAATGGAGGGGTGTTTTTTACGGCCGGAGAGAAAAGCAGCAAAAGAAATTATCTGGTTAAGCCTGCTTCAGACGATCATTCAATATTTCTTCTTTTATATGGGACTTGCACATACCAGTGGAGTAAAAGCTTCTATTATAGAAGCGGTGAATGTATTTATTGCGATTCTGGTAGCCGGATTTTTGTTTCATCAGGAAAAGATTACATCAAGAAAAATCACTGGCTGTATTCTGGGATTTGCAGGAGTAGTATTGATTAATCTGAATGGAATGAACTTTCAGTTCAGTCTTGCAGGAGAGGGAGCCATTTTCTTTTCTACGATCGCTTATGCATTTTCTTCGGTGTTTGTAAAGAAATTTTCTCAGAAATTTAATCCGGTCATGCTCAGTGCTTATCAGTTTATTATCGGAGGAATCGTGCTTATGGCAGCAGGAGGCGTTATGGGCGGACATATTACAAAAGTGACACTAAGTGGAATCGGACTGCTGGTTTATCTGGCGCTGGTTTCAGCAGTGGCATATTCCCTCTGGGGCATTCTTCTGAAATATAATCCGGTTTCAAGAGTTACAGTATTTGGATTTATGAATCCGGTATTTGGCGTGCTTCTTTCGGCACTTCTGCTGGGCGAAACAGATCAGGCATCCGGAATATTGGGATTGCTTTCACTTCTGCTTGTAAGTGTTGGAATTTATGTGGTAAACAGTGGAAAGTGACCATGGATGATCGAACATGAAATACAGCGTAAAAAATCGTAAAAATTATGGAAAAAACTGTTGACATATGAATGCCCTTATAGTAGAATAACCCAATGTGACATAGTGCGATGACTCCTGAGCCAAAGCCCCGGCAAAGGTGTTTTTATCAGCGGTTTCGGACATTTCCGCAGTATAGATTTGCACTGTTCACCAGGAATTTTATACATGATATTACGGATGACCGTAATTACACAAATTATCGTTGATAAATAACAGGAGGTAAAACCATGCAGACTTATATGGCTAATCCAGATAAAATCGAAAGAAAATGGTATGTAGTTGACGCTGAAGGCTGTACACTGGGCCGTCTGGCATCTGGTGTTGCTAGCGTATTAAGAGGAAAGAACAAACCGCAGTTCACACCACACGTTGATACAGGTGATTATGTTATCATCGTTAACGCTGATAAAGTTAAAGTAACTGGTAAGAAAATGGATCAGAAGATTTACTATCATCACTCCGATTATGTTGGTGGAATGAAAGAAACCACATTAAAAGAAATGATGGCTAAGAAACCGGAGAAGGTTATCGAGCTGGCAGTTAAAGGTATGCTTCCAAAAGGACCTCTGGGAAGAACCATGTACAAGAAACTTTTCGTTTATGCCGGATCAGAGCACAAACATGAAGCTCAGAAACCGGAAACCTTAACATTTTAATAGGAGGTAGGAGACATTGGCTAGCGCAAAATTCTACGGAACAGGAAGAAGAAAAAAATCAATCGCAAGAGTTTACCTTACACCTGGTACAGGCAAAATCACAATTAATAAAAGAGATATCGACGAATACTTCGGATTAGAGACTCTGAAAGTTATCGTTCGTCAGCCACTGGCTGCAACAGAAACAGAAGGAAAATTTGACGTTCTCGTTAACGTTAAAGGTGGCGGATACACAGGACAGGCTGGTGCCATCAGACATGGTGTTGCAAGAGCCCTTCTTGAAGCAGATGCTGAATACAGACCAGTTCTTAAAGCTGCTGGATTCCTTACACGTGATCCACGTATGAAAGAACGTAAGAAATACGGTCTCAAAGCAGCTCGTAGAGCACCGCAGTTCAGCAAGCGATAATTTCAATCAAATACAGAAAACTATTAAAACCTCGGAAAGCCTTGATTTTCCGGGGTTTTTCTTATGCCTGGAATTCTGAAAATTTTCTAAAAAAGTGGTGGATTTTGAAACGTAGCACACACGTAGCACATACGTAGCACACAAATTCGCTTGACAGACTTGGAAAATCCTGCTAAAATGCGGACAATCTCATATTAGAGTTTTCTGTGGGGCAACCGTGAAGATTTAGGGGGCTAAAATCAGATCGGTACAGAGGACAAAAAGAAAAAGGGTATCAGTAATATTGACACCCTTTGAGAACTATACTCATTTTTATTGAAAAGACCGTTACCAGAAGAAACCGTGTGAATGGTCTGTTATTAGTATACGTTTTTTCTGTAACGTAGGTTTTATTTAAAATGGAAGCATTAAAAAGGGCTGCAGTATCACCGCCCTCTGGTTTAATCTCCCTGCTTCTTTTCTTTCTCAAAAAGAGTATGTGTAAAACTATAAATCATCGCCAAGAATCTTATATTGTGCATTTTCTCTACCATCTCAATAATCTCTTTTTTATAATTCATAAACATTACCTCCAGTACCTTTTCGGAATGTCAGCTATAAAGAGGTAAATGTACCGCAGAATCTTCTCTGACTGAATTTTATTAAGCATTTCAGCTATCTCTTTCCTGTAATCCATTATCATTCCTCCGTTGTTGCTGTATCTTCTTTGCATCTCTTAGTTATTAAATAATTTGACAAATTGAGTATTCTTCCAATATCGTCACTATTATTCAAGACTAAAATATTCCAGATTAGAAAGAATCTGTCTCTGTCTTCGTCAGGCATCTCATGTAAAGTTGATTCTCTGCTACCTTCCAGAAGAATTTTCGCTACTTCATAAGTACGCTGCAAAAAATATCTATTCTTATTCGCTTCAACAACTTCTGCAATTGCTTTTCTGCAAGGACGCTGAGTTAATGTACAACGTTCCATCATTCTTCCCCCTCAGTCAATTTTTTCATATATGTATAAGCACATTTCAGAAGTTTTTCATCTTTTAATTTCATCGTACACTCCACAATTCTCTGACGATACATATATCGATCTGCCAGTCCTGCGCATATATCAAGATTTTCCTGTTTATCCTGCAATTCTGCTTTCAGACTTTCTATTTCTTTCTGCTGATCGGCAATGATCTCAGATGCCAATGGCTGTTTTTCTGATGCTAAATTCATGTTTTATACTTCCTTTCTGTTGAAGAAGTATGCTATAATGGGCATACTCCTTTTATTGTTATGTGAGAGTTTCGATAAAGGGCAAAGTCCTGTAGTTGGTAGCTATGGGACTTTTTTAATTGCTACAATCAATAAAATCACATCCTTTCTTTAAATCTTGTTTATAGCTTCATGCAAGGATTCAAGCTCGTAATGAGTATATACGTTTTCTGTAACGCCTTGTCCTGCATGTCCAACTATCTTTTTGATGATTCGTTCGTCAATACCTGCTGCTGCCAGTAATGAAACGCAAGTATGACGTGTATCATGTGGTCTATGTTTCATGCTCAGTTGTTCAATTAAAGGTTTCCAGTAACTATCGTAATAATTACGGTATTCAAAAGGTTTACCATCGGGTGTACTTATGAGATATTCACAATCATTTAGAGTATACCAATGTTCAAAGAATGGTACTACTTTGTCTGCAATAGGAACTCGGCGAACACCTGCTGCCGTCTTGCTTTTCTTAATATCAAACCATTTCTCTTGTAAATTGACATCTTCTTTCTTTAGGGCAAGTAACTCACTGATGCGACAACCTGTGTAAATTAGCATAAGAATAACGTTACAGTAACCGTTGGCATCTTTGTGCTTCCACAGCTTCTGTATCTCGGCAGTACTGAATGGCATACGATCACGCCGATCGGGATTGCCTGCCTTTTTAATGTTTAGATAAGAAACCTTGTTCATGTCCGGCGGTATGATGTCGTGAATTACTGCATATTTAAAGATAGCATTCATTAAAATCTTGAATTTCTTTAATGTTGGCTCATTTTTGCCGGAACTGTCAGCAATATATTGTAAATCATCTAGTTTAATATCAACCATTCTTTTATTAGCTATTGGCTCACATAATAGGAAAGCAGCTTTATAGCCTTTTACATTAGAAGTGGAAACCGTAGGAAAATGTTCCTCTGACCATCTATCATACGTTTCCTGTAACGTCACTTTTGCAGATTCTAAGTCGTATGGTGATTTATTATAGTCTGCAAGTGCCGCCAGTGCATCCGCTTTAGTCTCATAATATCCGATCGTTTTTCTGATCTGCTTTGATTTATGAGTGACCGGGTCAAGAGACCATCTGTCTGTAACAATAGCCCGGTAGGGACATCTACGCTTGCCAGAGAGTTTATAAACACTTCCGAAACCATTTGGCAACTTCAAATAGCATCACTCCTGTTCTTTCTTGTATTTATTTTTCCATTTGTCAATAACGCTTTGAACAATTCGTATAGCATGAGATTCTAACAGTGAAACAGGTAAACAAATAGTTTGGTAAGCATCTTCACCGCAAATCTTTTCGGATTGCTTCTTTCCAATGGCTATGTAGCGTTCATTTTTTGCATCGACAAAAGGTGTATTTCTTATATTATCATTCGGAATAGGAACATAGACATGTTTGTTTGGGTCAAGATAACAAGGTGTATCGTAAGTATTATTTATATATAATCCTAGGTAATTTAAAAAGTCGTGAAACAAAACTTTATCTGACAGAATGAAATTCAATAAATCAATAGTAGGAAAATCTTCGTCTGCCAGTATACCACCTGTCTTACATGAGATTAGTGTTTGTATAGCTGCATCGGATAAACCTGTCATACGACCTATCATAACAGTGTCTTTGTCTATAGTAGAAACATTGCTGATACCTAGCAAATAGTCAGACGTGGTATTGAACACTTCACAATATCCTTTTAATTCATACTCGCTTACATTTCGATTGTCTGTTTCTATCTTACGGATTGCGGAATGAGTTAAAGTGTCATAACCTCTTTCTTTAAAAATAGTGGCAAGTTGGTCAGCAGTCATTCTGTAGCCGTTCGGTGTAAACTCAAAATCTTCACGTAGCTTCTTGTAACGATTTTCTTTCATTAATTCCCCTTTCTTTTTGAAATGTTCTAAAAAAAGAACATAAACATAAAAAGTTCTGAAAAAACAATAAATTAGCACAAAACAACAATGCTATTTCGGATTATGATATTATGTGCTTATAACAGAACAACAACAATAAGTGTTCTGAAATTAGAATAACACGCATGGTATACAAAGTCAATATTTTTTTTATAAAAAGGAGAAAGATTATGTTTAACAAAAAAATCAGAACATACGCAAAGGAAAAAAATGTTTATTTATGGCAGATCGCAGATGAATTGAACATCACGGATGGAAATTTTTCTCGCAAATTAAGGCGAGAACTGCCGGAAAAAGAACAGAAAGAAGTTATGCAGATCATAGACAGGATTGCAGGAGAGCAGGTGGTTGAATGATAAACGGTAGAATTTCAGTTGCAACTGCTGCTAAAACATTGAGGATGGATGCTCAGACGGTGCGATTACTTTTGAGAAAAGGTAATGTGTCATGGGGCTGTGCTTTTAAAAATCCGGGGTCAACTCAGTTTAGTTACCTTATTTATGCAGAACCTTTCAAACAGCTCACAGGCTATAAAGAGGATGGTGATGCAGAATGACAGAACTAGAATTTACGTTACGCTCCAACCGTATTGAGCAGATGATTAGCGGACTTCGCGAGCAGCAGGCAACTCATATATGCGATATGGACTTCTTTCATTACTGTCAGAAGCGAATAGATCAGATAGCAACCGAGTTAGATATTCTTTATCGAGAATCAGAAACAGGGGTGGAACATTGACAGATTCAGAAACATATGAAAACAACTTGAAACATTTTCAAATAATAAGAAGAAGCAGAGACAGGGCACAATGCAAGTGTCCTGCTCATCCAGACAAGCAGGCATCCTTGACAGTATCTAAAGGTAAGCGTTGCACACTGCTACATTGCCATGCAGGTTGTTCTTTAGAAAATATTCTGGCGGCAGCAGGACTCGAAAAGAAAGATACTTTTTATAAGTCAGAAAATAGGGAGATGCATTGGAAACGTTACATAGAAAACCGTGAGCATCGGAAGATTGAAGCAACCTATGACTACGTTTCTACTGTAACAGGGGCTTATGCTTTTACAAAAATACGCCTTGAAGGCAAGAAAATGCTTTTCGGAATGCTTAAGGATGAACGGTTTGAATATGGCTTAAAAGGAAGGAACAAAAAGGAATTCAATGCAATATTTGGAAGTATTCCACGAATAAAAGAAGCCATTGAAAGAAATGAACCGATTTTTATACCTGAGGGTGAAAAGGACGTTAATACACTGATAAAGAAAGGATACGCTGCTTTTTCTTGTGGCGGTGCAAATGATTGGAATAAAAATGTATCCGAGCTTTGTAAAGACGCAGATGTGATAGTTTTGGCAGATAATGATGAACCGGGCAAGGCAGTAGCTAAGAGAATTTATGATGATTTAAAGGGCATTGCTAGAAGCCGAAAGGTAATTGTGCCGATGCCAGATGTACCTAAAGCAGATATATCAGATTACTTTGAAGCTGGACACAGCAAGGAAGAATTTGAAGCATTAATAAATGGAACAACGTTACAAAAAAACCGTGCAGCGACAGCGACTGACAGCCTTAAATATATCTTAGAGCAGCTTAATGTACTTAGAGCATCGGAACGTTTTCAGATGAATGACAGGGGCAGTGCTGATTTATTTGCGACCATATTCAAGAATGTTAGCCGATATAATCCCACTAAAAAGGATTGGATGTACTACGACAAGACGCGATGGACTGCCGATACAGAGGGCATGAGAGCCAAAAGAAATGCTAAAACGCTTGCAGACGTACTTGTACGTTATTCTGTAACGGCTTCTTTGCCAGACGATAAAAGACAGTCCTATATCAAGTATGCCGCCGGAATGATGAGTTATAGAAATAGAAATGTAATGATTACCGATGCAAAAGACTTGAATTTTTTCGAAAATACCGAATTGGATAAAGATGATTTTCTTATTAATTGCAGAAATTGTGTTCTCGATCTGTCGGAAGATCAGCCGAAAATGTTAGAGCATAATGCAGATTTGCTTTTATCAAAAATCTGTAATGCTAGCTATAATCCTGCTGCCACTTGCACGTTATGGGAAAAGACCGTTAATGAGATTATGCAGGGTGATACAGCGAAAATCAAGTATCTTCAAAAAATGTCCGGCAGATTCTTAACAGGTGATACATCAGAAGAAGAATTTTACATATTTTTTGGAGCTACTACACGAAATGGTAAAAGTACGATCACAGAACTACTGCTATATCTTCTTGGTGATTACGCAACTACTATTTCGCCTGAGTCACTGGCAATCAAGGCAAATAAGGATAGCCGAACAGCTTCGCCGGATATAGCTAAACTAGCAGGAACAAGGCTTGTAGTAGCATCTGAACCACCACGGAGAATGTTGTTTGATTCTTCGCTCGTAAAAACTTTGACGGGACGTGATACTGTATCAGCGAGATTTTTGCATGAGAATGAATTTCAGTTTAAGCCTAAATTCAAATTGATTTTAAATAGTAACTATTTACCTGTTATCAGTGATAAGACAGTGTTTAGCAGTAATCGTGTTAAGGTTGTTCCGTTTGAACGCCATTTCACAGAGAAAGAGCAGAACAAACATTTAAAGGAACAGTTACAGCAGGAAATTGACGGTATTCTGAATTGGTGTATAGAGGGTTTATATATGTACCGTAAAGAGGGATTAGAACCGCCTGTAGCTGTACAAAATGCCACATATGAGTATAGTGAAGATTCGGACAAAGTCGGAAAGTTCATTTCAGAATGTCTTGTAAAATCAGATCAGAATTTAGCGGCTAAAGATGTATACGAAAAGTATTCTCATTGGTGCAATGACTGTGGACTAGGAATTGACGGAAGAACATCTTTCTATGAAGAATTAAAAACAAAGAATCTATTGAGTAAAACAGGAACCGTTACAGGAAAAACTGTTAAGAATGTTATTAAAGGTTATTCATTTGCAGAGGAAACTTTTCATCCTGTTGATAAAGATTTAGATACGCCATTCTCTTAATTTTATTAAAATGTGCAGTTTGTGCATTTAGTATGTGAAGGTAAAAAAATACTCTTATAGGTATTTACATTCTATTTGCACATTTTGCACATTTGCTGAAAAAGCTAGTAAAATCAATGGTTTTAACCTATACGGTTTCTTGTAACGTAATTTTAAAGAAAGGAACTTATATGACAGAAGAATACAAGAGATACATGCGTAGTCGAGAGTGGGACGCAACAAGGCAGCAGCGTCTTGATATAGATGAGCATTGTTGTGCTATGTGCGGACGTCCAGAAGCAAAATGCCGGAACGGCTTGCAGGTGCATCACATCACGTATCAGCGTCTAGGGCATGAAGATATTTATAATGATCTGGTGTCATTGTGCCCCGGATGCCACAAGAAGATACATTCATATTACAGGAGGAAGAGACATGGCTATGAACATTAAAGATACGCCCTATTTTGCCCTGTATGGCGAGATTTATCGGCTGCATGGCAAATACCTAGAGCCTGTGGCAGATGATAGTTTTTGGAGTGCTTTAATGCAGGATGTAGATACGCTTTACAAGAAATATAAAGACACGCCTTTAAAAGCATTTGCGGAGCATTTAGCACTGGAAGTCTGCCGAGAGATAGAAGCGAGTTATAAGCGTAGAATTGACATCTAAAAAAAGAGGTGAAAAAAATGAGTAATTCTAAATCAAATTTTCCGAATGCCGTCAAGCCAAATGTGAAGCCGGGTGAGGTTGGTGAAATAGTAAGAAATTTCGAATCCTTATGGGAATTACCGCCAGTTCATAAAAATGAGCCAGAAGAAGCAAAAAAACGTATTTCAGAATATTTCGAGTTTTGCCAGAGAGCGGACAGAAAGCCGAGTGTTGAAGGTCTGGCATTAGCACTAGGAACTACAAGACAGAATTTGTGGTTATGGGAACAGTCAGACGGTGAGATGGGTGAAATTATAGGACGAGCCAAAACACTAATAAATGCCATGCTGACAGATTTTGCAATGAATTCGAAAATTTCACCTGTTTTCGGAATCTGGCTTCAAAAAAATCATTTTGGCTATTCAGAAACGAAACAGATTGAAATAATTCCACCGCGGGAAAGCCATAAAACATTAGAACAGCAGATTACAGAGAGTAATCTTATCTGGGACGATGAGACAGGCGAATTTATACCAAAAGAATAAACCGATTTAAAATCGAGAAACGAAAGGAGCAGTATATGCAGAATTTTACACCAGAACAGCAAAGAAAAGCAATGGAAGCGTTAGCAAAGAAAAAGGAAACAGACGAAAAGAAAGATATAGCAATGCTCTGGCGTGTGTTAGCCTTGTTAAAAATACAAGATACATTACTGCCATACAGGATTTTATATGATCTGGAAAAGGCGGAAAGCCAAAAAACTTTGAAAAATGATATTGCACCGGGCAAATATTATCCATTGGAGAAATTGCCAAATGAGGTTGAATGTCTGCGTCCGATACCTGAATGCAAACTTGATGAACAGGCGTTGATGAAGCTAAGAAAAGAAATGCAGATATTTGAACAGGAAGAAGCAAAGTATATTATAAATAAAGACAACTGGCAATATTATTTTGCTCATTTCCTGCTGCCATATGATATAGATAAATTTACAGAGTTTGACATTACTGGCAGAACAGAAAAGAAAGTAACAGATCAAGAGTTAACTAAGATAAAACAGTATTTATCAAAAGTACGACAGGATTGTATAGAGCATCCTGAGAAATATTACAAAGGCAATGTAACGGTTTCTTGTAACGGACTTTCAGAAAGAGAGGATAATAAATGACATTTAAAACAGCAGTAGACAATTTAGTAAGAACATATGAGAAATACGGTTTTACCAGATCAGAGATAGAAGAACAGATGAAAGATGGTATTATGAATCATGGTTTTTCTGTTAATACGTGTTATAATGGGACAAGATTGGCATTGGCTCATATTACAGGTGAGCATGAATGTTTCTCAATTGAGGATATGATGGAGATTACAGGTGAAAGCCGTGAAGAAGTGTTAAAGCAAGTTGAGGACATGAGAGCGGCGGCATTGGCAGCAGGAGAAAACCCGGATGATTACGCCGTACCAGTAGAAAGAAAAATATTATATTTTCCAGATGGTTTTACATCCTAAGTAATGAGTACATACCCCTAAGTGTCATTTAAACATAACAACAACAAGTTTTGTACAAAAGTGTCAAAATAAGTTGACAAATAGTTATTATGACAGTATAATAACAGTATCAAAATAACTAAAGTTTAAATGACACTATAAAGGGGGAAATGATATGTGCAAGGTTGTAGCATACATGAGAATATCAACAAAAGAAGAACGCGGAAAACAGAAGTTTACACGACAAGAGCAAGCTATAGATCGTTGGTGCAAAGAAAATGATACAGAAATCAGTGATAGAAGAATCTACAAAGATGATGCAAGCGGTAAATCTTTTGATCGTAAAGCATGGAAAGAACTGGAATCTGATATACAGACAGGTGATACTATCGTATTTAAGGATGTATGCCGTTTTACCAGAGAACGTGACAATGGATACAAAAGGTATATGGAATTGCTTAATAAGGGCATAGAAATGGTATTTATTGATAATCCAACACTGAATACTGAATACATTAAGTCTATGCAAAACTCAGCAGATAAGATGAAAAAAGAAAATCTTATAGGGGGAATGACACTAGAATTTGTGATTAGGTTGCTTCTGGTAACTGAATTGGATAGAGCAGAAAAAGAACGCGAGATCACAGTTAAAAGAATTAAGGATGGAATTAGGGCAAGCTCAAAGAAGAGCGGACGCAAAGAGGGGCAATTAGATAAAATGACACCAGAGCTTGAAGTAGATATAAGAAAGTTTCTTGCAGATCGTAGCATAAAACAAATAGATTTAATGAATAAATATAATATAAGTAGAAACACATTAAAAAAATATATTGAGTATATTGCAAACAAAAAATGCATATGATATAATGCCAATAGGCAAAGAGATTATAAGTCCATGCGGACAAAAGAGTGAAAGCCCTCGAAGTTGCAGCTTCTTGGGCTTTCTTCTTATTTGTTATAGTGGATAAGAAACCACTAGGTTAGAGTTGTCCTACTTGCCACCATCTAGCCATTTGCAAACATAGTAGGCAATTATGCTTGCCGTACAGGAGACAAGAAACGAGATTATAATATCCATGCGGTTCACCTCCTCCCGTTGTCGGGTATCGGTTGGACAACGTAAGTATTATATCATAGAACAATGCGTACGGAAAGACTGGACTTGAAACATATACTAGGGTGGGGGTATAATATAAACATGCCGGGGTGGTCGGATAAGGTGCGGAATCATCCGAAAGAAAATAAAAAGACTTTTGCAGAATAGTATAGTATGTTCTTTCGTAACACACTTGTAGCACATAAAACGCTGAACAAGCCTTGTTTTACAGGGGACGCAGTTCTCTAAACGATAATTTATCGTTCAATATTGTATCTGTCTCTTATACACATCTCCGAGCCCACGAGACTACGCTGCATCTC
>ENA-OYYT01000349-OYYT01000349.1-human-gut-metagenome-genome-assembly--contig:-NODE-349-length-23522-cov-5.753611_pt1 | contig 23522 bp, 19 predicted proteins | sample MGYA00243251_ERZ653453 | MGnify/ENA primary metagenome ERZ653453 (study PRJEB26926, sample SAMN06165174) | human gut metagenome | biome: ENVO:00009003; feature: ENVO:2100002; material: ENVO:00002003...
GCATACGAGATGCAGCGTAGTCTCGTGGGCTCGGAGATGGGTATAAGAGACAGGTGTCTCGGCGCGTGCAGCTCGCCGAAGAACATCGCATATTTGCAGGATACGGCCGTGGGCGTTTCGCAGCCCATCAGCCAGCAGCCGAACATCGTGGCGCGTCCGGGCGACCGCATCGCGATCATGGTGAACTGTGCCGACCCCAAGACGGCCTCCATGTTCGCCCTCATCACGCCACAGCGCAACATTAACAATATATCGTCGGAGAGCGATAACGCGTCCGGGGAAGCCCGCCTGAACGACTATCAGATAAGTGAGGGTGGTGACATCGACTTCCCGGTGCTGGGCCGTATCCATGTCGCAGGGCTCTCCGCCCCGCAGGTCGCCGACAAGATTCGCAATGAGATCGTGACCCGCCAGCTGGCCAAGGACCCGGTGGTGGTGGCCGATTTCACCAACCTGCACTACTCGGTGCTCGGCGAGGTGGATAACCCGGGCAAGTTTACCATCAGCAACAACCGCGTGACGCTGCTCGAGGCCCTGGCCGCCGCCGGCGACATGACCATCTTCGGCCGACGTGAGAATGTCAAGGTGATCCGCGAGCAGAACGGCCAGCGGCAGACGTATGTCGTCGACCTTCGCTCCGACCGCCTCTACGATTCTCCCGCCTACTACCTGCAGCAGAACGACGTGGTGTACGTGGAGCCCAACAAGGCCAAGGCCGGGCAGAGCTCCGTCAACGAGAACCAGTGGAAGAGCCCAGGCCTGTGGATTTCCATCGCCTCCTTCCTCACCACCATCGGCGTGCTCATTTTCAAGTAAATTCCCTGTCAATATAACTCACTGATGGCCAATCAGATTAAAGAGGAGGCAGTGCCTCAGGCGCAGCCTTACTACTACGAGCCGGACACCAACACCTCCATCATCAGCGTTCAGGGCTTTCTGGGCTTCGTGCGCCGCCGCTGGTACTGGTACCTGCTTTCGCTGATAGTGTGTGTGGGCCTGGCGTGGCTCATCCTGGAGCGCACTCCGCGCGTGTACACCAAGTCCGAGACCGTGCTCATCAAGGACCCGACCTTCGGCAACGGCGCCGCCTCCGTCGACCTCTCCGAGGTCGGCGTCATGCCCAAGTACGCCAACCTGGAGAACGAGATCGCCATCTTCACGTCCCCCGACCTGATCGAGGAGGTGGTGAAGACTTACGGGCTCAATAACTTCTACTCCTATCACGACGGCTTCAAGGCGATCGACGTCTACAAGGAGGAACCGGCCGTCGTCTCCAGCCCCGACGCTGTCAACACGGACGCCTCCTACGGCTTCACCTACCGTGTGGAGCCTGACGGCAGGGTGGTGATGAGCGGCTTCCGCAAGGGCGAGACCGAGTACGAGGGCAAGCAGGTGACGGCGAAGCTCGGAGAGACCGTCAACACTCCCGTCGGCCAGATCTCCCTCGACAAGCCCGAATGGACCTCCCCCTACGTCGGCAAGGACATTCTGTACAGCCACGCGCCGGTGCGCGGCGTGGCCGAGGGTATAGCCGGAGGCGTCGACGCCACCTGCGAGACCAAGGAGGGCACTCTTATCATCCTCACTTACAACTCGACTTCGCCTTACCGCTGCGAGGATGTGCTCAACGGCATCGTGCAGGCCTACAACGACCAGTGGATCAACGACAAGAAATCCATCGCCGACGCCACATCCGACTTCATCTCCGAGCGCCTCAACGTCATAGAAAAGGAACTGGGCAACGTCGACTCCGACATCTCCAGCTACAAGGCCCGCACCATGACGCCCGACCTTGCGCAGCAGGCCCAGATCAACATGGCCCGCTCCAGCGAGCTCCAGTCGCAGCAGTACGACCTCTCGAACCAGATACAGATTCTCAACTTCGTGCGCGGCGAGCTCGGCAAGGAGAGCATCGAGGAGACGCTCCCCTCCAACCTCGGTATCGGCAACACCGGCCTGGAGAGCCAGATCCAGATGTACAACCAGCAGGTCATCGAACGCAACCGCCTGCTCAATTCCACGGGCGCCAACAACCCGCAGGTGCTGGAGAAGGGGGAGGCCTTGCGCACCATGAAGCGCAACATCCAGCACACGGCCGCCACCTACGCCACCACTCTCAACACCCGTCTTGGCGGCATCCGCAGCCAGGAGAGCGCCACCAACAGCCAGCTGGCTACCGCCCCCCGCCAGGCCAACTACCTGCTCAGCGTGGAGCGCCAGCAGAAGGTCAAGGAGAGCCTCTATCTCTTCCTGCTCCAGAAGCGCGAGGAGAACGAGCTCGCACAGGCCTTCAAGTCCTATAACACGCAGGTGGTGCGCCAGCCTTCCGGCCCCGCCGGACCCATCAAGCCCGTTGCCGCCAACACTTATATCATAGCCGTGCTGATAGCCCTGGCCATCCCTTCGGGCATTTACATCATCCAGGCCAACCTCGACACCAAGGTGCGCTCGCGCGACGACGTCGAGAACATCGGTGTGCCCTTCATCGGCGAGATTCCGCAGAAGGGCCGTCGCCGCAAGGGCGACGCGGGCACCCGCTCTATCGTGGTACGCGCAGACAGCACCAACGTGGTCAATGAGGCTTTCCGCGTAGTCCGCACCAACCTCGATTTCTTCCTCACCACCGACAAGCAAGGGGCTCAGGTGATTATGATCACGTCGGCAAATCCCGGTTCGGGCAAGACTTTCATCACCATGAACCTGGCCACAGCCCTGGCCCTAAAGGGCAAGCGTGTGCTGATGATAGACTTCGACCTGCGCCGTGCCACTCTCTCTGAGGCTCTCGGCGCTCCCCGCCTGGGTATCGCCAACTACCTCTGCGGCACCAGCTCTCTGTCCGAGATTGTAGAGCATAACGTGCAGGACCACGAGGGCCTCGACCTCATCGGCGTGGGCAACCTGCCCCCGAATCCTTCCGAATTGCTCTACTCCGACCGCCTCAAGGGTCTCATGCAGACCCTTGAGCAGGAGTATGATTTTATCTTCTTCGACTGCCCGCCCATCGAGGTGGTGGCCGACTCCCGCATCCTCAACGAGTATGTGGACACCACCATCTTCGTCATCCGCGCCGGCCTGTTCGACCGCCGCATGCTCAAGCTCGTGCGCAACCTCTATGCGGAGAAGCGCTACAACAACATGTGCCTGCTGCTTAACGGCACCAGTGTGGGCGACGGCTACGGCTACGGCTATGGCTATGGCTATGGCTATGGATACGGCTATGGCTACGGCTACAGCGACAAGAAACGAAAGAAGAAAAACAAGCAGAAGGAGAGCTGAGGCGAATGAGGGTTCTGGTGACGGGAGCGGCGGGCTTCATCGGCAGTGCGTTGCTTGAGAGCCTGGGCCGCAAGGGTATCGAGGCGGTGGGCGTTGATAACTTCAGCGCCTACTACTCGCCCGCATACAAGCTGGCGCGCCTGAAGCATCTCGGCTTTCCCATCGATAGCTTCCCGGCTGACAACTCTCACTCCTCAACTCTAAACTCTAAACTTACTCTCAGCTCTCAGTTCTCAACTCTCAGCTTTGTAAGGCTGGACGTCTGCGACAGGTCGGCTATGGGGGCGCTGTTCGTCCGGGAGCGTTTCACGCACGTGGTGCACCTGGCGGCACAGCCGGGAGTACGCCGCTCGCTGACTCACCCCTACGACTATCTGCGCAACAACATCGAGGGCTTCCTGACACTGTTGGAGACCGTGCGCGAATACCCCGTGGAGCACCTCGTCTACGCCTCGTCGTCGTCCGTCTACGGCACCAATTCCAAGATTCCTTTCTCGGAGAGCGACCCGGTCGACCGCCCGGAGAGCCTCTATGCCGCCTCCAAGCGTTCCGACGAGCTCATGGCGCACGTCTATACGCGCCTTTACGGCGTGCCTGCCACCGGCCTGCGCTTCTTCACCGTCTACGGCCCCTGGGGACGTCCTGACATGGCGCCGATGCTCTTCGGCCGGGCTATTATGGAGGAGAGGGCCATACGCGTCTTCAACCATGGCGAAATGAAGCGCGATTTCACCTATATAGATGACATAGTCGGCGGCATTGAAAAAGTGCTCTTCGGGGGCTGGAAGCAGGAAGGCCTGCACGTCTACAACATCGGCCACGGCTCGCCGGTGGACCTGATGGAGTTCATCGGACTGTTGGAGAAGTGCCTCGGTCGGGAGGCTCCCAAGGAGATGCTCGGCATGCAGCCGGGTGACGTGCCGCTTACATATGCTGACACTTCCGCCCTGGCTGCAGACTACGGCTACCGGGCCGACACTCCGCTCGAAGAGGGCCTGCGCGCCTTCGCCGAATGGCTCAAGGATTATCGGAAGGATGGGTGAGCGAGGCACGCATAAGAAGACAGTATGGATTTTGGCGGCGGTGATGGCACTGCTGCCTTTTGTGCGTTTTTTACTTCCGCTCGGCACTGCTCGCTGGATGTTCTATTCCGTCCTCGGGCTGTTAGGAGCAGCATTGCTCGTCTGGCAGTGGGTCGAAGGCAGGCACATCCGCGTGGTATGGCTGACATTGGCGTTCCTGTGCGTATGCGTGCTGAGCGTCTGTTTCAGTGCCAACCACGAGAAGTTCATGGCCTGGCAGCGTCTGGGCGCGTTTATCCTCCTGTTGCTGGTGGTCGGACCTCTGATGCTCTCGCACAGCTTGCGCCGTGTGCGCCGACGCGCACTGGTGATCGCCGCGTGGGCGTGTGTGGCCTGCGCCGCCTACTACAATGCCCTCTACGCCTTCATGGTGGTGGAATACTGCGCGTGGCTGTCGCCATACGCGTGGGTGTTCAGCCACGCTCTGGGCATCGCCATGCTGTGGGCCGTGCTTAGCGCCTTCGGTGCCCTCTTTACCGCCTACGAGCTGCTGAGGATGCCGTGGCCCTTAGGCAAGGGATCCTGTGATGGTAAGTGGAAAGCCTGGGTGAGGTGCCTGTGGCACCTGTTCTGCTTCCTGCTGTGCGCCAACTCTCTGATAGTGGCGTCGTCTCGTGCGGCGCTCATCGCCTTTTCCGTCGCCCTGCTGTGCATGTGCGTGCTGCGGTGGATGCGTCTGGGGCGCATCCCCAGGGCAGGTTGTGCTGCCGCCTTGGCGCTCGCGGCCTTCTGCGTGGTGTCGGTGATAGTGCCGCTGACGCCCGGCATGGAGATAAAGCTCAAGAACGTGGACCGGCACGACGACTACTTGGCATCGCGTCGCGACCTCTGGGGCGAGCGCGAGACCGAGATTCAGCGCTACCGCCTTTTCGGCACCGGCTTCGGATGCGTTGACGATCAGTCACTGAACTCATACCGTAAGCCGATCTCGAATCAGGGTACTGACATATTTTCCGCAGAACCGGCAGACGGAGTAATCGAGCCGGGCAGCAGCTGGATGTATGTACTGTCTGCCACCGGCATTCCAGGCTTCGTCTTCTTCCTGCTGTTAGTGCTACTGGCACTCGGCACATCGCTCCGAAGGGCGCCGGTTCTGCCGGGCCTGCTGATATTCTTCACCCTCCATATGCTCGTCGAAGGGTACGTGCTTAGCTCCGGCTCCGTGGCCGCCTACCTTTTCTGGCTGACCATGGCATGCGCCCTGCCCGAAGCCATTAACCTCAGACACTTGCTGCCATGGCCGCGAAGAAAACGTATATAGTCATCACGCCCTTCTTCCCGACGCCGGACAGCTACCGCGGCTGTTATGTCTACGACGCCGTGCGGGCCATACAGCGCGACGGTCGCTACCACGTGGAGGTATTCGTGCCCAAGCGCCGCGGCGACAAGCGTGAGGGGTATGACATCGACGGCCTGCGTGTGCACCTGTTCCCGATGACCGCTCTGCCGTCGTACCTGTTCAACGGTTTGACTTTCGGCATCAATGCCAGGTCGCTTGCCAAGGCGGTTGTCAAGGCCGGCATCGACCCGTCCGACGTGGCCGTGGCGCATGGCCACACCTCCGACTTCGGCGCCGCCGCCCTCGGCCTGAAGCGCCTCAACCCGGAGATAAAAGTTCTCTGCCAGCATCACGACCTGGACCCGTATACCATCCGCAACGGACGACTGGCCGGATGGCTCCCCAACCTCAGCTTCCGCGCCCACGCCGCCCGCAGGGCTTACGAGCAGATAGACTTGCACGTCTGCATCAGCCGCGCCGTGGAGTGGAACCTCAGCCACTTTCCCCAGGTCAACCCAGACATCGACTTCGAGAACTATAACTACAAGCTGCGCAAGCTCCGTGGTATGCGCAAGACCCGGCTGAAGGCCACGACAGTGCTCTACAACGGCGTCGACACGCGCATTTTTAACACTGAAGGGCGAAAAACCGAGGGTACTTTCCGCATCGGCTGCATCGCCAACTTCCAGGACCTCAAGGAGCACCGCACCCTGCTGAGGGCGCTCGGCAACCTGCAGGATCGCGGTCTGGACTTCGAGGCCGAGCTGATAGGCACGGGCCCGGAACTGGAAGGGTGCAAGAAACTATCCCATGAGCTGAAACTGGATAGCAGGGTGATGTTTTTGGCCGAGCTGCCTCACGAAAGCCTGGCTGACTTCTATCGGAGACTCGACCTGTTCGTGCTGCCGTCCGTCTTCGAGGGCTTCGGCTGCGTCTACACCGAGGCCTGGAGCTGCGGCACCCCCTTTATCGCCTGCCAGGGCCAGGGTATCGCTGACTACATCTTCCCCGAAGATGCGAACCTGTGGCTCGCCAGTCAGCATGATGCCGATGACCTGAGCGACAAAATTGAAAACTACATAAAAAAACGTCCCGAACAGCGCTTGCGGTATCCGGTGGATATCGATACGCTGATGCGGGATTTTCTCGATAAACTGCAATGAACTCTCCGACATATCTCCCCGGCATAGACCAGATACCGCGCCGCCGCGACAAGGTGAAGAAGGCAACCAACGGCACCGCTCTCTTCCTGGCGGTGGTGATAAGCGCCCTGCTGCCGCTGTGGCGTACGCTCAACTTCGTGCCGTCGCCGTCAAATACGCTCTATTACGGCGCCTTCGGCGTACTGGCGGTTATGGCGCTGCTGACCGGCCGCAACCGTGTGCAGTGGTCGGTGGTGTGGCTGCTCTGCTGGTGTGCGGCGTCAATCATGCTTAACACCTTCTCGGCTTATTTTACTCCCTGGCCTCGTCTGATGGGCCTGGCGCTCATCATCGTCGCCGTAGGGCCATTGCTCGGCAACCACAAACTGCTTGCCTGGCGGCAGAAAGCGCTCACTTTCCTGCTCTGGGGATGTGTCGTCATCGCCGTGGTTTCATTCGTGATGTATTATGTGGCCAGGCCACTGACCATGCACCGAGGTTTTCTGTTCATGGGCATCACCGGCAACTCCATGCTGATTTCGCCGATGGCCTATATAGGCGCCCTGTTCCTGATACAATGGACCATGAGGCGCAACCGCAGCCTCGGCCCGTGGGTACGCGTGCTGCTGTGGACCATGGTGGCCGTGTGCGTGTTCGCCGGCATCCTGTCCGGTTCCCGTTCGGCACTGATAGGCTTTTTGGTGGCCTTTACCGTATGGATGTGGCTCTACCTGCGTTCTGTGAAGAAGTTCGTCATGATCGCCGCCGCCCTGGGTGTTGTCGTCCTCGCCACCGCTCCCGCCTGGACCAACTACACCGACACGCTCGAGGACAAGATGGCGGCCAACGAGAAGACAGGCGGCTTCCTAACGGCCCGTCAGGCCCTGTGGGAGCAGCGTTGGAAGGAGTTCAAGAAGGAACCGGGCTTCGGCGTCGGTTTCTCCAAGGTCGAAAGGACTACCGAAGACGAGGATACCTCCAAGTTCAAGATCGGTTCGGGCATGGTGGAGCCTGGCAACGGCTGGCTCTTCGTGCTCTCTTCCACCGGCATCGGCGGCTTCGCACTGCTGTTATGGATCTACCTCAAGACTCTCTGTAAGCTTTTCCGTCTGCGCCGCTTCGAGGCGTGGCTTACGCTCAGCCTGCTCGTCTACATCGGCGTGCACAGCTTCGCCGAGGGATATATCTTCTCGGCCGGCAACTTCTTCTGCCTCGTCTTCTGGCTCTGCCTCGGCCTCGGGTGGGCCATGCCCCGTCCGGCGCACAAACTCACGTCTCGGCCATGAAGAAGCGCGAATACGACATCGTATATCTCACCAACACGCCGTCGTTCTATAAGCTGAACCTCTGCGAGGCCATCGCGCTCAAGGGCGTGAGGATTCTGCTGGTGCTCTACGGCTACGGAGCCGAGGCCGTCAATCGCAAGCTCGACCCGAAATGCCTCAACTTCGACTTCGAGTTCATCCACACCGGTGACAGCAACCGGCGCAACAAGCTCGCGACTTTCCTCCGCCTCTGCCGGCTCATGCGCGGCATCAGGGCTGGAAAGGTCATCTACTCCGGCTGGCTGGCGCCCGAATACAATCTCTACTCGCTCTTGTCGCCCAAAAGCAGGAATGTGGTTATCAACGAAAGCCGGGCCGACGACATCGGCATGGCAGGGTTGCGTGGGCGGGTCAAGCGCCTGGTGGTGGGACGCATGAGCGGCGCTCTGCCGTCGGGCCAGCCGCAGAAAGAGTTCTTCGACCGCCTCGGCTTCCGCGGACAGGTGGAGTGCACCGGCTCGGTGGGCCTCTTCGCCAAGGGCAAACGTTCGCCGCGCATGGAGATGAACCGTCCGCCTAAGTTTCTGTACGTCGGTCGCCTCATCGACTGCAAGAACCTCGAGTTCTTGGTGCGGGCGTTCACGAAATGGAGCCATCTGCAGCTGACAATCGTCGGCAAGGGCGAAGACGAGGCGAAGCTGAAGGCCATCGCCGGGCCTAACATCACTTTCACAGGTTTCATTGACAACGACCGACTTGCGGAAGTCTACGATGCCCATGACGTGTTCATCCTGCCCTCGAAATACGAGCCGTGGGGCCTGGTGGTGGAGGAGGCGCTCTATCGCGGACTGCCTGTGCTGGTGAGCGATAAGGTAGGCAGCGGCCCGGACTTGGTGCGCGACCTGCACAGCGGCTTCTTCTTTCAGCATGACGACGAGCAAAGCCTGCGCTGGGCCATCGACGAACTCTTCCGCACTTGGCCGCAGACCAAGCGGCGTGTTCTCGACATAGACTGGGACTCCCGCGAATCCGACCAGATTGCCGCCTACCTCCGCATCCTCGGCGTACAAGACAAAAGTTCTTTTTATCCATGAAAGCATTACAGACAATCGCCGGATTCGGGCTCCACAGCGGCGGCACCACCTCCTGCACCTACGACCTGCTGGAGGCGATGAACCGCGTCGGGATGCCCACCGACATCCTCACGCCGGGCCTGGAGCCGGGCAGCGACGACCGCCTGGCCGGCCGGGACGAGGAGTGGGTCAAGGCCGTGCCGTACGACTGCCGCACTCCATACGCCTACTCGTCCAACTTCCGCCAATTCCTGCGCGACACGGACTACGATCTCTACCACACCAACGGGATGTGGCTGTATGCCAACCACGCCACCTGCGCCCATGCCCATCGGCGCCGCAAGCCATACGTCATAACCCCGCACGGTATGCTGTATCCGCAGGCGCTGGCCATCTCGGCAGGCCGCAAGAAGCTGATGCGGCGTCTTCTCTTCGACCGCGACCTGCAACGCGCCGCCTGCATTCACGCCACCTGCAAACAGGAGGCTGAGCACATCCGCGACCTGGGTATCAAGACCCCTATAGCCGTCATCGGCAATCCCATCCGCATCCCCGTCGGCCTCGACGCGGCAATCTCCGCCGCCGCTTCTGAACGCGCACAGACCGCCTCCGTCGGCTATCTCGGTCGGTTGCATCCCCGCAAGCACGTTGACCGCATAATCCGCACCTTCGTCGAGGTGGCAAAGCCCGAACAGCGTCTTGTCATCATGGGTAAAGGCTCTCCCGAATATGAACAGGAGCTGAAGCGCCTTGCCGCAAGCCTCGGATTAAACGGCCGGGTCGTCTTTGAGGGCTTTGTCTCCGGTGATGAAAAATGGCGGAAACTGGCATCGCTCCGCGCCCTGGTGGTTGCCAGCGACTTTGAGAACTTCGGCATGATAGTCGGCGAGGCTCTCCTTTGCCAGACGCCTGTCATCTGCACCCGCACGGCACCGTGGCAGGACTTGGAAGTCTTCGGCTGCGGCTGGTGGGTCGACAACGACGTCGAATCCATGGCCGACCCCATGTACGTGGCCCTCAACGAGCCTCTGCCTGTCCTCTACGACCGTGGCATCCGCGGCCGCGACCTCATCACCCACGACTACAACCCCGAAATTACCGCCCGCCGTATGACCCGCCTCTATGAATGGCTTCTCGGCCAAGGCGACAAGCCGGAATTCATTCTCAACAGCGTTTAACGGCGCCTACGCACTATATTTTGCTTCAATGCCGAAGTTTGTGTACCTTTGCAAAATCTAAAACTTCAACTATGGCGGAGAGTTTGACAATAAGGAATTTCGGGCCTATCAAAGAGATAGAGATTCCGAATTTGCAGCCGTTGAATGTGTTCGTGGGGCCATCAGGCAGCGGCAAAAGCACCATTATGAAAGTGCTGGCCGCCTTTCAGTGGCTATATAAGATGCTTTGTATCCGTTCGTATCTTAAAAGCAGCGGAGTGAAACGCTCGCCTTTTCGGTTTAGAGTGGAAGATTTGCTAAAGCGCAACGGCTTAAGCGGTTATATGCAGCCCGATACAGAAATAATCTACCGCAACGAGAGTTCAGAGCTGAGATATAACAGGCGCAGAAAATTGCAGGGAGCAAATACGTTGGTCCCTCCACAGGAAATCAGCCTTGAAAAGATAGCCTTTATTTCAGATAAGCGAATGACTATCCCGAATATTCTTTCGGGCATGATAAATATTCGCCATGGGCTGTTTTATCTGGAAGATACCCTGGAAAACTTCATGCACGCATGGGATGCCATACCGTCTACTGATGTTGATTATTTAGGTGTTAAATTCGAGACAAAACGCACCGGAGCAGGACGCAGAATTATGGTTGTGCCGATCAGCGATGCGACAAAAGGATATTCACTGCCGCTGCATGAGGCATCCTCAGGCATTCAATGCGTTTCAGCAGTTCATTATATAGCCGAATATTTCGCTCATCATTACGACCTGGTGAAATCCATAAACTCTTCGGTGTTAAATTACCTGTCGCGTACTGACAGTCTCAGCGATTTCAAAACGCAGACTAATATCGGCGATTTCCCCCGTCGGCGCATAACTCTTCATATCGAAGAACCGGAACTCAGCCTTTTCCCCGACAACCAGATCGGACTGATGGAGTATCTTTACAGAAATTTCTTCAGTGCAGAGGAGCGTCGTGACCATATTGCTTTTCAGCTCAATGTGGCCACACACAGCCCATACCTTGTAAACCATCTAAATCTTATGTTCAAGGCTGCTGAAACCCGGCGTCCCATAAATGGCGCGACGCTGAATTTTGAGGATGTAAATCTGTTTTATCTGCACAGTGGCGTGCTCAACGATATGCGCCTGCTCAATGCGCCGATAATGAACACCGACGTCCTCTCAAATACAATAGAAAACATCTACGAACTCTACGATGCATTAACTGAAACATCAACGGTGGAATAATGAACATCTTTTATCATCTCAACAGGTGCTTTTCATGCCGGTTCGACGTCAAATTGCTCAACCATCCTTCGGTGGAGAAAACAACCGATGCGCAATTTGACCTTGTAGATGCCACACCTGCCATAACTAACCCCGGAAACGGTGCAGTAACCATTGCCAATCCCAATTCTGCTATATGTGAAATTTTTCATTTAGACGGTTTCCTGAAACAATACAACAAATACGCATTCACAAACGGAATCAATCCGTGCGATTATCTTGTAACCGTTAAGGAGAAATCTCTGCTATTTGTAGAGTTGACGGAAAGCAACGATGTGAATAATTTGCAAAAGGCGATTAAAAACAAGAAGACCGGCAATATTATTTTCCCGGGTGGCAAGAATGAGAAAGCACAGAAGCAACTCGAATCCTCTGTGGGCCTGTTTATGAAAGACAAATGTTTTCAAAAGGCGGCATCCGCCTTTTCGAAAAAGACATGCATCTTCGGTTATAAAATACGCACCGCATCAGGACCGGGAGGAATTAAAGCGCCGAAAGCTTTTAGCCGTAATCGCACCATAGCCTCTCAACTCACCCAAAACAAGGGAGAACAACTAAGCAGTCCGGTTTTAGAGACTTTAGGCTTCTCTCTTTACAGAATAGCTCATCCATATAAATTTGACATTTAAAACATAGAACGTAACAAATAATAAAGGCCGATACAACTGTAAATAACTATTTTGATTGATTAGCAATCATAATTTTGGGTTCATGAAGTCAGTAAAAGAAGCCACCCTTTCCGGTGCCAAATGGGGGATGATAGAAAAATTATCCGTACAGGGAATCAGGTTCATTTTGAGCTTGATTATGGCTCGATTACTCTCTCCGGGAGATTATGGCCAAATAAGTATGATTGTCGTCTTTATCGTTTTCAGCGATGTCCTCGTTGACTGCGGTTTCAACAATGCGTTGATTCGCAAAAAAGAACGAACACAAGATGATTATTCTACTGTCTTTTATTTCAATACCGCCATTGCTATTGTATGCTATGGATTGCTATTTTTTATAGCCCCATTTGTGGCTGAATTCTTTAAAATGCCTATTTTGAAAGCATTGTTAAGGGTTCAGGCATTAAGCGTGATATTGAATGCATTGTTTGCCGTTCAACTTGCCAAACTTACTGCAGAACTGAATTTTAGAGCAATTGCCAAATGCAATTTCATTTCAAGTTTATTTTCCGGATGTATAGGTATAATATTTGCCTACATTGGCTTTGGTGTTTGGGCCTTAGTATTTCAGGCACTCTTTGATTGCATAATTAAGGTAATTGCTTTCAACATAATATGCAAATGGAAGCCATCACCGAGATTCTCTAAAGAATCTTTTAAATGTATGTTTTCTTATGGCAGTAAGCTATTGATATCAAATCTTATTAATAAAATATATCAAAGTTTGACAACCTTAATAATCGGTAAATTTTATAGTGCAGGTGATTTAGGTAAATATGATAGAGGAGCCAGTCTGGCATCGTTCCCACCCGACAATATTAATGCGGTAATGCAAAAAGTAACATTCCCTATACTCGCAAAATTGCAGGATAACCAGGATAAGCTTATTGGTGTTTACAAAAAGTATATTCGGATGTTATCAATTGTGATTTTTTTTTCGAGTTTACTCCTTGCCGCATTAGCTAAACCTTTAATTTTAATAATTCTGGGTTCTAAATGGGCAGGAGCTATAATATTCCTTCAGATTTATACGTTTGCTGTATGTTTTATGCATATTGATACGGTCAATTTGAATCTATTGTTCGTAAGAGGTCGCTCAGATTTAGTCCTCAAACTCGAAGGTATAAAAAAGACTCTCTCGACACTCGTATTAATTGCCTCCATTCCATTTGGAGTGGTCGCTATCTGTGTTGCAAAGGTTATTCATACTCAAATCACAATCATTTGTGATTCTTATTACACCGGCAAATTTTTTGGATATGGCTTAATACGTCAGATTCGCGACGTGGGTCCATACTTTATTTTCTCCATATTTGCTTGTCTGCCTGCGTTCTTATTATCATTTACTAACTTAAACAACTTTGTTGTTATTGCTTTTGGAGTATTATGTGCCTTTGTAATTTACTACCTGTTTCTGCGACGAGATGAAATATTCATCGAAATGTTTTCAATTATAAGATCCTCACTAAAAAAACAATGAAAGATCAAGCTATTCAAATAATTCGAGTTGCTGCAATGATTTATATTGTAATTTATCATTGCGTGTGCTATTATGGCATTTGGCAAGATCAATTCCCCACTAATACAATTTATGAATCTATTGAAAATTGGCGGGGAGCTTGCAATATTGCACTTAAGGCCTTTGTTTTTATCTCCGGATATCTTTATGCATCACTTTATAACCAGGGGAAATATCATAATACAAGAGATTTGATAATCGGGAAATTCAAACGTTTATTATATCCTTATTGTATGTGGGCTGTAATTGCAACGATATTATTGCGCACGGAAAACAGCATTAGAGATCTATTTACGGGTACTCAACATCTTTGGTTTCTATTAATGCTCAGTGCATCATACATTATGATTGCCCTTTGTAGAGTAATGCGGTGGAAAGTCAAATATATTATTTTAGGTATTGTACTATGTTTGGTTTTCAACACGTTGAACGTCAGATTTTTTTCTGACATCCCGGATTATTTACGAATTAGAGATGCCATCAAATATATGCCTGCATTCCTATTTGGCGTGATAGCTGTAAAAACAAAGGCAGTGGCAAAGCTTAGTCAAATTAAACTACGGTATAATGTAATGGTATTATTAACCTTGGCTTATATTTCGGGACTGGTTATAATCATAGATAGGCTGCCTTTTGGATTGCTCTATCGTGATATTCCGAGCTATTTCTTGATCTTATGGTTGTATGTCATTATCTCTAAAAGATCCATTACTATGTCTAATACAACTGCAAAATTATTTAATTCTTTCGACAAACACAGTATGTCAATATATTTGATTCATCATATCCTGATTTGGACAGGATTGACCTATATCAGTTGGATGCCATTGATTTTTGATGAACATTTTATTCAGGCACCAATTATAATGTTCCTGATTGTTTTGCCTTTATCCTGGAGTTTTTCCTATGTCTTTAGCGCATGGAAATACACACAGCTTTTATTCACCCCCAAAGTTGCAAAAGCTTGAACAAGAAAAAATGAAAAGAATTTATTGGTGTCCGATAAAACTTCCAATCCATATTTGACTTTTTATTTTCCTCGGACAGCCGATATGTTGAATGTGTAGGGGGGTCATTGGGAGATAAAAGTCCATTAGAAGCGCCTGAATTGGGCAAATACGGCATCCTTGTTAAGGTATACCCTACGAAAGGAGAATATTTTTTATCGGACAGCCAATACAATGCCGAAATAGGGGCTTGTCAATGCATAAAATCACTCAGAATAGCCAGTTAAACACGTTTATCGGACACCTATATTTTCAAACAGATAAAGCAGAACTTTCCTCTGAGATATTTCTATGGAGAAAGCGCAAACGCCTCAAAATCCAGATCTGGGTCACACTCATCGCAAATCTGTTGCTTTCCGTCTTGCAAAGCAAGCTAAAAAGGCGATGGAGCTTCTCCGGCCTCGCCACAATCGTGCGAATTGTACTGATGTATTACCTCAATCTCGAAAAGTTCCTCAATCAACCCGATGCTGATCTGAATTTCATGCTTGCCGAGGCTTCTGAATCACCTCCTCTATAGCCTGAATTTGACTAAGGGGGGCTTGGCCGAGACAAAAAGTAAGCCCAACTTCTACTTATCAGAAAGTTGGACTCACTGCTTTATGGTTTAGCGGACAGTAATAATTAGAAACTGTTTACGGGCGTTCAACATTTATAGGAGCTTGCGATGTGTGATAAATTGCTTTAACCCTGACAGCTCCATATGAAGCAAGTATTTATCACTGTCAAGCATGAATCGTGGTAAAAAGTGGTTGCATGTCAAATTGTTTTTGAAAGGCAAGTTTGATACAGCGGCAGGGAAATATTGTTTTGCTGTCTCTACACTGGATTTATTGACGGAGGCCAATTCACCATAAGGAAAACTGAATATAATCTTTTTAAATTGCTCAGGGGCGTTGGCCATCTCCTGTTCCATGTCATCTTTTGGTAGACAGCTCAGCGGATAATGACTTTTAGTATGCCAACCTATTTCCCATCCCAGGGTTTGTAAATGATATATATCATCATTATCAATGCCAGTTAACCTTAGTCTTAGATATTCCGGTGAGCATAATTCGAGTATGTTCTTAAGAGGATATTGGCGATTAAGTATTTGTAGAAGAAATTCGCCTTTTGTTTTTGTATCCTTAGTGAAAGCAGGCCAAATAATTTTCGTCCAAGTGTGAATTCTGTCAGCACCCAAACAAAAAACTTGATTGTCAAAGCGCTTGTCAGATAATTCGTATTGACCGGCTGGAGCCAGTTCAACCCAGTGCATTAAAAGGTCTACAACCAAGGCTTTATTGGGATTATGATTATTTAGATTTTGACCTGCAACAAAAATAATTGCAGGAATTTTAAGATTGTTAAGTATACGTGCGGCAATTTCTCCCTGATTCTTATAGCCGTCATCGAAAGTTATAATAGCCTCTTTCGTATTATCCAATCCAATTCCGAAAGAAAAATGCTTCCCAACTTCTTGAACAATTTTTCTGAATTCCGTTTCTGTGTGAGTCAGACCAATCCTTTTACCATATGGCAAATCTTTTTCTTGCATCACATTGTGGAAAGTCAAAATCCTTTTCTTTTTCCTATTGAGAAAATAGAAAAATTTTATCAATCCACTATAATAGCAGAACACCCCAAATGCTTTGACCAAAGTACGATTCATTATACCTTAACAACGGGAAATTTTCCTATAGACTAATTTCATGAATTGACGGGTATGAACTAACGTTGATGCTATAAACGGCAAAGGATCTTTTATATTCATTGTAAAAAATGCACTTGTTTTATGAAAATCTTTAATCCATTGACACAATGAAACTTTCCCTTCCACAATATTATACATGTCATTTTCGTGCATAACAAAAAATGGGGTTTTAACTGTTTGTTTTTCGATATCTGAGGAGGTAAGATGGCCAATAGCATATTTGTACCATAAATATGGGAAATTAGCTCCAGCAGCTGTTGTAACATAGCCTAAACCATCATTGCGCAGATTAATTTCAAGAAAATAGTATGTATCGTCTTTGCAAAGGAAATCAAGACTAAAGATCCCCTCATAACCAATTTCGCGTACTAATCCCTTAATGCCTTTCAAATTGAGGTTAGGATGCTTTTCAAAAGGATCAAGACACATGAATTCGCCCATACGTTTAAGACTTTCACGCACTTTACGTGTAACCCCTTTGAGAATAACATCCTTGCCGTTATTGAATGAGACACCCACTACTGTCATCTCAAAATCTTTTTGGATATAGTCCTGCACAAGATATCTCACGCCAGGACGTAAAGACGACTTCAATTCTTTTGGGTTGGCACATATATGAATATCGCTCTTGGTAGATTCCACGCTGTTTAATCCCTTGACAAAACATGGATAGGATATACCGTCAGGGATGTGCTCGGCATCTTCAATTATTAACGTGTTAATAAGTGTCAGACCATTTTTTGCAGCAACCTCAAACGAATTGACCTTGTCCTGAAAATGGCAAATTCGACCTTGACAATTGTTGGCATTGAAGATATAAAAATGATTCTTCAATTCATTGAAGTTCTTATCAAGTACTGCTATTGAGGGGTCACTGGCGCACAAAACTACGGGTTTATCCTTAGATTTCCCATATTTTTCTAAAAGCACCTCGGGTGCTTTGTCCAAGTTCTCAAGAAAAAAGACATTCTGAATATACTTGCTATGGCGGATGGTGCAATCTCTATGTTTACATGGTTCTAAAAGAAAATCTACTTTATAACCAGCTTCTCCGAATGCTCGAATTAATCCGTAAGCTGTCTGTAAACCATTCCCAAAAACTATAATCTTAGCCATTTTGTTATATTTTATTTGTTGTTTATTTTTACAATTTTCAGAAACTCACTTTCGTTATATGGAGAGAAGTGTTTCGCACACCAATCTTTCACTATTGTAGAGTGGAGCTCGTATGTTGTTGGATTATTGAGGGTTTCAATTACTTCTTTAAGACTTTGACTCTCATAAAGTGGGTAATTAAATTCATCATAGAACATATTAATTCCATCATTTTGAATACTTGTGTTACAGAAGAATGTAGGTATTCCATAGCTCGCATATTCAAATGCAGAGGTGGAAAAGAACGTTAGATGCAAATCAATCTTTTTCGATAAGTCAGCAAGAGTCTTATTTGTTTGTTTTGCATGGTGATATTTATTAAATAAATCACTTATATCAATGCAATTATTATAGCGTGGATGATGTTTCATCCAAATTATCACGTTCATATCCTTAGTTTGTTCAAGCACTTCTACAATCTCGTTTTTCATAGATTCCAGCTGTGCCGTGCTTAAGTCATCGGTAAGCTGCAAGGAGAACAAAATATTATGAATCCCACATTTTTTCGCATACAATCTTTTAACCACAAAGTTGGAGTAAAGGGGATGTCCAATAACATTAACTTTGTTATTCATAACTTCTTCATCTCCTTTTACAAGAATCCGTTTAAATCCATCTCCCCATAACATGAACTTTAAATTGGGATTCTTATATTGTGAACGTAATTTATGTGTAGTCTGATCAAAAAAAGTTTTATGACGTTTGCATAATATGCCATGTTGCAAATCATATACTTGTGCGCATGGATTCAATGATGCGAACAAACAAAACATCGAACCGGAGATTGTTATATAAATATCGCTTTTATAATATCCTAACGTAAGAGAATTTACAATTTTGGCTACTACTTTTTCGCGTTCATAATAGTTTTTATGCGTTAAAAGCAATGATACAATTTTACGTACTATTCGCACAAGCAGCAGAAAGTTTCTAGCTGATTTTGCCTTATGATCGTGTGGAAGTCCGTTACCACCTGGCTCTTCATATAATCTATATGAAATATTATGACGCTGACATGTTTCCAAGAGAGGTTTGAAAAAGGGGTTTGTCCCTTCTTCGTTTCTATTAAAATGCTGCGGATAGTAGAAAAGAATTTTTTTCATCTTTTTGCTGCAATTTTTTCAATTTCCGATTCCCATATCTTTACAACGCGCATCCAGTCATATTTTCTGCCAAGTTCAATTGCCAATATTGAAACTCGATGCAGTGTTTCAGGGTTCCCTTCTAATTGCTTAATGACTTCTTTTGCTTCATTTATATTATTTACAATAAATCCATTTTCATTGTTTTGAATCCACTCTGCAGCTCCATAATCAGGATAACATAGCGTGGGAACTCCGCTGCAAGCTGTTTCCAGTTGAACCTTCGGAAAACCTTCACTCCGGCTGGGGAAAAACATTAAATCCATTTGGGACAGCACTTTCGATAATTCAGTGTGATTCAATCTACCATGATAAGTGACATTTTTTAATCCCGTTTTGTTTAAATAATCTAGCAGCCTTCCGGCATCTCCCAAATCATCGCCACCAATGATATGAAAATGCAGATTAGGAAAATTGTCAGCTGCCTCAAAAAAATCAAATATACCTTTAGTAACAAGTTTGTTTCCAATAAACACTATATCAGTCAATTTTTTTTGGGGCTTTTTGGGGGTGGCGAATAAACTATATTCAACTCCTAACGGCAAAATATTGGGGGCTATGTTTAATTTTTGTCGTTTGCTTTCTTTTTTTGCCAAAAAATTTGTTATTGCATACAAATACGGAGAAAAGATTGCAAATTTATTGATATATTTTATGTGAGTTCTATCTTCAGATGGTTCTCCAAGCAATCCTTCAACTGTGGTAAACAACCGCGTGTTAAACATAAAACCAACAGCCTTACAGAAATGCACTAACTGTCCTTTGGGCAGATATGCAACATCAGCTGTAGCAATTCCTTTCAAATAAACATAATACCTCCATATTCTTGCCGGCAACCGCAGTTGTATATATGATACTCCCCTTACTTTTTGAAAATCTTCGGCATGTTGATTTGGATGAAGAATCGTAGATACCTTAAACCGGTTTTTGTCTAAATATTTAGACAAAGAGTAACAATTGATGTTCTGTGCATTAAGATAATTAACATATCCCCCAAGAAACACTTTAATCTTTTTCAACTTTCACCTCCTTGCTTTAAGTAGTCGTAACATTTAGTTTATACTTGCTAGATGGGCAACGTTGATATTGAGATCAGCGCCAAGCGAAGCGGAAGCTCGATTGGTCGCATAGAGCAACGAGTCTGTGGACATATAATCCACCGGTTTGAGCCATTATTTTTGCGATAGCTCTGTGTCTTTATGTGTTTACACATAGATGCGCAAAAAAATTTTGATGTAACCTAATTTTCAACATCTCATCTACTTATGCCTTACTGGGATTTTCCACTTCTGTCATATTATTAAGCGGATAAGCCCCGAATTGGCCAACAGTAAAATTTCGTGCAAAATTAGTTTAATTAATTTAGATATGCAAATGGAGCTTAGAAATTAGAAACCTGTAACACGCGGGATGTAGAGTATTTGTGTATGTACTTATTTTTGAGTAATTTTGTAATATGAAAATTGAAGGGAATGTAAAATTCGCGAATCAGCATGAGGATATATCCTAAATGCAACAAATGACTATATGGCAAGTATATATTGATGTTGAAGCCCATGATTGAAATTGGTTGATATGGAAAAGAAATTGCCGGTGGCGGTGATAATTCTCACCAAGGACGAGGAGAGGCACATCGAGAGGTGTGTCAGGAACGTGCTGCAGATCAGTGACGAAGTGTACGTGGTGGACTCTGAGTCGACGGACAGAACCTGTGAGATTGCCGAAAGGTTCGGGGCGACGGTGGTGGAGCATCCGTGGCCGGGCAACCAGGCGGAGCAGTTCAATTGGGCGCTCGACAATCTGCCGGTAAGGGCGGAATGGATACTGAGGCTGGACGCCGACGAGTACCTGCTGCCGGAACTCGTGGAGGAACTGCGGGAGAAACTGCCCGCCATGCCCGAGGACGTTTCGGCTCTCTCTCTCTCTCTCGCGAGGTGCTTTTGCGGGCGCGTCCTGCGCCACGGCATCGTCAACAATATCCGCATCGTGCGTATCTTCCGCAAGGGAAAGGCTCGCTACGAGCGGCGAATCATGGACGAGCACTTGAGCATCCTCGACGGTCGCACCGTGGAGATGAAGCATCAGTTCATCGACGATAACCAGCTCCCCCTCGGTGAGTTCGTCACCAAGCATAACCAGTATGCCTCGCGGGAGGCGGCGCTGCTGCTGGATGCCGAATACGGTCTCTCCGACCACGCCGCCCAGGCCGGCGGACACGGTGCGGAGGTGGAGAGGAAGCGGGCTCAGAAAGCCAGGTATGCCCGGATGCCGTTGTTCTGGCGCGCCTTCGCCTATTTCATATACCGCTACATCGTTAAGTTGGGCTTCCTGGACGGCAGGGAGGGGTTCCTGTGGGATTTCTTGCAGGGGTGGTGGTATCGGACGCTGGTGGACGCCAAGGTGCTGGAGATTAAGCGCAAGAGCGGGGAAGACAGGGAGAAGATAATCGAGATACTCAGCCGCGAATACGGCATAAAATTATGACGGTATGGAGAAGCTGAAGGTGAGCATTGTGACGGCGGCGTATAATAGCGCGGCGACGATCGGGGATACCGTAAGGAGCGTGGTCGCACAGACGTACGAACCGGTGGAGCATATCATTGTGGACGGAGGGTCCACGGACGGTACGGTGGAGGTGGTAAAGGAGCTGGAACGGCTCTACGCACCGGGCAAGCGGCTGGTGGTGGGCAGCGGGCCTGACAGGGGCATATACGACGCCATGAACAAGGGCATAGCCCGAGCCACGGGTGATGTCATCGGCATCCTCAACAGCGACGACTTCTTCTCGTCGCCGAATTCTCTGGGGCGGCTGATGGACGCGCTGACAAAGGATGTTGACGCGGTATACGCCGACCTGCACTATGTCTCGGACAGCGACCTGACGGTGCCATTGCGCATCTATCACTCGGGAGCGTTCTCGCGGCGCCGGATGCTGATGGGTATGCAACCGGCGCACCCGACTTTCTACTGTCGCCGGGAGTGTTACGAGCGCTTCGGGGGGGTCGACATCGACTTCAAGGTGGCGGCCGATTTCGAGCAGCTTCTCCGCATGATTTACGTAGGGCGCATACGCACCTGCTATGTGCCGTTCGACTGCGTGACGATGCGTCTGGGCGGGGCGTCGACGTCGGGCCTGGCAAGCCATCGACAGATTATGCGCGACCATCGGCGGGCGTACAAGAAAAATCATGTGCCGGGCAATTTTTTTACCGACTCTCTGCGTTATTTCTGGAAACTGGGCGAACTGGCCGGGGCGCGTCTGCGTTGGAACCGTAACGAACTGAATGACTGACACTGCATCACATAGCCATGGTCGGATAGAATACCTGGACGCCATGCGCGGCTGGGCCATCTTCGTGATGGTCTGGGTGCACTCGACGTGGCTGGCCCTGGGCGCCGACAAGGTGTATATGTGGAGCTTCGCGGTGGTGTACCCGATGCCGGTCTTTTTCGCCGTGTCGGGGTATTTGTGGTCGTACAAGAACCGTCCCGGGGTGCCGTGGCGGCGCTGGCTGAAGATGCTGGTGCTGCTGCTTGTGGGCTCGCTGGGCTACGCGCTGCTGTTCGGCGAGGACGCCTGGGGGATGTTCTCGGATATGTACTACTACTGGTTCTTCGCGGCGCTGCTGCTCTGCGAACTGTGCCAGTACGGCCTTGATAGGCTGGCGTTCGGCCGCACGGCCCGTGCGGCCCTGCAGGTGTACATCGTGGGGGCGGTGTTGCTGTGGAATGTGTTTTGGTGGTGCATGGAGGACTTTGGCGTGAACCGGTTCGGCATCCCGTGGGCTGACATGGAGAGCTATTGGCTCTTCTACGCGATGGGGGCGATGATGGGACGCGACCTCAAGGCTCAGCGGGCGCTGACGACGTGGCCGGTGGCGGCGATAGGGGCTCTGCTGCTTGCCTACGGCATCTACTGCGGCAAAGGCGCCGGCTCGCCGGGCGGACTCGCCGGCGGTCTCGGCGCGGTTACGCTCACCTGGTGGGCGTTCCGACAACTCTCGATTCGGACGCACCGGGGTGCGTCCCTGCTCGCGTGGCTGGGGAGGCAGAGCCTGGGGGTGTTCCTGCTGTCGTACCCCGTGCTGTCGTGGCTGCTGCCGCTGGGGCTGCGAGTGCCCCGCAGCTGGGTCGATACTACTCCGCGTCAATGGTTCGCGGCCCTGGCGGTGGCCATCCCGGTCACGCTGCTGATGGCCGCCGCTACATACCTGTTCAAGAACTTTTTCAAAAACCTGAAATTTATCCACATACAAAAGATATGACACAGAAGAAAAAAGCGTTGATCACCGGCATCACGGGCCAGGACGGTTCTTACCTGGCGGAGTTCCTTCTCGCCAAGGGCTACGAGGTGCACGGCACCATTCGCCGGTCGTCGACCGACTTCCGGGAACGCATCGCCCACCTGGAGGGGACGCCCGGCTTCCACCTGCACTACGCCCACCTGGAGGACTCCATGAGCCTGTTGCAGGTCATCGGCAAGGTGCGGCCGGACGAGATTTACAACCTGGCGGCGCAGAGCCACGTGCAGGTGTCGTTCGACTCGCCGGAGTTCACGGCCGACGTCGACGCCACGGGCGTGCTGCGTGTGCTGGAGGCGGTGCGCCTGTGCGGGGTGGGCGACACCTGCCGCATCTACCAGGCCTCCACCTCGGAGCTCTACGGCAAGGTAGAGGCCGTGCCGCAGGACGAGAGCACCCCTTTCCACCCCTACAGTCCTGTCTCTTATACACATCTGACGCTGCCGACGAACTCTAGGG
>ENA-OYYT01000388-OYYT01000388.1-human-gut-metagenome-genome-assembly--contig:-NODE-388-length-21754-cov-5.566570_pt1 | contig 21754 bp, 8 predicted proteins | sample MGYA00243251_ERZ653453 | MGnify/ENA primary metagenome ERZ653453 (study PRJEB26926, sample SAMN06165174) | human gut metagenome | biome: ENVO:00009003; feature: ENVO:2100002; material: ENVO:00002003...
GCAGCGTCAGATGTGTATAAGAGACAGCCTACGGAGATTGTGATGTCGCTCGTGGCGGGGCGTGACGAGTAGCCGGATGTGCGCACCTCCTCCTGCATGGCAGCTTTCTTCTTGTTCTGCTCGGTGAAGAAGTCCTCCATGCCCTCAACGGATGGGAATGAGAGTCTGCCTACGGTGATGTCGCCGATTGTTGCGGCCTCCACCTTTTCCAGATAACTCTGATTGTCGGCAATGCGCTTCTCGGTCTCACGGTTCTGTCCTGCAATCTGACGCTTGCGGTTGTGGATATAGGTCTGGTCTGCCTTCCAATTCTTTTCTGCCGCTCTCAGCTTGCGAACCTCCTTCTCAATTTGGTTCTTAAGCATGGCATATTCGGAGCCGGAGAGCTGTGCGGTGATGTCGCCGAACAGGTCTTGGTCCTCCTCCAATGTGCGGTTTTCCATGGAATTTGCCATGAGCTGCTTGCCGTTCATGATGCTGTCGGCAATCGCACCTTTTGTTTTCAGACGTTGGTAGGCCGTAACATCAAGGCTGTCCTCAACCCCGAAACGCAGCACACGAACAGGAAGGCCCCATGTATTGTGCAGGTTGCCCTGTCGCAGAATACGTCCGTTGCGCTGTGTATAGTCCATAGGACGGTTGGGCGCATCGAGGTGTATCAGAGTGTGGAGGCGTTCTTGGATGTTCACGCCTGTACCGAGAGTGAAGGTGCTACCCATGACAACACGGACCTCACCGGCATTAACCCTGTCGAAGATTTCAAGTTTCTTCTTCACGGTCATGCCCGATTTCATCACTACAACCTGTTCCTCCGGCACACCGGCGGCAATAAGTTTCTTGCGGATGTCCTCATAGAGATTGAAGCCGGAGGCTTTATTCTGGTAGTTGTCGGCGAAGATAGCCACTGTTCCCTTATAGTCTTTGGTTTCTTCAAGGGAGCGGAGCGTCTGACGCACGGCCTCGTTGGTCTTGCTTTTGGGGTCGTCCTCGGCATCGGACTGAACGAGGCGGGCATCTACGGCGGCGGCTTTGGCAATGCCGTACATCACGAGGGGTATGTGGCTATTCTCCTTCTTCTCCTTGCCGGTCATGTCCTCGTATCTCTTGAGTTCATCCTTGACAAACTTCATGATGGAGCGCAGGGCGCGTGTCTGGGGCAGGAAGATGTCTTGTGCCTTTCCTCCCTCCATCTGCGGTATCTTGTCACTCACGCCTCCGGCCTCGCGCGTCAGCACGGTGTCGGCCACGGTGGACCATATACGCACAAGTTCGGGGAGGTTGAAATAACCGGCAAAACGGTTCACCTCGTCATACTTGCCGTTGGTCTTGAATTCCAACATCTGCTGTATGTTGCCGAAGTTGCGGACAAAATCATCGAAGTAGAAGATGTCATACTCCTTCATCACGTCAGCCGGGATGAGGTAGCGCATGAACGTCCATATCTCTGCGGCGGTGTTGCTGATAGGTGTACCTGTCGCAAAGACAACATTCTTGCCGCCGGTCTTTTCTAGAACGGCCTGTGTTTTGAGGAATACACCCTGCGACTTCTTACTCGGCGAGGGGTCAACACTTTTCACACCGCGCTGCATGGCGGTGGCGAAACCGAGGTGCTTGTATTCGTGGGCCTCATCGACAAGGATAGCGTCAATGCCCATGCTGTCGAAGTCCTCAACATCATCAGTGGCACGGTCGAGCAATTCTCTTGCCTTGACCTCTGCGTTCTGTCTGGTGATGGCTTCTTTCTTAGCGTCCTTCTTTTTCTTGCCAGATGTCGGTTGCGGCTCTCCGCTTGCGAGTTGGCTCATTTCATCCTCAAGGCGTGAAATCTCGCGCTCGGCTGCACGGACAATCATGCTCCTGCCGTCCGGGTCGGCCTCTTTCATCTGCTCAAGTACAAGCATCTTCTCCTCGATTTTATCTTGGATGAACTGCGTCTGACGCTCGATGCTGTCTGGGATGCGCTCAAATACAGACTGCGGAACCACAATCATGTCCCAATCATTGAACTTGATTTTGGCATAGAAAGCCCTGCGGCCTTCTGCGTTGCGGTCTGCATCTTCAAGGGTAAGCACTTTAGCATTAGGATAGAGTGCCTTCGCGCTCGCTACGAATTGGCCTACCGTGGCGTTCTGCACAACAATCATAGGCTTTCTTGCGGTACCGAGGCGGCGCATTTCCATTGCCGTAGTGATGAGGGTATAGGTCTTGCCGGTGCCTACCTCATGAGCCAACAGGACGGGCTGTGTGGTGGCACGGATTACGGCCTTTGCTTGGTGGGGGCGCAGTTTGAACGGACTGCCGCCTACTGTCGTGGCCGCTCCTCCGAAATGTTCCGGCACAAATTCATCGGGGATGGATTTAGGAACGGAGTTGTTGAACTTCTCGTTATACTTCTCCTCCATGCGCATAGACAGAGCCGGGTCGTTCTGCATCTGCTCACGCGCCCAATCCTTGAAGTCTTGGCGTATCTCGTCAACTTTCGTTGCACAGGCGGTTGTGGCGGCGGGGTCTGTTTCGGTATGCGAGCCTCCGTCACTATCCTTGACAGTCCTGCTGACGGTGATTGTCTTGTTGGTGAGTGCGGCCTCTATGAGTTTATGGCCGGGGATGAGTATGCCAAACGCCTCACTGCGCACACCCATTTCGGTGTTCTTGGGCTTGTCGGTGTTCCACGGCTCGGCCATGTGCCATGTGCCACCGGCATTGGTCAGTTTAACGTCCAACTCGGTGCGCTCCTTGACATATCTCTCATAGAGCTGCGGTTCAATCCATGAGGAGCCAAGAGCAAACTCGATGAGGTGTGCAGGTATGTTCATAGGGACAACGGCCTCCAGAGCCTTGATGTTGGCATCATAGGCACCTCCGGCGGCTTCGTTGGCCTCTCTTGCCTGTCTCAGTTTCTCGCGCACATTGCCGCTGAGGTATTCATACGACACTTCCATCTGGCCTGTGGTCGGGTCAACAAAGCCAAGTCCGCTCTCTACAATCTCCTGCTTAACATCGTCCTGCGACTTGCCTAACTGTGTGGCGAGATATTCGGTGTCGATGCGGCCATACTTGTAGATACTTGCGATGATGCCGTCCTTGACATTCTTCGGGGTCGGCTCGCTCTCTTTCTCCACGACACGGCGGCTGAAGATGTCGGTCTTGCCGTAGGTCTTTATCTTTGTGCCGTCCTTGTTGCCTTTCTCGGAATAGGTTTCCAGAGCGACAATGCTTGAGAAGTCAACATCGTTGCGCAGCCATGCGAGATTGTTATTCTTGTTGAGGTTGCCGTAACGCTGTACGAAAGTATCATAGGCACGATTGAGCCGGTCGAGCAACGGCTGTAACCCGGCATCATCGTCATGCTCGGTCTGATACTTCAGTACATCGGCCAATGCAGACTTGATTTCGGTGTAGTCCTTGAAACACTCCTCTTTGGTGCGTCCCTTGATTTTGTTCTTGTTGAGGGCCAGAGGAACGGCACGGCCCATTCGGGCTACGCACAGGTTGCCCTCGCTGTCGGTCACCATGCTTCCTTCCTTTACACCTTCGCCCAGAGCTTCGTTGATATGCGAGGTCTGCTCCGTGGCGGCTTTGCCCTGTTCCTTGCTCCAATCCATATCGGCAAGGTGCTGAACCCAAGCGGTCATTCGTGCTGCTTGGTCAGCGGTGCGGGTCGGGAACAAACCGATGGATGTAGGACGGTAGGTGTCGCCCTGCTCAAAGCCAAAGAACATTTCGCCGCCCATGTGTTCGGGATGTTCGATGAAATAGCGGTTGACATAGAGAGGCAGGTCTTTACTTCTACCTCGCGCGTCCGTGAATGTCGCGGTTCTCGCAGGGGTCACGGTGCTTATGTCTATGGCGTTGGCACTCTTGCGGCCATTGACACGCTTACGCACAACGATGATGTCAGACGTGGCGGCGGTGCCTCCGAAGGTCTGATTGTTCATGCGGAATACTCCCACGACATCGGCGTTGCCCTCCTTGTCGCTCACAAGCCAGGTGCGGAGCTTCTGAGACTTGTCGAGGGTGCCGCTTGACGTGATGAAGATACCGATACCACCCTCACGCAGTTTGCGCACGTTCTTGGCGATGCAGAAATCGTGAATGTCACGGAATTTCTTGGAGAGGTCGCTGTCGCCGCTCTCGTCCTTTACATGGAGGTCGGTGACGAAAGGCACATTGGTAATGGCGAGGTCAACGCTGCCGTTGGCAATGCGGGTCTGCTCAAATCCCTGTACCTCCACCTTTGCGTCCGGGTAGAGCAATGACAGGATGCCGCCTGTGGTCGGGTCAATCTCCACGGCGTGAATGTTACTGCGCTCGCTGATTTCGGTTGGCATCAAGCCTATGATATTACCGATACCGGCTGAACCCTCAACGATGTTGCCGCCTTTGAAGCCGAGGGCCTTTGCAACGTCCCACATGGCATCAATGACTGCCGCAGGAGTGTAGTATGCACTGTTGCGGCTCATCACGGCGGCTTGATATTCCTCTGGTGTCAGTGCTTCGCGGAGGCGTTTGTTTACAGGATTAGGTGCCCATGCGCTGCCCTCGTTGAAAGCTGCACCGAGGCCACCCCAACCGCTATACCTGCGGAGTATGGCCATCTCCTGTGGAGTGGCCGTTGCTCCAGAGGCAAGAAGTTTCTTTGCAAGCTCCAGAGCGGCGATGTTGGCATCAATACGGGCCTTCTCACCTTTGGGAGCGTAGTCCATACCGCGCTCTGCATGATTGTTGCGGGTGTTCTTGGGGCCTGTTACGCCTCGCTCGCTCTGATGCTGTCCAGATACTCCTGCGCCTCTGCCGGTGTCAGACAAAGAATGCTCTCCACTACCTTTAGCCATTCTTCCTCCGTCAGTTCGCTCATCTTCATGTTTTGCGCCCTCTCCCAACGGTTCATTAGGTCGCGGTTGCTGTCCCCCTCGCCCGGTTCCTTCGGTGCGAGGTTGTAAGTCAGTTTTCTCATTTGATTTGGGTTTTGGTGTTACTTCTGATTTGGGTTTGGAGGGTTTCAGACCGCCGCCTTTCAAGATGTCAACGACACGTTTTGTGGCTGGGTCAATCTCCTTTTTTGTAGGTGCGGTCGGCTGCGGTGCCTGTGGCTGCTCATCGAACAGACCTCCGAACAGGTCACCAATAGGTAGCTGCGGCTCTACGGCAGGTGCTTTCGGCTCCTTGTCGGATGCTACACGTTTTGCCACGTCCACCATGTCCTCACCGGGCTGCGGTGCAAGAGGTGTGGCGGGCTTGACTGTCTCATCGGGCAGGTATGAGCGCACCAACCGGCGAATGTCGGACAGCAGCTCATCATAGGGAATGGTAGGCCGAGTGTTGTGATTGCTCGACACATAGCGGTCCATGCCTCCCGCGCCGGTGTTCTCTACACGGTACATGATACCTGTGAGCATCAAGTCCTCATTACTCCTGTCCTCACGTCCTCCATCGCGCCACGGCTCGTTCTTGTCGAGGCTCAGCCAGATTGACAGCTCGCGGCCTTCTGCGAGTGGCAGGGTAATATAAACCTCGCCGCCGGCAGGAGCGACATTGCTACGGGCAATCTTGCTGCCAAAACCATATTTGGCCTTGCGGACCTTGTCTTTGGGGTCTATGGTGATGCCAAGGTCGGCGGCTAACTGTGTGGCGAGGCGGTGGGCATCCTGTACGGCCTTGCGCTCTGCATTACGCATATAGCCGTAGGCCTCGTTGAAATCCTTGTCAACGGGGTCGGCCTCATAGTAGCCGAGGAGGGCGAGTTGTTTGTTGACCTCCTCTAATTCTTTGTCGAGGCTACGAGAGAGTCCTTCGGCATCTTCCTCAGAGTTTGCAGCTTCGAGTTTACTTTCGACTTGACTTGCAGTAGTCTCTGCTTTGTCGATAATAGTTTCTGTATCTGCTGATGTTTCGTCAGCCTCTTTTTTTCTTTGCTCATTGCGTTGGTCTTTGAGTGATTGAATTATCTGGTCGGTCTGCTGTTGTGAGGCGTTCTCATCAACGGCATGTTGAGCGGTGGCGATGATGTCCTTGGCTCCGGGCTTATCGAAGTTGTAAACGTCAAAAGCCTTGACGGTCTTTCTGTCGTCCATTTCCTCATCCCATCCGAGTTCTATCACCTCCTCCATGTTCTGTGCGGCGGCATACAGGGATTTGAGGTGCGGTCGCATTTCATCGAAGATGTCGGGCAGTTCGTCCTTCATGGCCTCGCAGTAGTCGGAGAAGGAGCGCAGACCGCCTTTCATCATAAGATAGGTCATGCGGGTACCCATGCGAAGCACCTCGGCATCCATCTGTTTGGGCTTGAGCTTGCCGTATTCGGCTCCGGCCTCCTGCACGATGTCGCCATCCTTGCCAAAATGTTTGCGCAGGTCGTTGCGGAGGCTGTTGAACTCGTCTGCATCCTCATCGCTAATCCATCTGCGTTTCTTCGGCTTGGACTGTTCTGTCGGTTCGGCAGGTTTACTTTCAGTGGTAGGCTGTGTCCCTGCACGCTCCAAGAGTCGTTTGATTTTTTCTGGGCGCAATCCCGATACATCATTGCCGTGGAGTTTCGACTGCACATAGCGTCCGTGCATCGTACCATCGGGGCGAATATGACGTATCACAAAGTGGTCGCCCGTTGTCAATTCCACAACATCGCCAACTTGATATTCCGATTTTTTCCGCTCGGTCGGCTTCGGTTCCTGCCTTGCCATATCGGCCATCGACAGCGGAGCCTCGTCTGCGTTCTCATCCTCGCTCTTTCCTGCAACATCCTCGGCAAAGGCTTTGGCATCTTCGGCACTGCGAAGCATCCAGCCGCCTGACTCGCGGTCATACCAACCCTTTAGAGCCTTGGCTTTCGCGCGCAGGGCCGACAATTCCTCTTTAGAGAAATCGCGGTCGAATGTTACCAGATAGGTGTCGAGGGTCTTGCCCTGCTTGTTGGTGTAGGGCTTGGACTCTATCTTGTAACCCTCGCCGATATTGGCCGTAGGTTGCTCCGGCTGCTGTTGCTCTGACTTGACAGTATCCTCGTCAACAACCTTGCTGACGGTCGTATAGTCGGCAAACGGTTTGGTCTTGCGGTGGCTCGACTGCACCCATTTGTTGAAGTCCTCGATGTTGGTTTCAGAAATACGGAGGCCGGGGTGCGTGTCAGCCCACGTCTTATCATAGTTGGCGAGGTAGGCTGTCATGGCCTCGTCCTTATCGTTGAAGCCAAGCATCACCTTATGCTCATCGAAAGAGCCATCGGTATTAGTCTGGTCAACCACATAGACCTTGCGGCCATTCCATTGGTCCATGTCGGAGTGCAGGAACACGTCTATATGGTCACCGTCAACGCCCTCGGTTCCCTTGATGTAACCGTAGGTGTTGGCCATGGTGTTACTCCATTCCTTGCCGTCAGCGTCAACGCCTTTGCGCACACTGCCCGCAGGGTTCTCTATGGTGATGTCAAACTCACCGATGGTGACGTGGCCTTTCTTGTAGTTGCCGGCCTCGGCTTGTGCAGGGGTCGGCTCGGTATTAACCTGTGTGGATGCAGCCTCGACTGCCGATTGCACGGTGGCCGGTGCTTGCGGCTCCGGCTCGTCCTCCGTCTTTACTGCTTCAGCTGCTGCTCGGCTATCATCTGAAGTTCCTGCTCCACGGTCGGTCGGTTCTGTTCCTGTCGGATTTTGTTCTCCGCTTGCAGGTGGTTCATTGCCTCGGAGTTCCCCTCCTTGGCCGTCTTGATTACGGAGAGCCACATCAGCACCTCCATTTGCGACATTGTTGTTTCCATTCTTCGCCGGTTTATAATCTATGTTTAATACTTTTTTAATAACGTCCGCAAGCGGATATTCTGTTGTGTCGGCCTCCTCAAAGAGTGTAGCGGCCTTCTTGCCCTGCGCGAGGTCATACATCTGGTTGAAGTAGCTCGTGAGTGTCGTTTGGGACAGGTCATTGGCTTTATACATCGCGGCCAGATGCAATGCAAAGTTACTAAAATTATCGGCAGGCATGTATTGCTCAAACCTATCATCCAGTTGGATTGAGAGTTTGAAGCCTTCGACAACCCTCAGAACCTCCTCCATTTTCTTCGCGGCGGCAAAGGTGGGGTCGTTCATGAGCTGATTGAAGGCGGCGATGGACGATTGTATTTCGGGGAGCATCTTCCCTGCAAAGGGCGAGTCCATGTCGCGGAAGGCCGTTGAAAGGATTGCACGTTGAGCCTTGGCCGGAAGTGCATCAAACATTTCCTCCAACTGCTGTGAGCCTCCCTTGAACACGGCTTGATACAGAACTTTCTGCAAGTCGTTCTTGGCCTCGGCGGTAAGATTGCCCTTGCTGTCAAATGCCGACTGATACTGCGTGTTGGTGATAGCGCCTTTTTGTGCCATCCATTTCATTACCTCTGTGCCGTTGCGGTCCACAAGCTGACTGAATGATGCCTCCTCATCGCCGCTACGAAGTAACTGCGATGCAAAGGAGCGCATATCCTCACCGAGTTTCTGCGCTACATTCTTAGGCTTGATACGCTCAATGCCTCCGCTCTCGGTGTCCTGTGCGGTCATTTGACCCAGACGGATAGCCTCGGCATCGTCAACGTCAAGCATATTGACAAGGACGGGCTGCTGCATAGCGTTGACAGCTTCGGGGTCGAGGCCGAACTGCTCTGCATTGTCGATGAGGTATTGTTTGTAGGTCTGCTGCTGTTCGGGCAGTTTATTCTCCCACAGGTAACGGAGAGCGTCAGAGCGGTTGTTGCCCTGTATCACCTCACCGCGAGTGTTGACGGTAGGTGCGCCGGTGTAGGCCGTGGCACTGCCGGTGATTTCCTGCGGACGGATACCCTCTGCCATTTCTTTGGCGGCAAACATAGATACGGCCTCGGCACGGTTCTTGGGCTGCGCTTCCTCAATAAAGAACATGGGGTTGCGCTGTCCCTGTATGTGCGAGGGCTGTAACTGCGGGGCCTCAATGACGGCCAAATGACCTTTGGGGAGGTCTTTCTGCGAGAACTTAACCTCAACCTCCTTACCAACGACACCCTGCACAGGTTCCTGTCGGGTGAACATCTGACCGCTGAAACGGCGCACACCACGCTTGCGGGCATTTTCGGGTGTGTCAAGGTGCCACTCTGGAATACCCTCCAATGCCTCACGCTCCAGACGAGCGGCCTCCTCGCGGGCTTCTCGCTCCGCTTTCTCAGCCTCGGCTCGTTCTGCGGCTCTCTGTCGGGCCTCTGCTTCCTGCTGCGCGCGAATGGCATCCTGTCGGCGTTGCTCAACATTGGCCATCTGCTGCCATAGGTTGTATTCCTGCTCGGCATGTGCGAGTCCTGCGGAGATTGCCTTCTTCGATGCGAGTATCTCGGTCGGGGTCTTGCCCTTCGGCTTCTGCTTCTGGGCTTTCTCATACGCCTTGCGCTTCTCCTCGGCCATGGTGTCGGCAATCTCTTTGGCGGTGGCTGCATCACCCTCGGCAAATTCCACAAGGGCATCCCAACCATGCTCCGGGTTTTCGGCCTGTTCAAAGATAGGCTCACCCTTTGCATCGCGGGGAATACGTTGCAGGGGTGTCGGCTCTGCGGTCGGGGCCGGCGTTTCCTGTACGTTCTCTACAGGAGCGGCGGGATTGGGAACGCTTTCAGCGGGTGAAACGGCTTTTCCCGTAGGATTTTGGGGCGTTTCCGCAGAAGTGGGAACGTTTTCGGGCTGATTGGGAACGGTGGACGGTTGCTCGTTGGCGGGCTGAACCGCGCCTAACTTAGAGAGCTGCTCATCGGTCCATGTCGGTACGTTGGCTCCGGGTGAATACGGTTGCATGGCATTGCCGTTGCCGTCATGCGCCCACATGAAGCCACGGTCGTCAACAACGATATTATTATCTTCGGCATCCTTGCCAACGGTGAATGTGCGTGTGCTGCCGTCACGTTGAGGCACGGAGATAGTGCCAACAGGATTGACACCTGTCGGCATACTGACATCGCCCTGCGGCTCCTCGGAGAGTGCTTGCGCAGGTTCGGGCGTAGGTGCGGCGGTCGGCTCTGGGGTATGAGCCGGGGCAGGTGTAGGCTCGATGGGTGCGGTCTGTTCGGGCTGTTGAGGCTGTGCGGCCTGTATTCTGCGCTGCTGCTCCTGCTTGAGTCCTTCTACCCAACCACGGCCATAGTCTGTAAGGCTCGATACCTCGCTCTCATCGCTGAACCTCGCAATGTTGTTGTTGAGTTCCTCATCAGACATCGAAGTTGAGGCGGCTCCATCTTCAAGGCCGTTGTCGTATGCCTCCGTGTCGGTCACGCCTTCGGGGTAAACTCTTTCGGCGGCTTGTGGCTGTTCGGCTGACGGCTGCTGCGGCTCGTCCGGCTGATACTCGGAAAGGATATTGTCAAGCTCATGCTCCGATGCGTAATGAAGGTGTTGCAGGTCGCCCTCAACATAATACTCATGGTTGCCGTTCTCATCGACATAGCCGGTGAGGATACCGCGAGTTTCGGTGCCGTCAGAGTTGCGTATCTTGATTTGGCCGGAGGTATATCTGGACTGCGGTTCTGTATCGGGTTCCGGGGCTGCTGTGCCGTCCTGCATACCTTCCATTTCATCTACCTTTACCGTTTCGGGGTATTCTTCGTATGACAGAATAGCCTCCGGCGATACCATTTCAATCTCACCTGTGGAAAGGTCACGAATAACAATAGTGGCATCGCTGCGCTCATTGTCAACCATCGTGCCGTCCTCGGTCATTATGACGTTGCCGCTCAACACCTCAACGGGGCGGTCTTGGAATTTCATCACGGCACGACCTTTCGGCCACAGGTCAGTGTTGGGCTGATGTGGGTCGTAATCCGTGGAAGGTGCGGAGTTGTCGAAACGTGGGTCAATCGGCTCACCCTCGGCGGGGACTTGCGGAGCGGCGGGTTCATCATCCGTCAGAAGTTTCTGATTGGTGAGGTCCTCTGCCTCGGCATCCTCAACGGGATTAGGCTCTTTTGCTTTGTCTGGAATGAGTTCAGCAATATATTCATCTATGGCCGTTTGCTCTTGGAGAGTGCGGCGGTTGGCCTCCTTGCGGATTGCTCCGTCAATGTCAACGCCATACTTCTCGTTGATGCGGCCACGGATTTCATCGGTGGCTCCTGTCTCCTCAAACTCACCCATAGCCTCAGTGACCTTGCGGAGTATGTTCTGCTGTGCCTCGTCAAACTCCTTGTTGCCTCCACGCTGATGGTTGCGCCGTGCCTCCTCGCAGGTGCGATAAACCTCCACCATGTCCCAACCGTTCTCGGCGGCTACGGTGCGGCAAGCATCCTGCAAGCGGTTCTCGAAGTCGGCGGTCTGCTGATAACGCTCGCCAATTTCGATGCTGTTAAGTTCGGTCTGACGCTTGATGCGCTCCAATTCAAGGTCAGCGGCCTTGCGGCTCTTGAATGAGCGAGAAGTGATAACACCGTTGGCACCATGCGACTCTACGATGAAACCGCCATCGCCATCTTCGATAAGCTCACCTCTCATCACGGTTGACATCGGGAGCCTACGGCCAGTGGCAAAGTAGTACATCTTCGCTCTTGCGGCCTCGCTGACACGCGGGTCTGTTACCATGTCAGTAAGACGGCTGACGATTTCCGGGGCGTTCTGAGCTATCATACTGCCCTCGGCAGGGTCACCTGTGCGCTCTGAACTTTCAACGAGGTCGCGCAGGTCGTAACCATAACGTTTGAGTTCTGCCTTCTCGTCCTCGGTCAGAGCCATACCACCATCGGAAGGAGCGTCCATGCGCTGACGCAGACGGCTCTCAAAGTCGAGTCGGTTTTTCTGGCCGTTGGTCGGGCTGTCGAATGATGCTTTGAGGTCGCCGAGGACACCGCCGGCGCTCTTGAGCATGTGCTTGGCCTTGAAACCTACCATCATGGCCATGTTATCAGTCCACACGTCAAATCCGTCATGTTTACCCTCAATCCATTCGGGAACAGAGAAGATTGTGCCCTCGGCAATTGTCGCTCCCGTATACATCCCCGCACGAACACCAACCTTGCCGAAAGTGTTTGACACTCCCGATACAGTTTTGCCGAACAGTTCGCCTCCTCTGACAAGTTTGTCAGACACGTTGCCTGTTACAGGGCCGAGCCAGCCGATAGCTGCACCCATTCCAAGACCATGAAGGAATTGACCACCTACGGCTGATGCGGAGTATCCCTCGTTTACATAGCGGCCTTCGCGGAGGAGATTGCCATTTTCATCCATAGTGGCAACCTTACCGCCATGTGCAAACTGATTCTCCATCTCTTTGACTCCCTCGAATGAGCCGAAGTTGGCCGCTCCGCCGGCAACACCGCCGATAATACGGCCTGTCATGGAGGTCGCAAATTGACGAGTGGCGGCATTAGTCACTGCCGCACTTGCTCCGCGCCCGGCCATAAAGCGGCCACCGGCCCACATAGCCCCCTTTGTCGCAGCATTTCCGACACCTGCAGAGAGCCATGTAGTGGGGTCTACGGCAAATCCGGCTACGGTACCGGCCACATCAAGTATCTTGTGGCCGTCCTGCCTGTATTGTTCATTGGCGGCTTCGTATGCGGCCATGTCGCCGGTGGACTTCGCTTGTGATACGGCAAGACCCTTGCTGACGTTCATAAGCACATTCATGTCGCCAATCTTACGCAGGAGATATTCGAGGTTGCCTTCGGGTAGATTCTTCTCTACGGCAAGACCGTAGAGCCGGAGGTCTGACTGCTGACGCGCAAATTCCTTGGCTCTGCTGTATAGTGCGAGCCTGTCAGCACCGGGGTTGCGATAGCGCAGCATCTGATAGCAGTCCTCGATTAGGGCTTGCTGTCCGTCCTCGCCGAGGTTATTCCACGCATCATCCATAAGGCGGTCGAGGTCGAAGTTGGTAAAGTGGGCTACCATGCTGCGGTGGCTGTTCTCGGCGGCATTCATGATATGGTTCTCACGACCACCGAGGAAAGCGGCATTAGACATGGCATCGCCACGGTCATGGTAAATATCCTCGGCAATGCGGTTGCGGTCAATGCCCTGTCGTTTCTCGGCGGCTGACCATGCCTGTTCAGCGGCGTTCTCACCTTCCTTGGGGTTGTGCCGTTCCCACAGGTGGAAAAGTCTGTCATCAAATTCACGCTGCAAACGCTGTTCCTTTGACCGCCTACCTGCCTCGGTGTTATTCTCCCACCACTGATGATAGTCGCTGTCAGCCTTGATTTTCTGAAACTGAGTGGGCACACGTTCACCTTGTGTGGTGTAAAACACCTTCTCCATCTGGCCGGTCTGTGGATTAAACTCACGCTCGCCCATGAAGGAGCCAGGGCGATTACCCTTTTCAATGCCTTCCATGCGCTGATGAAAATCCTCGCCCATCTTCTTCAGTCGTTGGTTGGCTTGGTCCATCTGCCACTGCATGTACTGCTGTTGCACGGGAGAAGGCTTCCAACCTGCGGGCTGTGCCGGCGTTGTGGCACTCTGGACACTCGCCTGTTGTGCGGTGTTATCCTTAATCGGCTGAACAGTAGGCGTGACTGTCTGCGGCGGCTGTGCCTGTGCCGCCGGTTGTGCCGGGGCAGCGGGTGGCGGGGCAACCGTGCCGATGTCCTTAGAGAACGTATCGAAGTCGGGCAGAGAGTAGGCCTCCTGCATATTGGTGTAGAACCGCCTACGCTTCTGCTCGTCCATCATGTCCTGTTTGAATGTATCGAAGTCGGGCAGAGAGAAATGCTTCAACCCGTTCTGATACAGTCTGTATAAATTATCGTTGGGATTAGCCATATTTATATGATGTAATCTGGTTAATAACCTGCGGGTTTCTTACCTGTCTCAAGCCCTGCAACCTGCTTGATGGCGTTCTGTGTGGCCGGTGAGTTTTCCACGTTGGCACCGATGGCGATAAGCATTGCCTCGGTCGTAGGCGGCTTGTAGCCCACAACGAAGCCATTCTGCACAATCGGGTCGCCCTGCACCTGCGCACGGACATTCGCGGGCAGAGTGCTGTAAATGCGAGATACGGTCTGGGCATTGAGCTTGTCGATAGACAGAGTGACATTGCCGTTGCCGGAGCCGAGGTTGAAAGTCATTTGGCCCTGCTTCATGGCGTGAGCGGCCTGTTGAGCGGCTATGCTGATGCGCTGACGCTCCAGAGAGGTGGTTACGTTGAATTGGCGTTGGCTCTCCTTGAACTGACGCTCCCAACGCTCGCCTTCCTCCTTGTGCCACTCGTCCTGTCGGTCGAAGTTGGCTTGCCACTGACGCACACGCTCGTCATAATCCTTATTACGGAATGCCACATCGTCTGCGCGGTCTTGACGACCCGCATCATAGGCACGGTCTTGACGTGCGAGCGTCTGCTCTGTTTTCCATGCCTGTAAGCCACGTTCCTTATCGGCATCCTTCATCTTGCCTATGGTGAGCGCATATTGCAGATACTTGTCGGCATCGGCCTCGCGCTGTGCCTTCTCCTTATCGAACCTCTCTTTGGCCTTGGCCGACATGCCATCTTTGGCGTTATACATATTCGGTGCATACTGAGTGGTGAAGATAAGGTTAGACACGGCCTGTGCTGCATCCGATATGCCGCTGATAATGCCCTCGACCTTCTGACGGCGGCGCAGCTTCTTCAGTTCCTCCTCGGAAAGCGGCTTATACTCGGCCATGCGCTTTTCAAGTTGGGGAATGAGTTCAGCATAACTGCTCGCGGTGTACTGCTCCGGGATAGTCGTAGCAATAGGAACAGTTGATGTAGTCTTGACCGTTGTGGAAGATGATGATGAACCTGCGGGCGTAATGGGCGCAGGTGTCGCTGCCGGTTGTTTCGGTGGGGGTGTCGAGCCTCCACCACCCGCAGGAGCAGCGGCGGGCTGCTGTTCGCCCACCACCGTTGTACGCGGGTCTATGATTGGGTTATTAGGGTCTATCATCGTGAAATAGATTAGAATACACTCGCCATGTTAGAACCGGCTTGGGCTACACCCTGCACGGCCTGTGAGATTACACCGGCCTTTGCCTGTTCCAGATTGTTGAGTTTGTCGTTGAGTTCCGATTTGGTGTTCAGATACTGTGACTCTATCTGGTCCTTGCGGCGTTCACCGTTGACGGCAATCTGTGAAGTTGCATCCGCGAGGGCTTGATTGTTGGCCGCTTTTGCCGCCGCCACACTCTCCTCGGTGCCTCCCATGACGGCTTGCGCTCCTGCTGCCGCTTGGTTACGCTGTCGGATATTGTCGTTGGTAATCGTGAGGATGCGCTGTGCATCGGCACGTTGTGTCGCGTCCTCATTATATCTGCGGTCATACCAATCTTGGTTCTCCTTCATCTGGCCCTCAAGATTTTTCTTGACCTTCTTCATCGCCTTGGATGCACTGATGCCGCCGAAGATTGCACCTCCGATGCCTAATGCTCCGCCTATTGCGCTGCCTAAAATGCCCATATTGTCAAGTTATCCAGAAGTTATTACCGATGGCAAAGTTAATGCCGTAACTTTGCTGCAAACGTTAACTTATTAGTCACTGCAATGGCACATGGATTTAAATCGGGCGGTAGGCAAAAGGGGACTCCTAACAAGCCGAATCCCCTGAAAGAGGCTCTGAGGGCACATTCCGCTGCCTATTTTGAGCCAAAACTCCAGGCAGATATGGATGGTACGCCGCGCAAAATAAAGCTGCGCACAAAGGATGGCGAAGTCTACGACACTATCGTGTTGGCGGACGCCGACGGCAAGCCGGCCCTCATGTCTGACTTTGATGTCGATATGATGCTGATGAAGCCGGAGGAGAGGGCCGCGATTCAAGAGAAGCTGCTTCGTTATCATACTCCGCAGATGCAGTCAGTGTCTGCCGAAGTATCGTTGAGCGGCGACATCACCGCCACCATAGAGCAACGCCTGCAAGCACTCGCTTCCGACAACAGCTGACGGCGCTCTGGATTTCTAAAAGATTCTGTAAATAGAAAGAGGACACTTCACCTGGCGTCCTCTTTTTCTGCGGCTCATGGTTCCTTTATTCGATTTTTTATCTAAGTATCTGATATTTCGCGAGTTGTAGAAATTACTTCCGAAGTTATTGCCATTCCTTCCCCATTAATTGCCATTCCTTCCGAATTATTCCGAAGTTATAGCCATTCTTTCCGAATTATTACGTAGGAAAGGGGATTCCTTCGGAAGAAAAGGGGATAACTTCGGAAAACTTCCCGTAAAAGAAAAAGAAAATAAAAATAAAAAGAAAGAAAAAAGAAAGAAAAAATTCGCTGCGTTGTTGTCGCGCGCACACACGCGTACGCGAGGGGGACGGTTTTCAGCCATGCGGAGTCCTGAGAGAAAAAGAAAAAGTTGCGCGAAAAAGAAAAAGAGCCGCGCCGGTTGAGGCGTGACCCAAAAGATAAAGTTTGGAAGAGGGGGCTGCGAATTATCTTTGCCATTGAAATTTCAAATCAAGCAGTCATGACATTCTCAGAAGCAAAAAACATAGTCGGCATATCTGGCGTGAAAATCAAATCATCATCCTTCCGTTATTCGGAACTCTACGTTCTTGTCGAAAGAGCCGCTGCCTTGGAGAATGGCGTACTTGCAATTGTCGTGGTGGACGGCACTCTCAATTTCTCGGAAATTACTACGCTGGCAGCGAAAGGAGGCCGCTTCGTGTCGTTTGACCTTGCCGGGCATTAAAACCCGTTGCCCCTCTGGTGCTTGTCAACACAGACCTTGCCGTTGTCGCAGTTGACAATCTTGAACTGTACCATCGAGCGTGACTCAATGCTTGGTCAAAATATTTTCGGGATGCGCGTTATTGCCGCCTGCTTGTGTTTATCCAGAATCTTTGCGTAGATCTGCGTTGACTCGATGGACTTGTGCCCCATGAGCTTTGACAGAGTGTAGAGGTCAACACCGGCATCGAGCATCATGATGGCAAACGAATGCCGGGCGCAGTGGAACGTTATGTGCTTGTTGATACCGGCTGATTTCACCCACGCCGCTATGCCCACCCTCGCTTGCTGTATGGCTCCGAGTCCGGCAAACACCTTTGCGTTGTCCGCTCCTCGCTCGCCCATCAGGTCCGCCGCCTGGTCGTTGATGTCGAGATACTCCTGGCTGCGCGTTTTCTGCTGCTTGAAGACGATGCGGTGGACGTCTCCAACTTTCTGCACTTCGCGCCACGTCAGCTTCACCACGTCAGACCACCGCAGCCCGGTGAGGCACGAGAAGAAGAAGGCCCGGCCCAGCGCCTCCGACGGTGCCGGCACCTTGGCGAGCCTGCGCATCTCCTCCACGGTCAGGAACTCGCGGTCGGACTCCGGCTCCTTGAACCGCTCCACGCTCAGCGAGGGATTGCGGGCCAGCACTCCGTCCTTGACGGCGACGTTGAACAGCGAGCAGACCTTCTGAAACATCAACGCCTTCGTGCCCTGCGCGATCGGCTTGGGCCTCACATCGCGCTTGCGGTCGTCGATGTCCCACTGCATGGCCTTGAAGTCGAGATAATCCCGGAAGCCCTGCACCCATCGAGGGGTGATGTCGGCAATTCTCAGCCGCGTGTTCGGTTCATAGCGCACCAGGTGGGCGCGGCAGTTCTCCCACGAGGTCTTGGTCGTGCCGTCCTTGCGGTCGATGATCACCTGCAGGTAATCGTAAAACAACACGTCCTTCGTCACCGGCGACTCGATGCCGAACTTCACCTGCTGAAGCTCCACGATGCGCTGCGCCTTGATGCTCTCCGCCAGTGCGAGAGTCTCGCGGTTCCTCGCCCTGTCTTCCCTGGACCGCTCCGGGACGAGGTAGAGATTGAGATATTCATGCTTGCGCAAGCCTCCGGCGGTCATGTCGAGGAACAGCGCTGTGTTGCCGTTGCTGCGCTCGCGGCGGCGCAGGTAGACGAGTTCTTTTGTTTTCTTCTTGGCCATTGTCAGACTTCCATTGTTTTTGTTGCGCTTGTTGCGCGTCTTTTGTGGCGCAACAGAATCGCAACGTAGATATACACAAGAGATACACACGGGATACACAAAATTTGGTCAACCCGATATAATGTAAAACGGCTGATTTTCGGTATCTTATGTGTGCCGTATGTGTATATCGTGTGTGTCCCGTGGCGCACACTAAAATTCGCTGAAAAAGTGGAAGCGGATGTGGGGGAAGTCGTTCTGGGCCATCTGCAGGACGTAGTTGGAGTCGGCCAGGAAGACGTCGCGGCCCTCCTTGTCGGTAGCCATGTACTGCTGCTTGCGGCGCTTGAAGGCGGCAAGTTGTTCTTCGTCGTCGCTCTCTATCCAGCAGGCTTTGTAGAGGCTGATGGGCTCCCAGCGGCACTGGGCGCCGTACTCGTGCAGCAGGCGGTACTGGATGACCTCGAACTGCAGCTGGCCGACGGTGCCTATGATCTTGCGGCCGTTGAAGGCGGAGGTGAAGAGCTGCGCCACGCCCTCGTCCATGAGCTGGCGGATGCCTTTGTCGAGCTGCTTGGCTTTCATGGGGTCGGCGTTCTCGATGTACTTGAACATCTCCGGCGAGAAGCTGGGCAGCCCCTTGAAATGGAGGTTCTCGCCGGAGGTCAGTGTGTCGCCGATTTTAAAGTTGCCGGTGTCGGGGAGGCCGACGATGTCGCCGGGCCACGCCTCGTCGACGATGCTCTTTTTCTGGGCCATGAAGGCGGTGGGGGCGGAGAAGCGCATCTGCTTGCCCTGGCCGACGTGGTGGTAATATACGTTGCGCTCGAAGCGGCCGGAGCAGACTTTGACGAAGGCTATGCAGGAGCGGTGGTTGGGGTCCATGTTGGCGTGTATCTTGAACACGAAGCCGGAGAAGGGCTGTTCCCTGGGGTCGACTACGCGCTCCACGGCCTGGATGGGCCGCGGCTCGGGGGCTATCTGCACGAAGCAGTCGAGGAGTTCCTTGACGCCGAAGGTGTTGAGGGCAGAGCCGAAGAAGACGGGTGCGAGCTCGCCGCGCAGGTATGCCTCCTTGTCGAAGTCGGGGTAGACGCCTTCGATGAGCTCGAGGTCCTCGCGGAGCTTGGCGGCATCTTCCTTGCCGACGCGTGCGTCGACCTCGGGGGAGTTGACGTCGGCGATCTCCACGCGTTCGGTGACGGTCTGCTTGTTGGGTGTGAAGAGGTCGAGGCCGTGCTCGTAGATGTTATATACTCCTTTGAAGCGTGCGCCCATGTTGATGGGCCAGGAGAGGGGGCGGACGGCGATGTGGAGTTCGGTCTCGAGCTCGTCGAGGATGTCGAAGGGATCGCGGCCCTCGCGGTCCATCTTGTTGACAAAGATGATGACGGGAGTGGAGCGCATTCGGCAGACTTCCATGAGGCGGCGTGTCTGTGTCTCGACGCCCTTGGCTGCGTCGATGACGATGATGACGGAGTCGACGGCGGTGAGGGTGCGGAAAGTGTCCTCGGCGAAGTCCTGGTGGCCCGGGGTGTCGAGGATGTTGATCTTGTAGGGGCCGTAGTCAAAGCCCATGACGGAGGTGGCCACGGAGATGCCGCGTTGCTTCTCGATCTCCATCCAGTCGGAGGTGGCGGTCTTCTTGATCTTGTTGCTCTTGACGGCTCCGGCCACGTGTATGGCGCCACCGTAGAGGAGCAGCTTCTCGGTGAGAGTCGTCTTGCCGGCGTCGGGGTGGGAGATTATGGCAAAGGTGCGCCGGCGGGATATTTCGTCTTTGATTTCGGGTGTCATGATGAAAGGTGCGAGTGGGATGAGGGTCATGCGCTGCGGAGAAAAGAGGGGGGTGAAGCCACCAGCAGTCGCCAATTCAGAGTAATGGCACAGCCTGCGGGATTTCAGGAGTCGGCGTCTTCCTTGAATAAGGAGCCGGCGCGGTCTTCGTTGTAATACTTGGCGAGCAGGGCCAGGAAATGGGAGATGTGGCCGGTGGCCTCGAGGGTCTCTTTGCTGACCTCCTTTGCCTGGAGGCGGAGCATGAGCAGGCCGTAGAGGGCGGTGAAGCAGGTCTCGAGCTCACCGGCGCGGTTGTCGCCGGCCTTGGCACGCAGTTCGACGATGTAGGGGAGCACGCGGTAGAATTCCTGGCTGTAGGCATTGAAGCGCGGGTCGGCCATGAGGCGTGAGTGGAGGTCGCTGAGCTCGGTCAGGGTGTTGCGGTTGATCTGCAGGTGGCCGCTGTGCTCCACGCCCTCGCGGCGCATCATGTCGATCAGCGACTCGTACCACTGGTACAGGTCGCGTCGCTGCTGGTCGCTGAGGTCGGTGTATTGATCTATTATGTTCTTGTCGATATTGTCCATGTCCAGGCCGTTGGCGCGGATAAGGTCTTCTATCTGCCACATGTAGAGCAGGTATTCGGCTATGTTCTCTTTCTTTCGTTGGCTTGCTGTAAACATTTCTGCAAAGTTAATAATTTTAGTTGAGTTAATAATACAACCAAGCGGGGACGAGGATTGTTGAAAAGGGGAAAGACACGTTAGATGGAAACTATAGTTATCATAGGAGGGGGATTCGCGGGCCTCAATTTGTTGAAGAGGCTGAAGCGTGGGCGCTATCGCATTCGGCTGGTGGACCGCAACAACTACCATTACTTTCCGCCTCTGTTCTACCAGGTGGCGTCGTCGGGCCTTGACGCCAGCAATATCGCTTTTCCGCTGCGGCGGGAGCTGAAGAAGCGGCACGACGTTACGTACCACATGGGGCACGTCAAGAACATCGACCTGGAGGCGAAGACGGTGACGACCAGCTACGAGACGCTTCGGTACGACAAGCTCGTGCTGGCTTGCGGCACCACCAACAACTACTTCGGCATGGAGGGTATGGACCGGCTGACGTTCGGGATGAAGAGCGTGAGCGAGGCCATCCGTCTGCGCGACGAGATCCTGGATCGCCTGGAGCGCGGCGCCATCTGCAAGGACGTTGAACGGCGCAGGCAGCTGTTGAGCTTCGTGGTAGTCGGTGGCGGACCTGCCGGGGTGGAAATAGCCGGGGCCCTGGGAGAGATGAAGAAATACGTGGTGCCGCGCGAGTACCCGGAAATTGATCCTAAGGAGGTCAGTCTCAGGCTCGTGGAGGGCAGCGGTTCGCTTCTGTCTGCCATGGGTGAGAAGTCGGGTCGCAAGGCCATGCAGTACCTGCGCGAGCTGGAGTGCGAGGTGTGTCTCAATACCACTGTCAGGCAATACGGCGAGGACAAGATGCTGCTGTTCGGCGACGGCCGCGAGGAATATTGCGAGACTGTGGTCTGGACGGCCGGAGTGCGCGGCGTGCCGCTGCCTGGCTTCGACCCGTCAGTGACCGGACGCAACGGACGCATACTCGTCGACAGACGGATGCGTGTGGAGGGTATGACGGACGTCTACGCCATCGGCGACATCGCCGAGATGAGATGCGAGGAGTACCCGAAGGGGCATCCGCAGGTGGCGCAGGTGGCCATCCAGATGGGGCGCACCTTGGCGCACAACCTCAACGAGCCGGAGAAGGCCCAGGACTTCCGATACCGCGACAAGGGATCCATGGCCACCGTGGGCCGCAACCGCGCCGTGGTGGTGATGAAACATGCTTTCATGGACGGATACTTTGCCTGGCTGGCGTGGATGTGCATCCATCTCATATCGCTGCTGGATATGCGCAATCGGATCATGGTGCTGATAAACTGGGTATGGAACTATCTTACATACGCCACCTCCCTGAGGCTGCTGATTCGTCCCGCCAGGTATCCGGAGCGGAAACACTGGGGGAATTAACAGACCCGTGTCGAGCTGAAGCTCGACGGCAATTGCAGGGTAATAGATTCGTCTGCCCGGGGCGTCAACTCTTAACTCTCAACTAAAATTATTAACTTTGCAAAGAAAATAAAC
>ENA-OYYT01000404-OYYT01000404.1-human-gut-metagenome-genome-assembly--contig:-NODE-404-length-21031-cov-4.675486_pt1 | contig 21031 bp, 20 predicted proteins | sample MGYA00243251_ERZ653453 | MGnify/ENA primary metagenome ERZ653453 (study PRJEB26926, sample SAMN06165174) | human gut metagenome | biome: ENVO:00009003; feature: ENVO:2100002; material: ENVO:00002003...
TGTATAAGAGACAGAAACGGCGCGTCTCTCTGCGGCGATTGCGCCGAGGCGTTCACGGACGGCAGCGGGCGTTATATCTCGGTTTTAAGCGACGGCATGGGCACGGGCGGCCGGGCAGCTGTGGACGGCACAATGACCGCGGGTATGGCGCAGTCGCTCTTAAAAGCCGGTATCGGATTTGAGAGCACACTGAAGATGATCAACTCCGCCATGCTCGCAAAGGGTGGGGAGGAGTCGCTTGCAACGCTGGATGTTGCGTGCATCGACCTCTTTACGGGGCACGTCTCCCTGCGCAAGGCGGGTGCTGCGGGCACGGTGCTGCGCAGGCGCAAGAAGACGGAGTATCTGGAAGCCAAAAGCGTGCCCGTGGGCATTCTGCCGGAAATCGCCTTTGCCCGCAGCGAAAAAGACCTCGATGCGGGCGATATGCTCGTCATGGTCTCGGACGGCGTGACGGCTTCCGGCACGGAGTGGCTATGCGACCTCATTGCAAACTATGAGGACGACGACCCGCAGGCGCTTTCCGAGCGCATTGTGGAGCGCGCCGTAAAAGACCGCACAGACGGACACGAGGACGACGTAAGCGCCGTGGTGCTCCTGATCGAATGACGTACAATTCAAAAGTTCTCCCTGAAATCTGTGTAAGATTACCATTGAATAGCCTTATAAAGTATGGTATACTTATACAAGTTTATGAGATATAATATCTCAATATTTGAGCAATTTATGCAAAAGAAGGGAGAAGTCCATGAATAAAAGAGCAAGCGGTGTGCTGATGCACGTTTCCTCCCTGCCCGGTGCCTACGGCATCGGCTGCTTTGGTAAGGAAGCGAAAGAGTTCATCGACTTTTTGAGTGACACCGGCTGCACCTATTGGCAGGTGTTGCCGTTCACGCCGACCGACGCGTACAATTCGCCGTATGCCAGCATTTCGGCGTTTGCGGGCAACCGCAATTTCATCGACCTCGAGCAATTGCGCGACGAGGGCTTACTGACAGACGACGAGCTGCGCGAGCAGATGTATGCAAACCCGTATTCCGCCGCGTTCGATTTTCTGGAGCTGCGCCGCATTCCGGTCTTATACCGCGCATTTACCCGTGCGGACGAAGCCTACCGCGATAAGGTACGCGCGTTCGCCGAGGAAAACAAGAGCTGGCTGCCGGACTACGCGCTGTATATCATCTTGAAAGAAGCGAATATCGGCGCAGAGTGGTATGACTGGGCTGACGAAGACCTGAAGCTTCATCGCCCCGAAGCCGTCGCGAAAGCGATGGAGGAGCAGGCCGAGACCGTGCTTTTCATGGAGTTCATCCAGTACACGTTCTTCGAGCAGTGGAAGAAGATCAAAAAATATGCAAACAGCAAAGGGGTGGAGATCATCGGCGATCTGCCGATGTACGTTGCGAGAAACAGTGCCGACGTGTGGGCGAACCGCCATCTGTTCGATCTGACAGAGGACGGCGAGCCGAAGAATGTGGCGGGCGTGCCGCCGGATTATTTCAGCGAGTTCGGCCAGAAGTGGGGCAACCCGCTTTATAACTGGGCAGAGATGAAAAAAGACGGCTACCGTTGGTGGATGGATCGCCTCGGCGCGTGCTTTAAGCTGTTTGACGCCGTGCGCATCGACCACTTCCGCGCTTTTTCCGCCTACTGGGCCGTGCCCGCCGAAGCGGAGACCGCCAAAGAAGGGCAGTGGCTCGACGGCCCGAAGACGGATTTCTTCGACGCCGTGAACCGCACGTTCAAAAATCCAAAGATCATTGCCGAGGACCTCGGCATCATCGACGACGGTGTGATCGACCTGCTGGAAAAAACGCAGCTGCCGTGCATGCGCGTGATGCAGTTTGCGTTTATGGAAGGCAAAGACAACATGCACATGCCGCACAACTACCCGAAAAACTGCGTGGCCTATACCGGCACGCACGATAACAACACCGTGCTCGGCTGGCTGTGGGAGGCACAGCCGTATGAGCGCGAGCATGCGCTGAAATACTGCGCGTTCCCCGGCGGTGACTGGGCGGTCGGCGGCAGCGAAAGTGCTTCTTGCCACGCCGTCATCCGCACGCTGTGGCAGAGCCCCGCGAATACGGTCATTGTGCCGGTGCAGGACCTCTGCGGCTTCGGCAAGGACACAAAAATGAACGTGCCCGGCGTGCCGAACGGCAACTGGGCGTTCCGCGTCACGCAGGAGCAACTCGACGGCATCGACAAAAAGTGGCTCAAAGAATTAAACGATGTCTATTACAGAAACAAATAACAGCAAAAGGCCGGCGGGTTTCCGTCGGCTTTTGTCTTGCAAATTTCTGATGTGCTGGTATAATGGGAAAGAGAAAAATCTCTTAGAGAAAAGTTCCTTTTGGGAGGAAAATAGTATGATCGATATGAAAAAAGCATTGCAGAGCATTGACGACGTGATCGAAAAGGGACCGTACAAAGACACGTGGGCGTCCCTTTCAAGCTGGCAGACGCCGAAGTGGTATCAAAAGGCGAAGTTCGGCATTTTCATCCACTGGGGCGTGTACAGCGTGCCGGCGTTTGACAGCGAATGGTACCCGCGCAACATGTACATAGAGGGCTCCAAGGTCTACGAGCACCATATCAAAACCTATGGTGCACACAAGGATTTCGGCTACAAGGATTTCATTCCGATGTTTAAGGCCGAGAAATTCGACCCGAACGCATGGGCTGCGCTTTTTAAAAAGGCGGGCGCAAAATACGTTGTACCGGTGGCGGAGCACCATGACGGTTTCCAGATGTACCGCTCAAATATTTCACATTGGAACGCCTATGAGATGGGACCGAAGCGCGATATAGTCGGCGAGCTGAAAGCGGCCGTGGAAGCGCAGGGCATGACGCTCGGCGTATCCTCGCACCGCATTGAGCACTGGTTCTTCATGAGCAATGGCAAAAAGTTTGAGAGCGATATGCCGCAAAACCCGGACCGTGACGACCTCTATTGGCCCTCCATGCCCGACCCGGAGAATTTCGATGCCATCGACGGCAAGCCCTCTGAAGAATTTATGGAAGACTGGCTTGTGCGCACGTGCGAACTCATCGACAATTATCACCCGAAAATTCTCTATTTTGACTGGTGGATTCAGCAGGAGGCGGCAAAGCCGTACCTTAAAAAAGCGGCGGCGTACTATTATAATCGCGCTGCGGAATGGGGCGAGGAGGTTGCCATCGATTATAAATTCGACGCGTATATGTTCGGCACGGCGGTGCCGGATATTGAGCGCGGGCAAATGGCGGACATCAAGCCGTATTTCTGGCAGACCGATACCGCCATTGCGCTGAATTCCTGGTGCTACACGGAAAACAACGACTTCCGCCCGGCGGGGGACATCATCTGCGACCTTGTGGATATCGTCAGCAAAAACGGTGCGCTGCTTTTAAACGTAGGCCCGAAAGCGGACGGCACCATCTCCGATGAGGACACCGCGGTGCTGACTGCCATCGGCGACTGGATGCAAGTGAACGGCGAAGCAATTTATGACACGCACGTGTGGAGGACGTTCGGCGAAGGCCCCACAAAGGTGCAGGACGGCGGCTTCTCCGACGGCGTGAAAAAGAACTTTACGGGCGAGGATTTTCGCTTTACGGCAAAGGAAGATACGCTCTTTGCCATCGCGCTGAAGGCGAACGACAACGGCGAATACCACATTCACTCCCTGCGTATGCAGGAGCACACCGCCGGTACGGTGTACCACGGTTTAGTCGAGAGCGTTTCGGTGCTCGGCACAGACGATGCACCCGCATGGACGCGCGACGAAAACGGGCTGCATATCAAGACGAACTACACGTCCGATAAGCCGATCACATTCAAAATTAAATTAAACTAAAATCACAAAACAAAAAGCAGAGTGTTCGGCTTGAGCACTCTGCTTTCGTTATTTTATGCAGTTAGTCGGAGATATACTCGCGTACGCGGAACTTGGCGCCGGCGTTTTCGCACAGCTTGCGGCAGGCTTCAATGTCCTCTGCGGGCATGGCGCTGACGACCGTCATCACCACATGCGGCACGTTTTTTACGGCTTCTGCCGTAAAATGCAGCATGGCATCAAACGCCTCGGGGCCGTATTTCGAGTGACATACCGCATCGTACTTTTCAGCGGTCGGCGCGTTTAAGCTGACGGACACAATATCCAAAAGCCCGTGCATTTCCGGCGCGGCGTTGCGCCCGGTGATGCAGTCCGCAAGGCCGTTTGTGTTGACGCGCAGGGTGTAATTGCCCATTTCTTTTAAGCGCGCGGCAAGCCAAAGCATGTCGTCCCAGCGGCAGGCAGGCTCGCCGTAGCCGCAGAAGACAATCTCCGCGTATGAATTGAGGTCGCGTTTTTTAAGGTCGGCTAAGATTTCCTCTTTTGTCGGCTCCGCGCCCTCGTACCAGAGGTTATCCGCGTACAGGCTGCCCGTGCTGTTGTTGCGCAGGCAGAAGTCGCATGCGTTCGGGCACCGGTTCGTGACGTTGATGTAGAGATTATCGCCGTATTCATACGTGATGGTCAAGATGATCGCTCCTTTTACTTTGCGGCGTTCGGCAGCGTGATACCGAAAAGGCGGCAGGCGTTTTCGCAGGCGGTTTCCAAAACCTCCTGCGCCGTGATGCCGCGCACTTCGGCGATCTTCGCCGCGTCGTAGGGGATCATGGAGCTGTCGCAGCGCTTGCCGCGGAATGGCACGGGCGCCATGTAGGGCGCGTCCGTTTCGGTCAAAAGGCGGTCGAGCGGGATGGCCTTTGCCACCTCCACGCTGTGGCGCGCGTTTTTAAACGTCACAACACCGCCAAGGCCGATGTACATGCCGAGCTTTACGGTTTCCTGTGCCAATTCCGCACTGCCGGAAAAGCAGTGCACGACGCCCTTCGGCTTGTATTTCCGCAGAATGTCCATCATATCGCCATGAGCCTCGCGGTCATGGATGACGACGGGTAGGTCGTGTTTTTTCGCGAGCTCCAGCTGGGCGATAAGCACCTCTTTCTGCTTTTCGCGCGGGCACTCGTCCTCCCAGTGGTAGTCGAGGCCGATCTCGCCGACGGCGACGATCTTCGGGTGGGAAAGCAGCGCTTCCACGTCCGAAAGCCAGTTATCGGGCAGGTCGTTTGCGCACTCCGGGTGGATGCCGACTGCGCCGTAGACATAATCGTATTTTTCACAGAGCGCCACGGTTTTTTTGAGGCTTTCATAAGCGGCTGCCATATTGATGACCGCAACGACGCCCTTTTGCGGCAGTACGGAGCCGAGCAGCTCGTCACGGTCGATGTCGAACTGCTCGCTGTCGTAATGTGCGTGGGAATCAAATATCATAGAGATTTTCCTTAGCGAATTTTGGAGCCTGCCGGGGTGCCGTCCACAAATACGACGCGCACATCGTCCTCGCCTGCGTCTGCCGCAAGGATCATGCCCTGGCTTTCCACGCCGCAGAGCACGGCGGGCTTCAGGTTCGCGACGACGATGACGGTGTGACCGATGAGGTCTTCCGGCTTATACCACTTCGCGATGCCGGACGCGACCGTGCGGGGTGTGGAGGTGCCGTCGTCGAGCGTGAGCTTCAAGAGCTTCTTTGCACGCTTGATCGGCTCGCAGGCAACGACCTTTGCGGCGCGCAGCTCAACCTTTGCAAAGTCTTCAATATTGATCTGGGCAAGACCTTCAATTTCCTTTTTCGGCTCTTCCTTCGGAGCGTACTTCGCTTCCACAGCGGCAATCTTCTCGCCCATCTCCTTCGGATCGATACGGGCGAAGAGAATCTCCGGCTTGTCTGTTACTTTACCCCCATTCGGGTAAACGCCGAACGTATCGAGCGTATCGTATGCGCGCAAGGTCGTGCCAAGCTGTGCGACGATCTTCTCTGCTGTGTCCGGCATAAACGGCGTGAGGAGCGCCGCACCGATCGTGATGCTTTCCACAAGATTATAGAGAACGGTGGAAAGTCTGTCGGCTTTCGCTTCGTCCTTTGCAAGCGCCCACGGCATCGTTTCGTCAATGTACTTATTGCAACGCTTGAAGAGCGTGAAGATTTCGGAAATGGCATCTGCCACGCGCAGTTGATCCATCTTCGTCTGCACGCTGTTCTTTGTGGCGAGCACAACGCTCTTTAAATCGTTATCGACATCTTCTACGACGTTTTTGTTCTCTACAACGCCGCCGAAATACTTGTTCGTCATGGAAATGGTGCGGTTTACAAGGTTGCCGAGCGTGTTTGCAAGGTCGGAGTTCGTGCGTTCGATCATCAGATCCCACGTGATGGTGCCGTCGGATTCAAACGGCATCTCGTGCAGGACGAAATAGCGCACCGCGTCTACGCCGAAGAGGTCTACAAGGTCTTCTGCGTAAATGACGTTGCCCTTCGATTTGCTCATTTTGCCGCCGTTCATCAGAAGCCACGGGTGACCGAACACCTGCTTCGGCAGCGGCAGGTCGAGCGCCATGAGGAAAATCGGCCAGTAGATGGTGTGGAAACGGATGATGTCCTTGCCGATGAGGTGCAGGTCTGCCGGCCAATCACGCTTAAACTGTTCGGTGGAGTTGCCGTCGCAGTCATAACCGATGCCGGTGATGTAGTTTGTGAGCGCGTCGAGCCAAACATACACGACGTGCTTGTCATCAAAATCGACCGGAATGCCCCACTTGAAGGAGGTTCTGGAAACGCAGAGATCCTGCAGGCCGGGCAGGAGGAAGTTGTTCATCATTTCCGTTTTGCGCTGCGGCGGCTGAATGAACTCCGGGTGCTTATTGATATAGTCGATGAGGCGGTCTGCATACTTGCTCATCTTGAAGAAGTACGCTTCTTCCTTTGCGGGCTTTACCGGGCGGTGACAGTCCGGGCAGCAGCCGTTTTCGTCAAGCTGAGAAGCCGTGAAGAAGGATTCGCACGGCGTGCAGTACATGCCCTCGTAGTGGCCCTTATAAATATCGCCCTGCTCGTAGAGCTTTTTAAAGATCTTTTGTACCTGCTTTTCGTGGTAATCGTCCGTGGTGCGGATGAATTTATCGTAGGAGGTGTTCATCACGTCCCAGTTCGCCTTGACAATCTTCGCGACGTTGTCGACATATTCCTTCGGGGTGATGCCGGCGGCATTGGCCTTTTCTTCAATCTTCTGGCCGTGCTCGTCCGTGCCGGTCTGGAAGTAGACATCGTAGCCCTCCATGCGCTTATAGCGCGCAATGCTGTCGGCGAGCACGATCTCATACGTGTTGCCGATGTGCGGGCGGCTGGAGGTGTAGGCGATAGCCGTCGAAATATAATACTTCGGTTTACTCATGGGTGGATCATTCCTTTACAATGTATTTTCAAGGGGTTAATTTTTTCTACGGTTGAATGTATTCAACTGAATAGTACGGCGGAAAGTGCCGAGAGGATCATCAGCCCAGCCAAAATCGCCGCGCCGATGCGAACGATGAGCTTGCGTTGCTTTTCGGTTTTCATAGAAAGCTCCTTTCGCGGGTGCAGGGCATGCCTGTACGTGTACCCTTTATTTTACCATTCTTTTTTTCACCTGTAAACCGCTAATTGACTTTATTTTCCGCCGCGGTTACAATAAAAGCGGAAATACTTTTGAAATGAGGGAAAAACCCGATGCAGTTTTTAAATACAGAAGAAAAACCGCGCCGCGCGGCGGTCATCAACGATCTTTCCGGTGCAGGGAAATGCTCGCTTACGGTGATGCTGCCGGTGCTGTCCGCCTTGGGGTGCGAGACATCCGTGCTGCCGACGGCGGTGCTTTCCACACACGGCGGCTTTAAAGATCCCGTGTACCGCGATTTAACGGACGATATGCTGAAAACGGCACAGCACTGGAAGCGCGAGGGGGCCGAGTTTGAGGGCATCTGCTCCGGATACCTCAGCAGCCGCGAGCAGATTGACACTATGCGGGAAATCTTCGAGCTGTTTACGGACGAACACAGCCGTCCGCTGCGCCTTGTAGACCCCGTGATGGGCGACAACGGCACGCTGTACGGCATTTTTAATAAAGAAACGGCGCAGAGCATGACGAGGCTTTGCGAAAAAGCGGACATTTTAACGCCGAACATGACAGAGGCGTATTGCCTTTTACACGAGCCGTTTAAGGACGGGCCGTATGACGAAAAGGAGCTTAAAAGAGTAATGAAAGCCCTTTCCGACTTTGGGCCGAAGATCGTCATTCTGACGGGTGCGTATACGGACGGGGAGAAAATCGGCGCGGCGTGTTACGATAGGGAAAAAGACGAGACGGCGCTGGTGCTTTCCGACCGCGTGCCGGGCAAATACCACGGCACGGGGGATATTTTCGCGGCCGTGATGCTGGGGGCGATGTTAAACGGCAAAACGGTAAAGGAGGCCTGTGCCGCCGCCGTGCGGTACACCGCAAAGTGCATAGAAGAAACGAGAAAAGCATGCGGTGACAACACCATTTGGGGCGTGAAATTCGAGAAATGTCTGCCGTTTTTGATGCACGATGTGCTCACGGAGAACGACAAGTAAAGTCTTTGGTCAAGTTTTCTTCAGAAAACTTGCGGGTTCTTAGGGCAGCGCCCTAAGTCGCTTTCCTCAGAAAGCAAAATCTTATTGCCTAACAAAAAACCAGGAATGGTAGAAAGCAATGCTTTGCATTGCTTGAACAGTCCGGGGGACTGTTTAGTCTAGGAAACCCGGTTGCATAGGTTCCCTGAAAGGGCGGCTCCATGCCGCCCTTTTTATATAGCTGTGAGCATGCGTTGATGCGCGTTATCTCTTCTTTTTCCTCAATCAGAGGGAGCCTGAAATTAAATAAAAACCGCCGGACATCGCAGGACATCAGAGGACATTGTAGGACATCGGAGGACATGAATTTGAAAAGTTTCCCTTTTGAGGGAAACTTTTCTGCGTTTTGGGGATATGGGTGAAGAGACAAACAGGCGAGCGAAAAAACGAACGCCGTTTGGCGCTTCAAAACTTTCAGAGAGGATGTGGAACATGGTGAACGAAACGGCGAAGGAGGGCTTTCACAGATTGGCGTTCGGCGGCATTCATGATGCCGTAAGGCTGCTCTTTTGCGAGGAAGTGAACCCGCGCACGCTGAAAAACATGGATCTGTTCGCCGTCTCCGAAATTCGCAGACCGAAAAACGGCGGCATGGAAATTCGGTTTTTCGACCGGATCGAAGCGCTGCGGCTCCTCAGTGAGCTCGAGGCGAGCGGGTCGGGTGCACAGGCGCTGCTCTCCGCCATTGAAAGCGGCGCGGCGGCGCTGAAAGACGGGGATAAGCCGTGACGCCGTTTTCCGAAAAGCAGATGCAGGTCTTGTGCTGGTGGGGCGAAAAAAGCCCGCACCGGGATAAGCTTGCCGTCATCTGCGACGGCGCGGTGCGCAGCGGCAAAACCACCTGTATGGGGATATCCTTTTTTCTGTGGGCGATGGCACGCTTTCAAAATACGAGCTTTGCGGTGTGCGGCAAAACGATCCGTTCTGTGCGGAGAAATGTGGTCGCGGAGCTTATACCAAAGCTAAAGTCTATGGGCTTTTCCATGCGTGTGCGGCAGGCAGAGAACGAGATTATCCTATCGTATCAGGGCAGAGAAAACCGCTTTTACCTTTTCGGCGGACGAGATGAATCGAGCGCGGCGCTCATTCAGGGCATGACGCTCGGCGGCGTTTTGTTTGACGAGGTGGCGCTGATGCCGCGCTCTTTTGTGGAGCAGGGCATTGCGCGCTGCTCGCTAAAAAACGCGAAGCTGTGGTTCAACTGCAACCCGGAGCACCCGCAGCACTGGTTTTACCGCGAGTGGATACAAAAAGCCGAGAGCCGAAACGCGCTGTATTTACACTTTACGATGGAGGATAATCCGTCGCTGAGTGAAGACGTGCGCAAGCGCTACCGAACGATGTTTTCCGGCGCGTTTTACAGCCGGTTCATCGAGGGCAAGTGGACGGCGGCGACAGGACTGATTTACCCGTTTGCGCTTGACCTCCTGTGCGAAGTGCCGAAAGCGGATTTTGAGCGGTACGCGGTGTCCATCGATTACGGCACGGTAAACCCGACCTCCATGGGCCTTTGGGGGCTTTTGTGCGGCGTGTGGTACCGCGCAGACGAGTATTACTTTGACGCGCGGCTTGAAAACACGCGGCGCACGGACGAGGAGCACTTTAAGGGGTTTTTGGAGCTCATTCGCGGCAGAACGCCCGATATCATCGTATGCGACCCCTCGGCGGCGAGCTTTATCACACTTTTGCAGAGCCGTGGTTTTGCAGTGACGGCGGCGAAAAACGACGTTTTAAACGGCATCCGCATGACGGCAACGGCGCTGCGCACGGGGCAGATCAAGGTGACAAAGGGCTGCATGGACGCGGTGCGGGAGTTTTCCCTCTACCGCTGGGCAGACGACGGCGCGCGGGATGTGCCTGTGAAGGAGAATGACCATGCCATGGACGACATCCGCTATTTTGTCTCCACGGTGCTCGGCGTGGGCGAAAGCTTTGCCTGCGCGGTGCAAAGGGAGACGGGGAAAGGAGTTAGCATTTGGGATTTTTGAAAAAGGAGAAGCGCACGGCCGTTTCGGTGCAGACGCAGGGCGGGTACCCGCCGGTGCTGCCGGTGACGGCAGGCGAGCGTGCACTGTACCGTGCCTTGCGCGAGCAGGTGCCGATCATCGACGCGGCAATCTACAAGCTGGTGCGTCTTATCGGCGGGTTTGAGGTGTATTGCCCCGAAAAGCACACGGAAAACGCGCTGCGCGGGTTTTTAAAAACCGTGCCCGTAAACGGCTGCAACATGGGCATCGATAACTTTTTATCGGTCTATTTTGAGCAGCTTTTAACGTACGGCAATGCAATTGGGGAGATCGTACTCGCAAACGGGGAAATTCGGGCGCTGTATAATGCGTCGCTCGAAGACCTCGAGATTCGGCTCATCTCGCCGCTTGAAACGGGCGTGTTCGTCGTAAGGGACGGGCATGCGGAGCCGTGCCGCTACCCGGAGCTCATTTTGACTTCGGCGTTAAACCCGATGCCGGGCAGCGCGATGGGAAGCTCCATTTTAAAGGGCCTGCCGTTTGTGAGCGAGGTGCTTTTGAAAATTTACCGCACCGTCGGCATCAACTGGGAGCGTATGGGCAATGTGCGCTTTGCGGTGACGTGCAAAAACGAGGGCTACATGAACGCGGGTGACCGCGCGGGGCAGCTTGCAAAGGAGTGGAGCCGTGCGATGCACGGCCCCGGCGTGAGCGACTTTGTGGCGGTGGGCGACGTGCAGATTAAAGCCATCGGCGCGGACGGGCAGCAGATGGACAGCGAAGTGCCCGTGCGGCAGATGCTGGAGCAGATTGTGGCGAAAATGGGCATTCCGCCGTTTTTGCTGGGGCTTTCGTGGTCCTCGACGGAGCGCATGTCGAGCCAGCAGGCGGACATGCTGACGAGCGAGCTGACGGCGTACCGCAGAATTTTGGAGCCGGCGGTCTTGAAGATCTGCAAGACGTGGCTGCGCTTAAACGGCTTTGACGACACGGTGGAGATCGACTGGGACGAGATCACGATGCAGGACGAGGTCGACCACGCGAACGCGGCGTATCTCATGGCGAAGACGAACCAGCTTTTAAAGGAGGGAGAAGCTTGAGCGAAACGGTGACGGCTGTGCAGCCGGATAAAACGGCGATGGAGAAGATCAACCTTTACACGCGCCGCGCCTATAAGCCGGAGGAGGTGTACACGTTTTCGGTCGTTTTGTGCGACAACGAGGTGGATAGAGACGGTGAGTGCTTTACGAAAGAGACACTCGAGGAGCTTGCGAAGCTGTTTGTCGGCAAGACGGGCATTTTAGACCACGAGCCGACGAGCAAAAATCAGACGGCGCGCGTGTTTGACGCTGCGGTGAAGGAAATTCCCGGAAAGGTAACATCTTTAAACGAGCCGTATGCGCAGCTCACAGCACGGGCGTATGTGCCGCGAAACGACGGGACGAAGGCGTTTATTGAATCCATTGAAAGCGGCATACGCAAGGAAGTCAGCGTGGGGTGCGCAGTGAAAAAGCGCGTGTGCTCCGTGTGCGGCGCGGAAAGCTGTGTACACGTGCCGGGGAAAACGTACAACGGCAAGCGCTGTGTGCGTATTTTAAGCGGCGCGGCGGACGCGTATGAATTCTCATTCGTGGCAGTGCCTGCACAGCGCGCGGCGGGCGTGGTAAAGAAATTTTCACCGCGCTTTGAAGAATCGGAGAAGAAAAAGGAGGTCAAAACGGTGTACGACATTGTTAAAAAGCTCGCGGACGGCGAAGACAGCGTGACGGTGGCGAAAGAGGAGCTCAACATGCTCAAAACAGAACTGAAAGCGCTTTTCGACCGCGCGGAGTGTGGCGACCGCTACCGTGCGGCGCTGTGCGAACGCATCTATAAGCTGAGCGCCGTGGCGCAGCCGGAGTTTAAACGCGGACTGACGGAGGCAATCACAAAGTCGCTCGGCATTGCAGAACTGGAAGAAATGGCGGCGGCGCTCGCAAAGGCGGCGGAGCGCAAAATGCCCGTAATGCCGCAGCTGGCAGCGGAAAAGACGGAAGACACGAACGCGGCAGACGACGGCGCGTTCCGCATTTAAGAAAGGGGATTATACAATGGCATTTGAAAACATTACACTCGAAAAAGGCATGTACGGCGTGCCGGGCAAGAATTTTACACAGGTTTTGGAGGAGCTGGACGGCTCCCAGAACTACGCGGGCACACCGTTTGCAGGGCTTGACGCGTACCAGAGACAGCTTAAACGCTTCGGCATTCGTGTGAGCGGCGCGAACTGCGACACCGTGGAGAAGTTTTTCACCTCCTCCCAGAGCGCGGCACTGTTCCCGGAATACGTTGCCCGCGCAGTGCGCCAGGGCATGGAGATGGCGTCTTCCCTGCCGGACATCGCGGCGACCGTGACGAAGATCGACACGCTCGATTACCGCACCGTGCAGACGGCGACGGCTTCTGACCAGAAGATCGAAGACCCCGTAGCGGAGGGCGCGGCCATTCCGGAGACAGTCATCAAGACGGCAGGCTCGCTTGTGACACTGCATAAGCGCGGCAGACTGATTGTCAGCTCCTACGAAGCGCTGCGCCACCATAGACTGGACCTCTTTACGGTCATTCTGCGCCAGATCGGTGCGTACATTGCGCGCAGACAGATGAAGGACGCAGTGGACGTGCTGTTAAACGGCGACGGCACGAATACGGGCATCACCGTGACGGCGCTTACCGCTGCGCCGACCTACAACGACCTTGTGACGCTGTGGGGCAAGCTTTCCGACTATAACTTCAATACGATTCTGGCAGGAACGACTGCTTTGCAGGCGCTCCTTAAGATCACGGAGTTTAAGGACGCGCAGGCGAGCCTTAACATTAAGGGTGCGGGCAAGCTCATCACGCCGCTTGGCGCGACGCTCATCCATGTGCCGTCCATGGACGCGAAGAAGATCATTGCGCTCGACAAGAACTGTGCGCTTGAGATGGTGCAGGCGGGCGATGTGCTGACCGACTACGACAAGCTCATCGACCGCCAGATGGAGCGCGCGGCCGTGAGCGCCGTGGCGGGCTTTGCTCAGATCTACGGCGGCGCCGCACAGGGCCTTAGCTACTGATTTTATTCGATTCTGGCAAGCCGTACCGCTTTGGTACGGCTTTGCCGAATAAAAAAAGGAGGGGCAAATGGAGATACGAAACGTGCTGGAACGGCTGAAGCTTTTGACAAATGACGACCGCGAAGACCTGCTTTTGATGCTGAGCGGCGATGCGGTGCAGCGGCTTAAAGCGCGCCTTTGCTGCACTGTGGAGGAAGAAAACGCGCATGAGGAGGCGCTGTGCGCAGCGGCTGCGGCGCAGGCGGCGTATCAGTTTTGGCTTTTGGAGGAAGCAGCATCGCCGAAAAGCCTGACGGCGGGCGAGGTGCGCGCGGAATTTGACAAAGGCAGCGAAAGGGCGCTCGCCTATGCAAAGCAGTGCGAGCGGGCGGTGTCCGGGGTTTTGCGTGACGAGGATTTTTACTTCGGCGTGACGGAGGACACGGTGTGAGAAATGTATTTTTGAGGGCGCAGCAGATGATGGCGGAGATAAGCGGCGTGAAGGTCGTTTGCCGCGGCGTTGTGCATTGCCTGAAGGAAGACAAAACGGCCTTGCAGGCGGAAACGGAGACGTTCGGCGGGGCGATGAAGCCGCTGTATGTCTACTTCGGCGACGGCAAAGTGCTTTGCGGCGCGGAGAACGCGAGGCTGACTGCGGGCGGCGAGACGTTCCGCGTTTTATATGCCGAGGAAAAAAGCGGGATTTGCGGGGCGCTTTACGTGCGCGCGGTGCTGGAAAAGGAGGAAAAAGATGACGGGAACGGAGCTTAGTGCGGCGCTTGCGGAAAAGCTGAAAGCGCTTTTGCCGGACTGCGCGGTGCGCCCGGCGTTTACGGGCACGCTGCAAAGGCTTCCGCAGCGTGCCGCGGTGACGGTGGGCGTGATGCAGGAGGAAAACGCGGACGGTGTGTTTGAAACGGTGCTCGGCGTGCAGCTGTATGCGCGCGAAAGGGACGACCACGCGCGGCTGTTTGACGCGGTGTGTGCGGCGGTATCGTCTTTGCCGTGTGCGCTGCGCAGTGTGAAGCGGAGCGAGACGACGTACTCGGCGGCGCTCAGTTGCCTTGTGACGCTTTGCACGGTGCAGGCGGCGACGGGTGCGGCGGATAACGCACGCGCGGCGGTGGTAATCGGCGACAAGGTATTTACGGCGGACGCGGTGAAAATTTCGCACGAAGCGAAGGTCAAGCGCTATTACGCCATCGGCGAGGAAAATCCGTATGCGGCGGTGGCGGGCAAAGCGGTGTACACGGTCGTACTGCACGGGTTTTCGGGCGGCGAGGAGGCGCTCCCCGGCGAATTCACACTGCAAACAGGCGGCGCGCGGTACACGCACTGCGTTTTGAAAGCGGCGAGCGAAAACAAGCTTGTGATAGAAGCGGGTGCGTGTGAAAAAATCACACAGCGAACACAAAGCGGAACGGAGGCATAAGGTGGAAGAAGAAAACAAAAACGCACAGGCGCTCTCCGGCATTTTGGAGCGCGAGGAGCGGCGATATCCCGCGCTGCTTCGTGCGGATAGGAGGTTTGCATGAACCTGATGACGATGCAGTTTGGCAGCTTTGTGTTTCCGGTGAACCCGACGGAATTAAAACTCGAGCGGGCGTGTCTGCTGCGTGAGACGGTGGGTGTTGACGGCGAAGAACGTGTGGAGGCGGTCGGCAAGCGCAAGGCGCGCGTAGCGGGCAAGGGGCACTTTACCGGGGAGAATGCGATGGCGGTTTACTGTGAATTGGAAGCGCTTTTCGGTGAAACAGATACGCTGTACTTGCCGGGGCACAGGCCGTTTGAGGCGGTTTTGAGCGAGCTTGCGCTCATCGGCGTGCCGGAGAAAAACACGGTGCCGTACACGTTCGCCTTTGTGGAGACGGCGGGGAAAAGCGAAGCGTTCTCCGGCCGGACATACCGCGCGAAGGCGGGCGAGAGCCTGTGGGATTACGCGTATTTTACGGGCGTTTCGATTGACCGCTTGGCGGAGAATAACCGGCATATCGCGTGCATTGCGGCGCTGAAGGACGGCGAGGAGGTGCATGTTCCGTGACGGATTTTTCGCTTGAGTTTGTGTTTGCAAGCGGTGAAAAACACTCACCTAAAGCGGAGCCGAACGAATGGCTTTTAAGAAGCGACGCGGATACGGTGGCGGACAGTTTGACGGTGCGGTTTAGTGTGGGAAAGCGGCTTTTTACGGAAGAGCCCGTGGGGGCGGTGCTTAAAAAGGACGGCGCGGTGCTCTTTGACGGTATCGTGGACGAACACCGCGTGAAATGCCAGAACGGCGCGCGCACGGAGGTCTTCTCCCTGCGCAGCCGCGCGGCGCTTTTGCTCGACAACGAGGCGGCACCGATGGAGCTTAGATTGCCCTCGCTGCGGCTTTTGGAGCGGATGTATCTGATGCCGCTGGGGCTGCACGCCGTGGGCGGCGACAGGCGGCCGGTGGAGGGCGTTTTGACCGTAGAAAAAGGCGCGAGCTGTTTTGAAGCGCTGCAAACGTTCTCTGAGAGATATCTAAACTGTACGCCGTATACGGACAAAAGCGGCGGCGTGCACTTTGAAAGCTACGTGCCGAAAACGGTGAAGCCCGACTGGGTGACAGCGCGGGAGGTGATTTTTTGCCCGTACAAAATGCTGAGCGGCATTACGGTGCAAAACGCGCAGACGGGCGCATACAGCGCGGAATATCACGATCCTTTGGCCCCGCAGGTGCGCGTGCGGTATCTTTCCGCCTATGCGAAAACAGCACCGACGGCGCTTTTAAATGAAAGCCGCAGGGCATCAAAGCGACTAAAGCTGACGTGTGCTTCTTATATAGACGGGAACATGGGGGACACGATGCGGACGGAGGAGCTTGGCGAGGTGCGGCTCATCTCCAAAAACGTTTTGCTGCGCGGGAAAGACGTGAAGACCGAGCTGCATTTTGAACCGATTTAAAGGAGGCATGAACATGTGGCTGACGAAAAAGGAGACAGCGGAAAAGGCCGAAAGCGTGAAAACAGGCGTTGTGACGACGGGCGGCGGGGAGATTTCCGTTTGCACCGAGCTGGAGCGCCGTGCACCGACTGTAACGGTGCCGTACGGCATGGCGGTGAGCGTGCCGCAGGGGACGGAGGCTGTGATGACCGGCGGTGTGTGCCTTGGCGTTGTGAACGACGCGGGAACGCTTTTGCCCGGCGAGGTGCGGCTGTTCTCCGCGGGCGGTGCGGAGATCGTGTTGAAGCTCGACGGCACGGTCGTCATCAATGGGCAGGTGTTTGAGAAAAAGGAGGAATAGCGTGGAGGTCGTGATTTTAAACGGCATAACGCAGACGGCGGCGACAAGGCTGCCGAAGACGGCCGAGGGGCTTAACGCGCTTATGCAGCGCGCGTATAATCGCATTTGCCTAAAACGCGGCGCGTTTTGCTATGACCGCGTGCTCGGCAGCCGGTTTTATATGCTGGATGCAGCGGACGAGCACGCCGAGGAGCGGGCGCTTCGGTATGCGCAGGCGGCGCTGTTGCCCTTAGCCGGTGTTGAGGCGGTTTCCGTGCGGCGCGAGGGGGAGCGGTTTATCTTCGGACTCCGGACGATGCTCGGCACGGGGAAGATTGCGGTGAAAGGAGCGAAAGTGTGAAATTTGAGGAAATTTATGCGCACATGGCGGCGGAATACAAAACGCTGGCGGGCGTGGAGCCCGAGGATGCGGCGGACATTTCGATCCGTCTGAAGGTACTGGCGGGCGAGTTGTATACGGTGCTGTGCGCGGCGGAATCGCTGAAGCTGAATTGCTTTCCGCAGACGGCGGCGGGCGAGGCGCTTGACCTGCATGCCGAAGAGCGCGGGCTTGTGCGCAAAGACGCGGTGAAATCTGTGGGCACGCTGACGTTTTCGCGCCGAACGGCGCTGAGCTACGCGGCGGAGATCCCCGCGGGCACGGTGTGTGCGGCAAGCGGCGAAAACGCGGTGGAATATGAGACGACGGAGGCGGCTGTGCTGCCCGCAGGCGCACTGACGGTGACAGCGGCGGCGCAGGCGGTTTTGGGCGGCAGGCGCGGCAACGCGGCAAAGGGTGCGGTGAACACGCTCATCACGCCGCCAGCGGGCATTGAAAGCGTGACGAACGATGTGCCGTTTACGGGCGGCGCGGATAAAGAGGACGACGAAGCGCTGCGCACGCGCCTTTTGCGGTGCTTTTACGCACTGCCGAACGGCTCGAACACGGAGACGTACCGCCGTGCGGCGCTGATGACACCGGGCGTGAAAAGCGTTCAGGTGGTGCCGCGCGCAAACGGTGTGAACACGGTGGCGGTGTACCTGTACGGCGACAACGGCGCGGTGACGGACGAGGTGCTCGGAAAAGTCGGAGAGACGCTCGAAAAGCTCAAGGAGATCAGTGTGGACGTGACGGTGGCTGCAGCGGTGGCTGTGAAAAAGCCGGTGACAGTCTACGTGAAGCCGAAGGACGGGTGCGCGTTTGAAGACGCGAAAGCATTGTGCACGGCGGCAATCACGGCGTACCTGAATGCGTTTGAGGTGGGCGAGCCGTTTGTGACGGCGGGGCTAATCCATGCGGTGATGGAGACGGGCATAGCACAAAACTGCACGGTGCCGGCGAGCGTGGCGGACTTTACGCCGAACGCCGGGGAGATCGTCACGGCGGGCGCTGTAAATGTGCTGGAGACGCAGTAAGGAGGGCAAATGACGGAACTGGAAACCCGCATGCGCGCGATGCTCGAAAAAACGGGGCTGTATTTTGGAGAAGACAAGTGGCTTTCGGCAGAGCTTGCGGCGTATGCAAAGGGGCTTGAACTCGTGTATGATACGCTTTCTCATGTGCGGCGCGACGCGTTTGTGCAGACGGCGGAGGAGGACGGGCTGAAAGCGTTTGAATCGCTGTTCCGCGTGGTGCCATCCGTGGACAGCACGAAAAACCGGCGCGCGATGCTGCTGACCCGAGGCGCGGTGACCCCCGCAGACCACACAGTGGAAGCGATGCAAAAGCAGCTTTTGGCGGCAGGCATCAACGGCAAGCTCGTCCCGCAAAAGGGCGGCGTGCTGAACATAAATGTGCTCTCTACCATGGGCATTTCCGAAGCGGCGGCGGAAAGCGAAGCGCGCGCGTTTTTGCCTGTGCACCTCAGTTTGGTGTTCGATTTCGGCAAAAACACGTGGGACGCACAGGACGCGGCGGGGAACTCGTGGAATGTGCTCGACCTTCGAAACAAGACTTGGAACGCGCTCGACGTTTTATGAGCGGAAAGGAGAAACATGGCAGCAAGCAAAAAATCAACGGTTCTCGGCCTTTGCCTTTGGGAGGGGACGGACAAGCCGCGCCGTGTGGATTTTGTGGCGGACAACGAAGCCATAGAGTCGCAGCTTGGCGGGCACATTCAAAACGATAACCTGCATTTAAATGACACGCGCAGAAAGCGTTTAGATACGCCGACGGAGGTGCGCACGTACACGGGCACGGGTGCGGCCTCGCGCACGATCTTATTCGGCTTCAGTCCGAGTGCGGTGATCGTTTTTGCGGTGGACAAGCCGTTTTCGCAGGCGACGACGGGCTGCACAAAGCAATACGCCGGCATAGCGGCGGACGGCCAGAACAGCCTTGGCGTGACGCTTTCCACGGCGCAGGTGACAGTGCGGCAGACCCAAACCGCCCCGACAGACGGCAGCGGTATGGCATCGCTGAACGAAAGCGGCGTAACGTACGCGGTGTTGGCGTTCAGATAAGGCGTTATATCATTTTCCGTGAGGAAAATATCATATCGAACAAAGAGAGATATATCATTAAAAAAAGAAGCGCGCAGCTTTTGGAGGAGCTGCGCGCTTCTTGGTGTATTGTGTGCAATTTTCAGGGATTTCTAAAGGCGGTCGCAGACCGCCTTTTAGGGAACCCATGCAACCGGGTTCCCTACGATTCAATAGTCCACTGGACTATTGAATCTACCTTCCTAGTTTTTGGGGAGGCAAAGGGGTTTCACCCTTGGAACCGGACAAGCTTTTGAAAAAGCTTGAGCAAAACTTTATTTGTTCGCTTGCCGCAGGCAGGTGTTAGCCTTGCGTTTCGCCTTTATCTTCGAGCAGGGTGACGGTGACGGTGAATTCTTCGCCGCCTACGCCGCTCTCGTTCGGGCGGAACAGGTGGATCTCGGCGGTATCGCCGGGCTTATAATTTAAAAGTGCGTTTGCGAGTTCTTCAAGCGATTTCGTTTCGGTATCATCGATGGCGGTGATGATGTCATACGCCTGCACGTCTGTGCCGTTAAAGCAGCTGTCTTCGTCGATCTCGCTGATCATGAAGCCCTGCGGGACGTCATACATAGAGGCCTGCATCTGGGTGATGGCGGTGCCTTTGATGCCGAAGCGGACGCGGCCCTGCACATAGCCGCCTGCAAGCAGGTCGTCTATGATGCTCTTTGCACCGGTGATCGGGATGGCGAAGCCCATGCCCTCGTACTGCTCGGAGACGATTTTAGCGGAACTGATGCCGATGACCTGACCGTGTAAGTTGACGAGCGGGCCGCCGGAATTGCCGGGATTGATGGCGGCGTCGGTTTGGATATACGTCATGCCGTTCGAGCTGTACGAGCCGACGGAACGGTTGAGGCCCGAGATGACGCCGCGCGTGATGGAGCCGGAGAACTGCTCGCCGCCCGGGTTGCCGATGGCGACGACCCACTGGCCCATGCGCAGGTCATCGCTGTCGCCGAACTCGGCGGGCATGTAGCCTGTGCCGTCGATTTTGAGCACGGCGAGGTCGGTGGTTTTATCGAACCCGACGACGACGGCGTCGTGAAGTTCACCGTCATACGTTTTGACCTGCACGGAAACGGACTTGGAGTTTAAAATGACATGGCTGTTTGTGATGATGTAGCCGTCTTCCGTTGCGAAAATGCCGGTGCCTGTGCCCTGCGTTTCGCCGCTCTGCGTGATGACGAGTACGGTGGACGGGATGACCTTATCGTACACGGCATCGATATCGAGCTCGGCGGTATTCGGTTCTTTATTTAAGATGATGCCCTCCGTATTCGGGGTGACGGTGATGTCAGGCGGTGTGAAGCTTTCGTCCGTATCGGGCGTTTCGTCTTCACCGGGCGTTTCGCTGTCGCTGCCGTCATTTTCATGCGGGAAGTTCGGGATGAGCTGATCGCCCGGCAGCGTTGTGATGCCGTAATCGCGGTTCACGGCGGCGTAGATGCCGTAGGAAGCAAAGCCGATGACGGAGCCTGCGACGAGGACGGACATGACGATGATGAGAATACGCAACCCGAGCGGCATTCTCCTTTTTTGCGGCGCGGGGTGCGGATACGGATTTTGCATATTCTGCGGGTACGGCGGGGGATAAGCGCCTTGTCCGTAGGGCGGCGGGTACTGCCCCGACTGCGGCTGGGTGTTGTAGTTTGCATAGCCGTACTGCGGGGCGTTTGGCTGCGTGTTGTACGGGTAGGGCTGATACGGCGGCTGCGGGGGATAATAGCCGGTATGCTGAACCTGTCTCTTATACACATCTG